>OGXV01002521.1_pt1 | contig 9925 bp, 8 predicted proteins | sample 1576391 | NCBI WGS metagenome assembly OGXV01 (sample SAMEA3541586, study PRJEB24748) | human gut metagenome | biome: human gut; feature: human-associated habitat; material: faeces | place: China | collected 2012 | reverse complement strand
TTCGCAATCTGGAAATAACGGTCGAAACCGGAAACCATCAACAACTGTTTTACTGACGATTCATCTCCTGCCTCTGCTGCTGATAGGTGTCAGTATCCTGACGGGACATTTTGTGGTGTTGACGAAAAGTCGGGCTTCCAATGTGTTTTTCATTTGTGCCCTCGCAGGGCTTGTACTTTTATTCGGATTTAATATATGGACGCTTTTATAGATTCACTGGTTCAACTCCTGATAGACTGGGGCTATTTCGGACTTTTCATCTCCGCTTTACTGGCGGGAAGCATCATTCCGTTCAGTTCGGAACTGGTAATGATAGCACTGGTAAAAGTGGGGTTGAATCCTGCCATGTGTGTCCTCTCTGCTACATTGGGGAACACAATAGGCGGTATGACGTGCTACTACATGGGGCGTTTGGGTAAGATAGACTGGATAGAGAAATATTTTAAAGTAAAAAAGGAGAAAGTAGACAAGATGCAAGCTTTCCTGCAAGGAAAAGGTGCTCTGATGGCTTTCTTTGCATTCCTGCCTTTTGTGGGCGAGGCAATAGCCATAGCACTGGGCTTCATGCGCAGCAATGTGTGGTTGACTACCTCATCCATGTTTGCCGGAAAGCTGGTGCGATACATCCTGATGCTGTTGGCATTGCAAGGAGTAATATCAATGTTTTAAGAGTTATGAAACGAACCATAGAACATACAGAAGACGGAAGTGCAACGCTGTTTGTACCAGAACTGAATGAACATTACCATTCGGTGAAAGGAGCACGTACAGAATCGCAACACATCTTTATAGATATGGGGCTGAAAGCTTCGGCTGCACCCCAGCCGCATGTTCTGGAAATAGGTTTCGGTACCGGGCTGAATGCCCTGCTTACACTGGAAGTTGCCGAACAAGAAAAGCGTCCCGTACACTATACCGGTATTGAACTTTATCCTCTTACCTGGGAAGAAGTTGATGCATTAGGATATAGTGACAACCCATTATTTAAGCAGTTACATACTGCACCATGGGAAGAGGATGTGAAAATATCCACGTACTTCACTCTGCGAAAAATACAGACAGATGCAAATAGTGACAAGGTGTTAGTGATTAGTGATAAACATGATACAACCCACTCATCACTAATCACTAACACCTTATCACTAAATCCCGATCTCGTTTATTTCGATGCCTTCGCCCCCGAAAAGCAACCTGAAATGTGGAACGAGCAGCTATTTCACTCACTTTACGTATCTATGAATGCAGGGGGCATATTAACGACGTATTGCGCCAAAGGTGTTATTCGCCGTATGTTGCAAGCTGTCGGATTTCTTGTGGAGCGTCTTCCGGGACCTCCGGGTGGAAAACGGGAAATACTGAGAGCAACCAAGAGAACAAACAACTAAGTTATAACGAACTATTGGAAACCATAAATATAATAAAGAAATGAAACGAACATTCCTGTATATCCTCGCTGCTTTGCTTGCCATGTCCTGCAAGAATAACAGCGTTCAAAATAAGAATGAAGACGATAAACCCGTCATCACTGTTACCATCGAACCGTTACGCTACTTCACCGAAGCCATTGCAGGAGATAACTTCAACGTTATCAGCATGGTACCCAAAGGTAGCAGTCCGGAAACGTACGACCCTACTCCGCAGCAACTTGTCGATCTTGCCAAGAGTAAAGCTTACTTCCGCATCGGCTATATCGGTTTTGAACAAACCTGGATGGATAAGCTGACAGATAATGCGCCGCATTTGCAGTTCTTCGATACTTCCCGCGGTATCGATTTGATTTTTGATTCCTCTCACGTCCACCACCATCACGGTGACGACGAAGCGCATACCCACGATTCTATCCAGGAAGATGAACACCACATTCTCGGCGTAGAGCCACATATCTGGAGTTCCGCTTACAACGCGCAAATTATTGCCGGAAATATTGTAAACGCCCTGTGCACCATCGACAAGAATAATGAAGAAACTTACATGGAGCGTTATAAAAACCTCTGTAATCAGATAGAACATACTGACAGCCTTATCTGCCATATGCTCTCTGCCCCCAATGCGGACCGTGCCTTTATGATTTATCATCCGGCATTGTCCTACTTTGCACGCGACTACGGTTTACATCAGATTTCTATTGAAGAAGATGGAAAAGAGCCCTCTCCCTCCCATCTCAAAAACCTGATAGATACCTGCAAGGAGGAAAAGATACGTGTCATCTTCGTACAACCCGAATTCGACCGTCGCAATGCAGAAATCATAGCAAAACAAACAGGTACGAAGGTAGTTCCTATCAATCCACTTTCTTACCATTGGGAAGAAGAGATGCTGAACATTGCCAGGGAACTGGTCGTTAAGAAGTAATCGGAGACTGTAAAATAGAGTAAAGAAATGAGTACGCCCCTTATCGAAATAAAAAATCTCAGCGCCGGTTATGATAGCCGTACAGTGCTACGTAATGTAAACCTCACCGTTTACGACCGGGATTTTCTGGGTATCATCGGCCCCAACGGTGGCGGAAAAACAACGCTTATCAAGTGTATTCTTGGTCTGCTGAAACCTACAGCAGGAGAAATTTTATATAGTGATAAGCGATTCGTGGCAAGTGACAAGCAGAGAGGCACAGCGCAACGCCCGGCACTGACTACCAATCGCTCCGTTCTAAAAATGGGGTATTTGCCTCAATACAACAGCATTGACCGTAAATTTCCTATAACAGTAGAAGAAGTGATTCTTTCAGGACTCAGTTCACAAAAGTCACTGATTTCACGCTTCACTGCGACGCATCGGGAAAAAGCCCGGCAAGTGATTGCACGTATGGGATTGGAAGGTCTGGAAAAACGTGCTATCGGTGCATTGAGTGGCGGACAATTGCAACGTGCCCTACTGGGACGTGCCATCATTTCCGATCCGGCACTTGTTGTCCTCGACGAGCCCAGTACGTATATAGACAAGCGCTTCGAAGCCCGACTTTACGAATTGCTGGCTGAAATTAACCATGATTGCGCTATCATTCTTGTCAGCCATGACATCGGCACAGTGCTGCAACAGGTGAAATCCATCGCTTGCGTGAACGAGACGCTGGATTACCATCCCGACACGGGTGTAAGCGAAGAATGGCTGGAACGAAACTTCAATTGCCCGATAGAACTGCTGGGACATGGAGCTCTGCCGCATCGCATATTGGCGGAACATAAGCACGGAGATGGATGTGGATGTTGTAACAGCAAACATTAAAAAGAACAAGGAAGGATACAAATCATTACCAGAACAAGTACAAAAGTGATGTTTTGCACATATTTCAAACAAAGTTATACATAGATGTATTATACATTCATGTATAATTTGTATATTTGTCCTTAGAATCAAGAACAAACAGCTTATGAAATCACCTTTTCAATACGGTACGCTGGTCGATAAAGAGAGTTTCGTCAACCGCATAGAAGAACGTAAGCAACTGAAAGAGTTGCTTGGATCGGGCATTAATGTAATGCTTATCTCTCCGCGTCGTTGGGGTAAGTCTTCGCTTGTAAAGGTAGCAATGGACGAGCTAATGCATGAAGACAAACATATCCGTGTATGCTTCATTGATGCATTCAGCATCAAAACCGAAGCCGAATTCTACCGTGCGTTTGTCCGGGAAGTCATCACATGTGCAGCCTCCACGCTCGAAAAGCGGCTGGAAGATGTAAAACACTTCCTGAAAACCATCTCTCCCAGTATTACTCTGAAAAGCGATGCCTCCGACACAATGTCTTTCGACCTAAAGTTCAAGTTGGAAGAAAGAGATGTCATGGAGATACTGGAATTACCCGAAAAAATAGCTTCTGCCAAAGGCATACAACTTATAGTATGCATTGATGAATTCCAACAATTGGCATTATTGCCCGACTATAAAAGCATGGAAGGCAAGATGCGCTCTGTCTGGCAGCAACAGCAGCGGGTAGCCTATTGTTTCTATGGGAGCAAGCGGCACATGATGATGGACATTTTCAACAATTCGTCCAATCCCTTTTATCGTTTCGGTCAAGTGCTGTTCCTGCAAAAGATTAAGAAAGAGGAATGGGTACCTTTCATCATCAATGCCTTCCGCCGAACCGAGAAAGAAATCAGCGAAGAGCAAGCGGAACGTTTGTGTGACATCGTGAAGTGCCATTCGTGGTATCTGCAACAACTGTGCTACTTTATCTGGAGCGGCACTTCCGGACGAGTGACAGATGATATCATCGAAGTCCGTACCCGCCAACTAATAGATACCAATATGCCCATGTTCATGAACGACACCGAGAACCTGACCGCCGCCCAAACAGCCATGCTACGTGCTGTTGCCGACGGTGAGTACCACCTCAACTCTGCCGCCGTAGTGCGCAAATATGAACTGGGAAGTGCCCAAACCATCACACGAAACAAACGAATACTGACTGAACGTGACTTCATGGAGAAAGAGGGAGAAAAATATGTGTTCTCTGACCCGGTGTTTGAACTGTGGTTCAGGAGGGAGTATTGCTGAATATAGAAAAGAAGGAACATGTGCAAACAGACTCAACTTTTTTGCACATGTTGCACTTCCGATGAGTGTAAATATAACAGCTTTTAATATCAAAAAGATGTGTGCAAAACTGAGAAAAGCAGGAAAGGAGCTCATTACACTTGCTAAATCTATATTTATTGGGCTATTTATAACCCAATATAACGGTAATATAGTAACTTGTTACCAAATGAATGAGAAAAAAGCGGCATAGCCAAAAGAAAAGATAACAGCACTATAAATTATAGAATGAGGTTGTGCCAGAGTTTTGACACAACCACATTCCTTCCAGTCAGAACGTCATCAAAACTTGGTTGATTACATTAGCAACCAACTTTTACCTACCAAAAATCAATGTATATCTTTTAACCTATCCTAATAAATATGCCTTACCTCCACAGTTTTAGCAGTTAAATCACTATATTTGCGCCCGTGTACGCTAAAATACAGAGATATAACTTAAAAACATAACGAATTATTTCCGAATGAAACAGTACAGAACCGTAAACAACCTCGTAGGTTGGATTACTTTCATCATTGCAGCCACGGTCTACTGCATGACTATAGAACCGACTGCAAGCTTTTGGGACTGCCCGGAGTTTATCACTACCGGCTACAAACTGGAAGTAGGACACCCGCCCGGAGCACCTTTCTTCATGCTGGTAGCCAACCTGTTCTCACAATTTGCCTCCGATCCGAGCACCGTTGCCAAAATGGTAAACTATATGAGTGCACTGATGAGTGGCGCTTGTATCCTGTTCCTGTTCTGGAGCATCACGCACCTTGTGCGCAAACTTGTTGTTACAGATGAAAATAATATTACCCGCGGACAACTGATTACCATCATGGGTAGCGGTCTGGTGGGTGCGCTGGCATATACATTCAGTGACACCTTCTGGTTCAGTGCCGTTGAAGGTGAAGTTTACGCATTCTCTTCTCTCTTCACAGCCGTTGTATTCTGGCTGATACTGAAATGGGAGGATGTGGCGAACGAACCTCACAGTGACCGCTGGCTTATCCTCATCGCTTACCTGACGGGACTTAGTATCGGTGTACACTTGCTGAACTTGCTTTGTTTGCCCGCCATCGTACTGGTCTACTATTACAAGAAAGTGCCCAACGCAAATGCTAAGGGCTCATTACTGGCATTGCTCGCTTCGGGTATTCTGGTTGCCGCCGTACTTTATGGCATGGTACCGGGTATTGTAAAAGTAGGCGGCTGGTTCGAACTGTTCTTCGTGAATACGCTGGGAATGTCTTTCAACAGTGGTGTAATGGTATACATCATTGTATTGGCAGCCTCCATCATCTGGGGGGTATACGAAAGCTACACGGAAAAGAACAAGATGCGCATGTCCATTTCCTTCGTACTGACGATTGCCTTGCTGGGCATTCCCTTCTACGGACATGGAACGAGCGCTGTAATTATAGGTATTATTGTCATTGCTTTCCTGTTCTTCTACCTCAGCCCGAAGATGCAGGCAAGCATGAAAGAAAAATACCGTGTTTCCGCACGTACGCTCAACACATCGCTGTTGTGTACCATGATGATTGTCATCGGATATTCTTCTTACGCCATTATCGTGATCCGCTCTACAGCCAACACACCCATGGATCAGAACTCACCCGAAGACATCTTCACGCTGGGTGAATATCTGGGTCGTGAACAATACGGAACCCGCCCGCTGTTCTACGGACAGGCATTTTCTTCCAAAGTAGCCCTTGATGTAAAAAATGGCTATTGCGAACCACGTATCTCGTACAACGGAACCAAATTTATCCGTAAGGAGAAAGCCACTCCCGATGAAAAGGACAGCTACATCGAAATCCCCGGACGTATCGAATACGAATACGCACAGAATATGCTTTTCCCACGCATGTACAGCAGTCAGCACGCCAGGGAATATCAAGCCTGGGTAGATATTAAGGGCGAAGACATCCCCTACGATCAGTGCGGGACAATGGTAATGGTGAACATGCCCACACAATGGGAAAACATCAAGTTCTTCTTCACCTACCAGCTCAACTGGATGTATTGGCGCTACTTCATGTGGAACTTCGCCGGACGCCAGAACGACCTGCAAGGCAGCGGAGAAATAGAACATGGTAACTGGATTACAGGTATCCCGTTCATTGACAACTTCCTGGTGGGCGACCAGAGTCTGTTGCCGCAGGAACTGCAAAACAACAAGGGACACAACGTCTTCTACTGTCTGCCTTTATTGCTCGGCATCATCGGTCTTTTATGGCAGGCATACCGTGGCCAGAAAGGTATTCAGCAATTCTGGGTAGTGTTCTTCCTGTTCTTCATGACGGGTATCGCCATTGTGCTCTACCTGAACCAGACACCGAGCCAGCCGCGTGAACGCGACTATGCATACGCCGGATCATTCTACGCCTTTGCCATTTGGATAGGTATGGGTGTGGCAGGCATTATCCGCCTGTTGCAACACTACGCCAAGATGAAGGAACTTCCGGCCGCAACACTGGCATCCGTTGTCTGCCTGTTCGTTCCCATACAGATGGCAAGCCAGACATGGGACGACCACGACCGTAGCGACCGCTACCTGGCACGCGACTTCGGTCAGAACTATCTGATGTCCCTGCAAGAAACCGGCAATCCGATTATCTTCACCAACGGTGATAATGATACATTCCCCTTGTGGTACAACCAGGAAACAGAGGGATTCCGTACGGATGCACGTACTTGTAACCTCAGTTACTTGCAGACGGATTGGTACATCGACCAGATGAAGCGTCCTGCCTACGATTCCCCATCATTACCCATCACTTGGGACCGTATGGATTACGTGGAAGGAACGAATGAATACATCCCTGTGCAGCCCGATTATAAGAAGAGCATCGACGCCCTCTATGCCGAAGCTGAAAAACAGGCACTGAACGGCAACCCGGAAGCTCTGGTGAATGTGAAAAAAGAGTTCGGTGAAAACCCGTACGAATTGCAGAACATCCTGAAATATTGGGTACGCAGCAAAAACGAAGATCTCAAAGTAATTCCTACGGACAGCATTGTGATGAAGGTAGATAAGGAAGCTGTACGCCGCAGCGGTATGATGATACCGGGCGACAGCATCCCCGATTACATGCACATCTCACTGAAAGGCAAACGCGCCCTCTATAAGAGCGAGCTGATGATGCTTGAAATGCTGGCAGAAGCCAATTGGGAACGTCCTATCTACATGGCAGTCAGCGTAGGTACGGAGAACCACCTCGGCATGGGCAATCACTTCATACAGGAAGGTCTCACCTATCGCTTCACTCCGTTCGATACCGACAAGACAGGCGTCAAGCTGGATAGCGAAAAGATGTATGACAACCTGATGAACAAGTTCAAGTTCGGTGGCATCGACAAGGAAGGCATCTATATTGATGAAAACGCCATGCGTATGTGCTATTCTCACCGGCGTATCTTCTCACAACTCGTAGGTCAGTTGATACGTGAAGGAAAGAATGACAAAGCCAAGAAAGCATTGGACTATGCAGAGAAGATGATTCCTGCCTACAATGTGCCGTACGACTGGCAGAACGGTGCCGTACAAATGGCAGAAGCATACTATCAACTGGGCGAAACGGAGAAAGCCGACAGCATCATGAAGGCACTTGCCGACAAGGCTGTGGAATACCTCACCTGGTATCTGAGCCTGGACGACCAACGTTTTGCTATGTCCAGCCGTGAAATCGTCGACTATCATCTGCCTATCCTCAGTTCAGAAGTGAAGCTTATGCAGAAGTATAATTCCGAACTGGCTCCGATATACGACAGCAAGCTGAACGAATTGTATCAGATGTGCGTTGACCGTATGAAATAAGAAATAGCGATTAGCGGTTAGTGATAAGTGATTAACGGCTGTGCCGTAACATCGCACACTAACCGCTAATCACTTATCACTAACCGCTAACTACTAATAACCGTGTTTATAGAACAGCCTCCCGAGTTTGTCCGAAAGCTATATCCCGGTGCCATCTGGCGAATGGATCCGAACGAGAAATCCGTTTACCTGACTTTTGACGATGGCCCCATCCCTGAAGTAACCCCATGGGTACTTGAACTATTGGATAAACATGACATCAAAGCCACCTTCTTCATGGCTCCCGTCTTGCCATATGGCAGTATAGCCGGATTGTCGCTCTTGATGTTCTTCTTGGGCTTGTCGGGCGTTTACCCTCTGAATATGATGCATACTAAAAATACAACCGTTGCCGTAATAAACAGCACCGTAAAAAATGTTTTCATTTTGCCCTCCCGCTTACCGCGCATATAATGTGCATAATTAACAATATATATTGTATTATAAGTCGATTTTTATAATAAGTCAATAAACAAAGACGAAAAGAAAGACGGATATAAAACACAAGCTTTATATCCGTCTTTTAAATTTATTTATGAGTCACCGTTATATCAGTCGTCCTTGCCGCAGCAGTATTTGTACTTTTTACCGCTTCCGCATGGGCACGGGTCGTTTCTGCCGGGCTTTTTGGCTTTTTTGACCGGCTGCTTCTTTTCACTGCCGTCGGTAGCTCCGCTTGTGGAGGTAATCTTGCCCTGCTGCTCGCGCTTTGTGTCCGCTTCGGTGCGGATTACAACCGTAAGAATGCCGGTGACCGTACCCTCGCGAATGGCATCGGTCATTTCCTCAAACATATCGTAGCTCTCCATACGGAATGCTACTATCGGGTTCTGCTGACCGTAGGAGCGAAGGTAAATACCGCGCTTTAATTCCTCCATTGCGTCGAGGTGATCCATCCAGTTGCGGTCTACGTTCTGAAGAAGTATTTTTCTCTCGAGCAGGCTCATAATCTCCGCTCCGTACTTCTGCTTGCGGTCGTTGTAAAGCTTTTCGGCTTTTGAGAGGAAGTATTTAAGATAATCGTCGGGGGTCTTGAGCTCGTCGAGCGAATCGGAACCTATAATCCAGCCGAGCTTTGTCTTCATACCGGCGAGGTTCCACTCGTTTTCGGGAAGTGACGACGGGCAGTAGAACTGAACCATACTGTCAAAGTAGTCGTTTATCATCTTCTGAATCGTTTCGTGAAGATCAGCTCCGTCGAGCACCTGATTGCGTTCGCTGTAAATCTTTTTACGCTGCTCGTTCATAACGTCGTCGAATTCGAGGACGTTGCGGCGCGTTGCAAAGTTGTTGGCCTCTACCTTTTTCTGAGCACTCTCAATTGATTTTGAAAGAATGCCGGCCTCTATCGGCATATCGCCGACTGCCTTGAAGTTGTTAAGGATGTTATAGAATCTGTCACCTGCAAAGAGTCTTAAAAGGTCGTCCTCGGCAGAGAGGAAGAACTGGCTGTGACCGGGGTCTCCCTGACGTCCCGAACGGCCGCGCAGCTGATTGTCGATTCGTCTCGACTCGTGGCGTTCCGTGCCTATGATGTAAA
>OGXV01002512.1_pt1 | contig 9936 bp, 8 predicted proteins | sample 1576391 | NCBI WGS metagenome assembly OGXV01 (sample SAMEA3541586, study PRJEB24748) | human gut metagenome | biome: human gut; feature: human-associated habitat; material: faeces | place: China | collected 2012 | reverse complement strand
GACTCTGAACAGAGGTTGACTTGCTGACTTTCTCGTAAGCTTTCACAACCTGTTTTTCCAGAGAATCATTGACTTTCTGGTCATCCTTGAATGTGATCGTAGATGCTGTACCACCTGAGAATTCCAGATCATAATTCAAGATTGATCCAATCTTGCTTCGATTCATTGGAAGTGCAGCAAGTCCGATCAAAATGATCACACCTGCAACTGCAACGTATTTCTTACCTGTACGGACAAAATCTCTTGTTTTGATCGTTCTTGGTTTTCCATACCATTTCTTGTCGCGAAGTCCAAAATGATATGCCGCATATACAAGGAATCGGCTGATCACAAGTGCTGTAAACATAGAGATCAATACACTCATTCCAAGTGTCTGAGCAAATCCTTTGACCGTTCCTGATCCTTTAAACCATAAAACTAATACTGCGATCAATGTTGTAACGTTACCATCGATGATCGCTGATGCTGCCTTTCCGAATCCAGATTTGATCGCTGCTCCTGTACTCTTTCCTGCCCCGATCTCTTCCTGAATTCTGGCATAAATGATAACGTTTGCATCAACTGCCATACCAATACCGAGGATGATACCTGCAAGTCCCGGCAATGTCAGTGTCGCATTAAATCCATTCAGTGCTAATAACATCATCAGCATATAGATCGCAAGTGCCACACACGCAATCACACCAGGCACTGCATAAAATGCGATCATGATCAAGCATACCAGTACAAATCCGATGACTCCCGCTTTGACCGTTGTCTGGATCGCATTCACTCCTAATTTCGCAGATACTACGTTAGAACGTAATTCGTTTAATTTCACTGGTAAGGAACCGATTCGAATTGATGAAGCTAAATTCTCTGCTGCTTCATAACTTTCCATACCATCGATCGTACATTCTCCTTTTGTGATCGCTTCCTGTACATTTGGGGCACTGATCACCTGATTATCATAGATAATATAAATTGGTTTTCCAATATTGGCTTTTGTAGCTTTCGCAAATGCCTTTGTTCCCTTAGCATCAAATTCAAGTGCAACTAAATATTCTTTCTTACCAGTTGTCTGATTCTGATTAGTTACAGCTTTGGCTTTCTTAACATTTTGACCTGTCAATACAGTATCTAATGTTGTCTGTGTCGTTGTTTTTCCATTCTTCTTTACTTTTACCTGTTTCTGGACAGCAAAAGAAAGTGTTCCTGGTTTACCAAGCTCATCTAAAATCTTGTTTGCATCTGTTACTCCAGGAATCTCGATATTGATACGATCTTTTCCTTCCTGATAAACTTCTGCTTCTGTACTGTACCCTTCTACACGCTTCTGAAGTTTGTATACAGTATCTTTCATATCACTATCAGATACATTCTTGCCATCTACTTCATATGTAATACTAACTCCACCTGCAAGGTCTAATCCAAGTTCGATATTGCTTGCTCGACCAATCTTCTTCTTTGTGATTCCCTTGGTTGTGATAAATGCTCCAAATACACACAAAGCGATCAGTAAAATAAGCCCTGCAATATACTTGCCACTGCTATTACGCTTCTTCATTCTCCGTCTCCCCTTCTAATGCCAATGCTGCCTTTACCATTAATGCACATTCTACCCTCTTGCGCTCTAATTTACATCCGATCTCATAAGTTCCATCGATCGTACCGTTAAAGTTATAAGAGTTTGCACTGCATCCACCACTGCAATAGAATCTTGCAAAACATTTTTTACATTCTTCTTTGGAGTATACATTACATGCCTTGAATTCTTTGACGATCTCATCTTTCTTGACTCCTTCGTAAACATTACCCATTAAGAAGTCTTCTTCTCCTACAAACTGATGGCATGGATATAAATCTCCCCATGGAGTCACTGCAAGATATTCTGTTCCTGAACCACATCCGGATAAACGTTTTGCAACACATGGCCCTCCTGTTAAGTCGATCATAAAGTGGAAGAAGGTAAATCCTTTTCCTTCCTTCTCTCTTTTGATCATCTCTTTTGCAAGAAGATCATATTCATCCATCAGAATTGGAAGATCCTCTTCTGTGATCGCATAATCTGCTGTATCCGGTGCCACAACAGGTTCTACAGAAATCTGTTCGAATCCTGCATCTGCTAAATGCATAACGTCTTTTGAAAAATCTAAGTTATGATGTGTAAAAGTTCCTCTTACATAATATTTCTGCTGGTTTCTGCTATCTGCAAATTTCTTGAATTTGTCGATAACAAAATCATAGCTTCCTTTTCCATTACGGAATGGTCTCATGTAATCGTGAACTTCTTTTCTTCCATCCACACTTAATACAACGTTATCCATCTCTTTATTGGCAAATTCCATGATATCATCGTTTAGTAATACACCATTTGTTGTCAATGTAAAACGGAACTTCTTATCATGTGTTTCTTCCAAAGAACGTCCATATGCAACGATCTCTTTCACTACATCAAAGTTCATCAAAGGCTCTCCACCAAAGAAATCAACTTCCAGATTTCTACGGTTTCCTGAATTCTCTACAAGAAAATCTAATGCTTTCTTACCGACTTCAGCACTCATTAATGCACGTCTTCCCTTGTATTCTCCTTCTTCTGCGAAACAGTATCGGCAGGCAAGGTTACAATCATGTGCAATATGAAGACAGAGTGCCTTTACAACTGTTGGTCTATCTTTGAATCCACAAATGTATTCTTCATAACAGTCTTCTGTAAATAATACACCTGCATCTTTTAATTCTGTAACTTCTCCATAAGATTCTTTGACATCTTTCTCATCCCAGGATGATAATTCTTTGATGATCTCTTCTAATGTATGATCCTCATATAAAGCAATCACCTCATATGTCAGGTCATCAACCACATGGACAGATCCACTTGCTACATCAAGGACCATGTTATATCCATTATTTTTATACTGGTGAACCATTGTTTCTTTCTCCCTTTATTTGTTATTTTCTTTCATCGAAAAAATGAGGCGGCCCACAAGGAACGCCTCAAGCACAAAGTCTTTGTTCGATTTGACTATTTGCTGTGTTCGCAGGTCTGGTTACCTACTGTACAAGATGTTTTACATGCTGACTGGCAAGATGTCTGGCATTCACCACATCCACCTTTTTTCACTGTGTTCTGTAATGTTTTATTTGTCAGAGTTTTAATATGTTTCATCTTATCGTCCTCCTGATTCTCATAAAATAACTTGCTATATTGTATCATATTCATTTTCAAATAGCAAGCATTCCACCTAAAGTTCCTCCTGCAATACATAAGAAACATGCTGTGATCCTTTCTGTGGAAAACAGAACGATATTTTTTTGAAAAATCCACGAGATCAAAGTCAAGATCATAAAGTATAACATTCCTGCTGCAAATCCCCATAAAAACTTCTTTTTTCCGATCTTACTTCCAATCAGCATGCCAGCAAAAACAGATGCAAGAATATATGTAAGTGTGATTCCAAGATTCGCGATCTTCATTCCTGCATTGCTTTGATAGATGATAAATGCAAGAAGACACAATAAAATTCCTGTGGCAATGTAGGCAAATACCAGACTTTGTATCATATAGAGTCCCTTTTTCCCCATGTCCATAACAATTGCTCCTTTTTCTATTTAATCTATGAATGGTATTTTGAATCTATACCTTTTTGTGATAAACTGACATTAAAAATACGAAAGGAGTTTTCCTATGATCGATCTTCATATACATTCTACTTGTTCCGATGGAACTTTTACGCCAAAACAGATTGTTCAAAAAGTGATAGCAAAAGGATTATATGGATTTTCTCTGACAGATCATGATACTGTCGATGGAATTCCGGAAATTCTTGCTATGGATCTTCCAGATGATCTGAAATTCATTCCTGGAATTGAAATTTCATGTGATGCACTTCATCGTGAGATTCATGTATTAGGATACGGAATCAATTATAAGGATCAGCAGTTAAATCAAACGCTCAACATGCTCCGCGACAAACGGTTTCAGAGAAATCTTGATATGATCGAACTCTTTCAAAAAGACGGTTATCCGATCACGCTTGAAAAACTGCAAAATGGTGATCCTCATACTGTGATCACACGAGCTCACTTTGCAAGAACTTTGATCGCAGAAGGCATTTGTTCTTCCATGGATCAGGCTTTTTCCAAATATCTTGGTGAAAAGTGTAAATATTATGTTCCAAAACCATTTTTTGATCCAAAAGATTGCTTAAGATTAATCCTTGATGCTGGCGGAATTCCGGTTCTTGCACATCCATTTTTATATAAATTTTCAAATGAAGATACCAAACATCTCATTCATAATCTGAAAGAAGAAGGGCTCGCAGGAATCGAAGTTTATCATTCTTCCCATCATATCGGCCAGATCACAAAACTTCGCCAATGGCAGAAAGAATATGATCTTCTTGCAACTGGAGGATCAGACTTCCATGGAACGAATAAACCAGATATTGAAATCGGAACCGGACGCGGACCGTTATTTGTCCCAGATCATTTGATTGATGATCTGATGAATTAATATTAAGAAACAAAAAAAGAATCTGAAATACAGATACTATTCTCTGTCTCAGATTCTTTTCTTTTGATCAAATATTCATCTTATTCTTCAGATGATGATGCGTTCGCTTTTTCCATTGCCTGGATTGCTGATTTCTCCATTGGGATACGGCAATGTTTGTCGTTACCAAATTCAACAATGATCGTTGTTTCATCAACTTTATCTACAACAACTCCGTAAAATCCGCTTGTTGTCAACACGCTGTCTCCAACTTCCAGAGTTTCCATCATCTGTTTTAATTCTTCTTCTTTTTTCTTCTGTGGTCTGATCGTTAAAAAGTACATTAATCCAAAACAAACAACCAACATCAGAATTGTCATTGTAACCTGATCCATTTTCTTCCTCCATCTTTCTAATAAGATTACTGGTTCATCATGCCATCGATCTTACGTTTCTTGTATTCCTTATAATTGCCTTCTTCGATTGCCTGACGAATCTCACTCATCATTGTATTATAAAAATACAAGTTATGCAAGACACATAATCTCATTCCTAGCATTTCTTTTGCTTTTAAAAGATGTCGGATATAGGCTCTGCTGTAACTTCTACAGGCTGGGCACTGGCATCCTTCTTCGATCGGACGATGGTCCAGTTCGTATTTTTTATTGAACATATTAAGTTTTCCCTGATTCGTATATACATGTCCATGACGGCCATTTCTTGTTGGATATACACAATCAAAGAAATCAACTCCACGGTCAACAGCTTCTAAAATATTCACCGGTGTTCCAACCCCCATCAGGTAAGTTGGTTTATCTTCTGGCAGATATGGCACTGTCTTTTCAAGGATATTGTACATCTCTTCATGTGTTTCTCCAACCGCAAGTCCACCTAATGCATATCCATCTAGATCCATCTTGGAAATCTCTTTAGCGTGTTCGATTCGGATATCTTCGAATGTTCCACCCTGATTGATTCCAAATAACATCTGATGTGGATTGACTGTATCTTCCAGAGAATTTAAGCGGTCCATCTCTTTTTTGCATCGTCTCAACCATCTTGTTGTACGATCAACAGAATTCTGCATATACTCTCTTGTTGCAGGATGTGGCGGACATTCGTCAAATGCCATCGCGATCGTTGATCCTAAGTTTGACTGGATCTGCATACTTTCTTCTGGTCCCATGAAAATCTTTCTTCCATCAATATGAGAAGCAAAAGAAACTCCTTCTTCTTTGATCTTACGAAGCTTCGCCAATGAAAACACCTGAAATCCGCCAGAATCTGTAAGGATCGGGCGGTCCCAGTGCATAAACTTATGCAGCCCTCCAAATTCCTTAATCAGCTTATCTCCTGTTCTTACATGCAGATGATATGTATTAGATAACTCCACCTGTGTTCCAATATCTTTGAGATCATCTGTACTGACTGCACCTTTGATCGCTGCCACAGTCCCGACATTCATAAATACTGGTGTTTCGATCACACCATGGACCGTTGTTAAACGGCCTCTTTTTGCTCTTCCGTCTTTTTTGATTAATTCATACATTCTTATTCACCATAAATTTTCTTAATATTATCCATTGTTGCACCAAGATTCTTTAAAACTCCATCAAGAATCGTAACAGCTGCCATTGATTCTACCACAACTACAGCTCTTGGCACGATCATTGGATCATGACGGCCATGAATTTCAATCTCTACATTATCAAGATCACGATTGACTGTCTTCTGTGTCTGTGCGATCGATGGTGTCGGTTTGATGGCTGCACGGAATACGATCGCACTTCCATCACTCATTCCTCCAAGAACTCCTCCAGAATGATTTGTCTCTTTTTCTATCTTCCCATCAACACAGATAAAATCATCATTATTCTCTGACCCTCGCAGGTTGGCAACCTCAAATCCATCTCCGATCTCGAAGCCTTTTACTGATCCAATGGACATAATGGCTTTCGAAAGTTCTGCATCCAGTTTATCAAAAACGGTTTCCCCGATTCCAACTGGCATTCCTGTGATCTGAAGTAGCTGACGGACTCAAACTGGTAGCTATTCGTAACGCAAGCATCTCTTTGATCATCTGGTCTGCTTTCTCCTGTACAAGTTTTGCTGCCTCTTTATCTGGCATGTTAAATGGATTGTTATTCATCTCCGCAAAGTCAAAATGATCCTTAGATACTTCAATTCCGGCGATCGCTTTTGCATAAGCTTTGATCTCAATTCCCAGTTCTTTCAAAACTTTCGCTGCTACAGCTCCTGCTGCTACACGTCCGATCGTCTCTCGTCCAGAAGATCTGCCGCCACCGCGGTAATCTCTGAATCCATATTTCATGTCAAATGTAAAATCTGCATGTCCTGGACGGTAAATATCTTTGATATTGCTGTAATCTTTAGACCTCTGATCCTTGTTATATACAACCATGGAGATCGGAGTCCCTGTTGTTCTTCCTTCGAAGATACCAGAAAGAATCTCAACCTGATCTCCTTCTTTTCTCTGTGTTGTATACTTTGACTGCCCTGGTTTTCTACGGTCCAGATATTTCTGAACATCTTCTCTCTCAAGAGGTAATCCAGCCGGACATCCATCTACCACGACACCTACGCCTGCACCATGAGTTTCCCCCCATGTTGTAATTCGAAAATTTGTGCCAAAACCTGATCCTGCCATATATGTTCCTTCCTATAATTTGATATTTGCAAGTAAGTCACCAAGACTTGTTCCAGCTGCATCTTCTGTGTATTCCACACCAGTTTCTTCTGCTTTCTTAGCTGCTTCTTTATCCTCTTCTAATGCTTTGATACTTAAACTTACTTTTCCATTTGCGACTTTAATGATCTTAACTGTAACAGCATCTCCTTCTTTCACAACTTCTTCTGGAGATTTTACTCTCTTCTGGCTTAACTGTGAAATATGAACTAATCCACTGATTCCATCACCGATATCAACAAATGCTCCATATGGCATGATATTTTCAACTGTACCTTCTACAACTGTACCAACTTTTAATTCATTGATCTTATTCTCGCGTTCTTTTCTTTCTTTTTCCTTCTCAACAGCTTTTGCAGATAAGACAAGTCTCTGTTCTTCTGGTTCTACTGTGATGATCTTTGCTTCCACATCTTTCTGTAACCATACGTTCAGATCTTCTACATATTTTGTTGATAATAAAGATGCTGGAATAAATCCACGGATTCCTTCGACATAAACAATAACTCCACCATTTACAACACCGCCAACTGTCAATGCCAGAACATCCCCATCTTCTTTCATCTGCTCTAAACGGTTCCATACTGCGTCTTCATTTGTTGATGCTTTATTTAAAGATTCTTCTAACTGTGCTTCGAAATCTTCTCTTGTTTCTTTTACTTCTTCTGCCATAATATCCATTCCTCCATTTGATTGAACTATATACGTAACCTTTATTATAACATAGAATGAAAAAGATTCAAGAATGCCTGGATTTCCTATAACTACAAAACATTTTTACAGATACGAAAATGCTTGTTCCTATGAGAAATAAAAGCCATAAATTGGGATGTTTTTGTTTTTTTTCATCTTTTTTTGATGGTATTTTATCTTGTTTTACCACAATTTGTTTCACTGCTTTTGGAAGGACTTTTGTGATCTTAAATATGATCCTTTGATCAGTTTTATTTCCTGCCTGATCCACTGCTTTCAGATGAAGAACATGCTTTCCAGGAGCCAATTCTTTCCATGTGATCTTATGATGTTCCAGTTTTTGTTCTTTCCCATCCAAAATAACCTTCTCCCACTGATCTGTTTTATTTTCCAGAAGGATGCTGATCTGTTTTCCATATTCACATTCAGATTTCTGATCAAGCCCTTCTATTTTGATCACCGGTTTTTGTGTGTCATAAAAAAACTGTATTTCTTCACTTGTTTTTTCATTTCCGGCACTGTCTTTTACATGCAGACTGACACTGCATTTCCCATTTTCTGTAATAGGATCTTTTATATAAACTTTATCTTCTTTCCATTGATATTCCTTTTTTTGCCCATTCACAAGAAATGCCATTACCTGCACTGGTTCCAGACTTTCAATGCGAAATCCTGGCTTCAGATTTTTTGTTGATATCTGTTTTTCCTTTAAATCCTCCTGCAGAAAATGAATCTGTATGCCTTTTTGATTGACAGTAAATTTTCTGCTGCACCTATTTTGATTTCCTGCAAGATCTTCAGTTTTCACATCAATGGTATAATATCCATCCTTTTTGATCATAACGGAATCCATCTTCTTTCCGTTAAGATAAATATATGTCTTATCTGGATTCAGATTTTGATCTTTCACATCTACTTGAATTTTTACAGGCTTTGAATATGATCTTCCATTGTCAATTCCTTGAATTTTAATCCTTGGTTTTTGTGTATCAATGATAAACGACTTTTCCTGTATGATCATCTTATTTCCTGCCAGATCTTCTGCCTGAACAGACAATGTCTGTTTTCCATCCTTTAAAAATATAACTTCTGTTTCATAATGATCACCTTCCAACTTCCATGGCTTTACCTGTTTCCCCGATGTTCTTAAGATCATATTTCCCTTTTTCAGATTTTCATCCTTAACTATGATCTGAGCTTTCTGGTATTTTAAAATTTCTGATCTTGGATTTTGATAGCGAACAAAAATCTCTGGATTATCTGTATCCACAAAACAAGTCGTTTGGTAGAGTTGTTCTGATCGATTTCCAGATTCATCTTTCGTATAGATGTCAAGCTGATATCTTCCATCCTTCCTGATTCTAGGAATCTGATCGATTCCTGTCAGTATCTCTTTTGTCTTCAAATCTGTAAGCTGCGCATAAAGATGCACCTGTGGTCCTTCTTTTTCCTTCAGATCATATGAGAAAACAGGAATTTTCGAATACCATCCACCAATAGGTTCCTGATCACATTGGATCTTTGCAAGTTCTGGTTTTTGTTTCCATACTCTCACTGGAATCTGACTGATCACTCCTTCTCTTCCAGCCTTCGAAACTGCTCTGATATAAACAAGATCATCAAAATCTTTGCTAATCTCTAACTTGTTATTTTTCATCTGCTTCCATTCATCTTGTCCTATTTTATATTCATAAAATTGAATATCAGAAACTGCTTTGGCTCCATAAGCTTCCAATACCACATTCTTTTTGCTCCATGCTCCTGGAGTATACGCTCCCGCTGTGATCTTGGCTGTTGTTGGATTATTTAATTCAACCATAACCTGCCTTATTTCTTCATATCCATTTTTATGAACAATATGAACCTTATAAATCCCTTCTTCCTGAAAACTGATCTGTGTACTTTGTTCGTAATCCCAGATCGGATTTATTTTCTGTTGATTCACGAAAACTGTAATATCCTTTGGTGCTGTCCCATTTTTTAGAAATATTTCCATCACTGTACTGCTTCGAAATGCAGGATCATTCCCGTCTCCTTCCAGAGTAATGTCCCAAGGGATTTC
>OGXV01002499.1_pt1 | contig 9960 bp, 8 predicted proteins | sample 1576391 | NCBI WGS metagenome assembly OGXV01 (sample SAMEA3541586, study PRJEB24748) | human gut metagenome | biome: human gut; feature: human-associated habitat; material: faeces | place: China | collected 2012 | reverse complement strand
ATGGTAAGAGAACAGCTCAGGCTGCTTTAAAGATCGCTTGTGACCTTGTTGATGAAGGCATGAGAACAGAAGAAGAAGCTGTAGCTATGATCGATCCAAGAAACTTAGATACATTATTACATCCACAGTTTGATGCAGCAGCTCTTAAGGCAGCTACACCAGTTGCTAAGGCACTTGGAGCATCTCCAGGAGCAGCTTGTGGTAAGATCGTATTCACAGCTGAAGACGCTGAAACTTGGAATGCAAGAGGAGAAAAGGTTGTACTTGTACGTCTTGAAACATCTCCAGAAGATATCACAGGTATGAAGGCATCACAGGGTATCTTAACAGTTCGTGGTGGTATGACATCACATGCTGCAGTAGTAGCCCGTGGTATGGGTACATGTTGTGTATCTGGTTGTGGCGACATCGTTATGGATGAAGCAAACAAGAAATTTACATTAGCTGGAAAAGAATACCATGAAGGAGACTTTATCTCAATCGATGGTTCTACAGGTAATATTTATGATGGTATCATCCCTACAGTTGATGCAACAATCGCTGGTGAATTCGGAAGAATCATGGGATGGGCTGATAAGTTCAGAACACTTAAAGTTAGAACTAATGCAGATACTCCAGCTGATGCTAAGAAAGCTAGAGAACTTGGTGCAGAAGGTATTGGTCTTTGCCGTACAGAGCATATGTTCTTCGAAGAAGACAGAATCGCTGCATTTAGAGAAATGATTTGTTCAGATACTGTTGAAGAAAGAGAAGAAGCACTTGAAAAGATTCTTCCATATCAGCAGGGAGACTTCGAAGCTCTTTATGAAGCTCTTGAAGGATGTCCAGTAACAATCAGATTCTTAGATCCACCTCTTCATGAATTCGTTCCAACTGAAGAAGACGATATTAAGAAACTTGCTGATGCTCAGGGCAAATCAGTAGAAGAAATTAAGGGTATTATCCAGGGATTACATGAATTTAACCCTATGATGGGACACAGAGGACTTCGTCTTGCTGTAACATATCCAGAAATCGCTAAGATGCAGACTAAGGCTGTTATTCGTGCTGCTATCAACGTACAGAAGAAGCACAGCGATTGGACAGTTAAGCCTGAAATCATGATTCCATTATCATGTGATTCTAAGGAATTAAAATATGTTAAGGATATCGTAGTAGCTACAGCTGATGCTGAAATCGCAGCAGCAGGTGTTAAACTTGAATACCAGGTAGGTACAATGATCGAAATCCCTAGAGCAGCTCTTACAGCTGACGAAATCGCTAAGCAGGCTGACTTCTTCTGCTTCGGTACAAACGATTTAACACAGATGACATACGGATTCTCAAGAGATGATGCTGGTAAGTTCTTAGATGCTTACTATGATGCTAAGATCTTCGAAAACGATCCATTTGCTAAGTTAGATCAGGTTGGTGTTGGTAAGTTAATGGAAATGGCTATCAAACTTGGTAAGCCAGTTAACCCTAACCTTCACGTAGGTATCTGTGGAGAACACGGTGGAGATCCATCTTCAGTAGAATTCTGCCATAAGATTGGTCTTGATTATGTATCATGTTCACCATTCCGTGTACCTATTGCTAGATTAGCAGCAGCTCAGGCAGCTATCGCTAACAAGTAATACACTGATTAGTGAAAAGAATATAATTACTTAAAATAATGAACTCCTGTATACTAGAAATGGTGTGCAGGAGTTTTTTAACATAAAATTAAGCTATGCTACATTCTGCTTTAGGGAAGGATGAAAAAGGTTATTTAATGGATACATGTCTAACAGCGCAAGATAGATATAAGGCATATTTAGACTATTTTGAAATAAAGTATGAAAAGAATTGAAAGGAGAGAACGATGAAAGTACTACTGGGAACAACTAATCCGTCAAAGGTAAAGAGGTTTTCTAAACTGTTAGAAAATTGTGATATAGAATTTATAACATTAAAAGATTTAGAGATAGAAGATGAACCGGATGAGACAGGAAAAACGCCGGAAGAAAATGCAATATGCAAAGCAGGATATTATGGCAAATATTTTGACTTGGTGATTTGTAATGATTCGGGATTGTATTTTGAAGAACTAAGTTTAGAAGATGAGAGACAACCGGGATTAAATGTTAGGACTCCAATGGGAATGAACAGATTATCAGATGAAGAAATGATTGAGTATTATTCAAATCTTATAGGAGAGCTTGGAGGAAAGGTATCTGCCTATTACCTGGACGGTATAGCTGCTTATAACAATGGTAGGATTTCATCATTTATGGATAGAGAGTCAGCAAAAAATGTAGGGGCTTTTTATATGATAGATAAAGCATCAACTAAAAGATTTGAGGGCTGGCCGCTTGATTCTTTGTCAATTAGTAAAGAGACAGGAAGATATTTTGTTGAGGGCAGTGATTCTGAAAGTAAGGAAAATATAATATATGGCGAGTATGAAAAGAGAATAGTAGGATTTTTAAAGGAAGCATTGGGGATAAAATAAGTATGATATCCAGCAATTCGGATAGCAATTCCTGACAGTACTATATAAATCTGTGCTATAATATGTATGGAAGAAAGGAAAAGGAGTGTATTACAATGTCAAAATTTATATGACAATGCAATTTTAGGATTAACTATTTAAATTGATTGGGCCGTTGATAATAGGGATTATTTACGCTGTAATTATTACAATACCAATTGAAAAAGTAGAGAAAGAACAACTTGCAAAAGAACTTGAAAGGCAAATCAAGAAAGAGCAGGGATATCGTTAGAGAATTTTGACAATAATGTTAACGGAGAAAGTTGGAGAATGTCTATGGATGAATTATATTTTTATGACTGTAATTTAAATATAAAAAGTTTCGCAGGAATGTTGGAAAATCCAACCCAATGCTATAAATTCTTTTGGCTCGATTCCATAATGCAGTTGGTGGCAAGAGGGGAAAATGAGTTTACATTTTTGGAAGTTTTTGCGGGCATGATAGCGGATGCATGGTATGCGGTAAAGGAATATCACTTGAGACTAGGTCCAAAATCAGTAGATGGTACAAGTTCTAATCTTTTGGAAAGAGCAGTAAATAAAATTAGCGAAAATGTGGATGCGAAAAATGATGAATCAAGGGATATTATCATTGAAAAAATAAAGTGCAACAGTAAATGTGTTAATTCTGAGATGCAGGACTTGGCGAAGAATGTACCGTATAGATTGCTTTCTTCATTTGTGAAAGAGTTAGGTGGAAATAATCCATTATGGAGCAAGACTGGAAAGCTTATTAGTTATTTTGAAATGATTAATAAGAAAAGATGTTTACTGTACACGATAGAGAATGGTAGAGGATTAACTAAAAAGGTTATTATAAATAAGTTGTGGAACAATTTTCTCATCGATAATATGGTTACAATCCGTGGCTGGATTAAGATGAAAAAAATTAAATATTTGCAGGATAGAAATCCGGGAGTTCCGGGACTTATTTATAAACTTGAACCGGAAAAAGACAAGGAAAGAAAACTTGAAAATGTTAGAAAGCTTTGGGACTGCGTAATAGATATTAATGGTGTTGGATTTAAAGATATATATTCAAAGCGACATATAGAGAACAAATATGCGATAGATCATTTTATACCATGGTCATATGTTGCTAATGATGAATTGTGGAATTTGATTCCAATGGACGGAAATTTGAATTCTTCCAAGAACAATAAATTACCGGACTGGGACGCTTATTATAAGAAGTTTTGTGATAATCAGTATATTTTAAATGAAACAATTCAGACAAACGAAAAGGCAAGAGAAAAATTTGAAAAATGTAAACAACACAATCTTAATTCAATTTGGCCTTTGGAAGAATTATACATACAGAAAATTGAAAAAGAAAGATTTTTCAATGTGCTTTATGGCAGACTTCATCCCATATATGAGTCTGCAATGACACAGGGATATGATATATGGAAAAATTGAAAGGAAAAACATATGAAAAAACGCTATTCGATGGTCTGCACGTTGTTTGGAGAGGATGCAGGAAATTGCAGTGCTAGATTATTCAAAGGTAGCATAAAAAGATAAAGTAGAAAGAGGAGTGGCTGTAGTAAGCCTATGATATGTAACGGCTCAGGCAGCTATCGCTAACAAGTAATACACTGATAAGTGAAAAGAATATAATTATTTATAACAAATTTTATATCTAATTTTCAATTATCCGCATAAACACTATACTTTCAAGCATTTTGAATTTATTGGTATTTTAAATGAATATCTTTATTGGTATAATGAAAAAAGAATAAAAAAATCATTAGGATATTTGAGTCCTATAGAGTACCGACATAGACTTGGATTGGTCACTTAGATAGTCCAAGAAAATGTCCGCACCCTCGACTCGAAATCTAATTAACCAGATTCCTTATCTCATAGAAAAACTATTATTTATAGTTAATATACTATACATAAAAAGAACATCCTGATTATCAAATTTTATATAATTATTCAGAATCCTTGAAGAAACATATCTAATATCAACAACAGTAATCTTCCTATAACCATCAATTAATAGAGGAACTAAACTACTGCCATAAGAATCACGAAAAACAATTAATTCTTTATTACTATTTGAAGTAGGATTAACAATATCTATAATAGAAGATGCTCCTGATAAATATATATCATATTTATCTAATGATTTTATTTTATCATAATCATATATTTTTGTATATTTTTTAGTTTCATAATTATACGCACTACTATTATCAATAGATGGATTAGATATAGTTTTTATAGTATCAATATCTTTAGTTACTGATAGTCTACCAGCATAACTACCCTTAAAATTAGTAATTGTATTTTCAACATTGTTATTAGTTATATCAAAATTCATTTGATTAGCAATAGTATTTGCGACATTAAATAAATCTTCTTGTTTCCAATGAGTGTCAGTTTTATAATAATTATTAAGTGTTAATTTATCAAATATATTTATATAATTAAGATTTGTTAAATTATTTTTCATCATATCTTGTAATTTATTATAATCAAGTTTTAAATTACCTTTATTAACAAAGTAATTTTTATCAGGAATAATAGTATAATATATATTACTATTATTATTCAAATATGTATTTTTTATATAATTAATCTTATTTGTTAAATTATTAATAGAATTAGTATTTAAAGGAAATATTTCTTCAACAATATAATCATCATACATATATAAATTGTTATATTCACCTTTAGTAGATAATTCTATATCTATTTTAACTTTTCTAAAAGTATCTCTTTTGATAAATTGATCCGTAACATAGGAATCAAATTTCTTAAAATATGTACCATCAAATAAGCTTTTAGTAGTCAATTCTGGCATGGTAGCAAGTTTTCTTCTCTCTGCTATAGAAATATCAGTATCTTTTATTATAACATTAATCAAAAATAACGAAATTATAGTAAAAAGAAATACTAAAGTTACAACTATATCTTTAGTTTTATCGTTCATGTATAACCTCCTTAAAATCTAAAATATAAAAATGGATTATATGAATTATCTATCAGATAAGAAGTAACAACAAATAATATTATAACTATTAAAATTGGTTCTAAAATATTAATTATGTTATTTAGATATTTATTTTTTCTTAATTTATCTATTAATGTTTTAATAAAAGGAGTAGCCCCAAATATAGCAATAATTAATATTGGTAAATAACTCTTTAAATAATGAAGTGTATAATCATTAATAAAAACTTCTCCATTCATACCAAATAACCCTTTAATATTAATCAAGGCCTCTGACATATTGTCAGCATTAAATATAACAAATAATATCATAACAATAAATAATACATATATTCTTCTTATAAAAGAAGGTAATTTTTCCATAAATTTATTAAGGAATATTTTTTCTATTATAAGAAGAATTCCAAACAATAATCCCCATATTAAAAAAGTCCAATTAGCACCATGCCATATTCCAGTTAATAACCATACTATTAAAATATTTCTTATTTGTTTATATTTACCATCTCTATTGCCTCCAAGTGGAATATAAACATAATCTTTGAACCATGTACTAAGAGAGATGTGCCATCTTCTCCAAAACTCAGTTATACTTTTTGATATATATGGGTAATTAAAGTTTTCAGGAAAATTAAATCCAAATATTCTTCCAAGACCAATAGCCATATCACTATAAGCTGAAAAATCAAAATACAACTGTAGCATATAACTTATACCAAATATCCAATAAAATATTACGGTTGTTTCATTTAGAGCAAAAGCTTTAGTGCAAAGTTCTCCCAAAGCATTAGCTATTAATACTTTTTTAGCAAGTCCAATAGAAAATCTTCTAATACCATATGCAAAATTATTAAAACTATGTACTCTATCATCTAATTCTTTTTCTACTGTCTGATATCTAACAATAGGTCCTGCGACTAACTGTGGAAATAAAGACACATAAGTTGCTAAATTTATAATGTTTTTTTGAACTTTAACTTTACCATTATATACATCAATAAGATAACTCATAATTTGAAATGTATAAAATGATATTCCTATTGGTAATGCAATATTTAATAATTTAATATTAGCATTAGATATATCATTAATTGATTGTATAATAAAATCAGTATATTTAAATATTATTAATAAAAATATATGTATAACTAAAGTTGTTATTAATATATTTTTACTTTGATTTTTATATTTATCAATTAAAATAGCACCTATATAAGCAATAATAATTTCTGCAATCATTAAAAAAACATATTTAGGTTCTCCGTAAAGATAAAATAATAAAGATGCAATTAATAAAATAATATTTTTATATTTTTTAGGTGTTATAAAATATATAATTATTAATGCAGGTAAAAAATAATATAAAAAACTAATACTACTAAATAACATCTTATCCTCCTTTAAAAAGGCACCTTAAAAGGTTCTTCATTATTTTTCTTCGTCATTTGATTTTTCTAATTCTTTTCCAATATTATTATTTACATATTTCTTAAAATCATTATATACTGCTTTAGCAATATCTTTATCAGCCATTACAGAGAATATTACATTACCACTATTTGTGATATATAATTGTTCTGCAGAAACACAAATCCAACGTCTCATATCAATATTATCTAACATCTCTTGTTTAATTTTTTCTAAATTAGCATTGTCTTTAACCTTAACAATAGCAACTGAATAAGCTTGTGCTGTTATTAATGGTTCTGATACAACAATTGATTCGATTCCATCAGTTGTTTTTAATCCAGTATAACTAGTAACTTCATCAATATTCTTTATATCTACTTTCATAGTTTCAAGTTCGGGTAAAACATTTTTGTTATTTTTATTTATAGTATTAATAATGTCATTAATATCATTAATGGCTTTTGGTGTCTCAACATTACCTTTGTTACCACTACCTTTGTTACCACTACCTGATACTAGTATGAATATTATAAATGAGATAGCTGCTAATAATATCAAACCTATTATAAAAATTTTTTTTTGTTTCATTTCTTTTTCCTCCTATTATAAAAAATTTTTTTTGTTTCAGTTCTTTTTTTATTATCAAAATTCTATCACACTTTTACTAGAATTTCCAGAAAAAGTATTACGTTTTACAAAAATTAAATTTTAACTATTTAAAAACATTAAACAGAGTATTGAAATTTGTAATTCTTTAGAAAATCAATACAATAAATATAAAAGAACTAAAGAGATGACTATATCAGAAGAAAAATAATCTCCTCAAAAAAAGATAGAAAAGTTAGAAAATATAGTTAAGGAGTGTGAACAAAAATTATCGGAAGAGATTAGAGATGAAGGAGAAAGAGAACTTGAAAATACAAAATTATCTGCTTTGCATGATTTAGAGTATTTATATGAAGAAGTTGGAAATCGCCAGCATAAGAAAGAAGTGAGAAATGAAACTCTCTAGCCTAGGGTAGTTGTCACCCACCTTCCATACTGGTATTATATGTACCAGAAGGAAAGGGATTGATATGAGTTACGCAAAATATCCAAAGGAAATGAAGGAAGCAGTAGTGTCGAGAAGAATGTAAGGAGAAGAAACGATAAGTGACATAGGAAGAGACACAGGAATAAACATTAACACGTTGTACAGATGGAGAGATGCAGCCCAGAAAAAAGGACTGTCAGCAACTACCAAGTACAAGAATGCTGATAAATGGAGCAGTCAGGACAAGTTCACCGTTGTATTGGAAACAGCAAATCTGTCGTAAATAGAGTTTTCAGAGTATTGCAGACAGAGGAACATACGTTGCAAGTGAAAGCACATTTTATAAGGTGTTAAGGGAAGCAAAACAGTTGAAACATAGAGGGCGTGAACACGGAAAAACAAGTCGTTCAATGTCAACTCACAAGGCAACGGAGCCAAACGAGGTGTGGGAGAGAAATTTTGTGAATTGGTATAACAATGAACAAAGTCATAGTGGAATCAATTATGTTACACCAGAGCAAAGGTCTCATAGATTTTAAAGAAAGGAAAGTTGGGAGGGTGACAACCACCCAAAAAAATTCCGCATACTTTCCAAACACAATCAAGTTTGAAAAAGATTTAAAGACAAGGGGAAAATAGATATGTGTATGTTTTGCAAATGTGATACAGTTAAACAAAATACTACAACTCATGTTGTTAATTACAAAAATAGTATCATTGTAATTAAAAATGTTCCTTGTGAAGAATGTGAGCAGTGTGGAGAAAAATATTATACAGACGAAGTAGCAGAACAGTTAGAAAAGATGCTTAATTTAGCAAAGCAAATGATGCACGAAATTGCAGTGCTAGATTATTCAAAAGTAGTATAAAAAGATAAAGCAGAAAGAGGAGTGGCTGTAGTAAGCCTATGATATGTAACGGCTCAGGCAGCTATCGCTAACAAGTAATACATTAATAAGTGAAAAGAATATAATTACTTAAAATAATGAACTCCTGTATATCAGAAATGGTATACAGGAGTTTTTGTTTGTAAGATTTATTTAATTGCATTATATGACAACATACTTGGTCAAAATTAAATAAAATTTTATAATTCATAATGTGGTATCAATCTACTGCATGATATGTTAGAATTAAAAAAGATATTTTTGAAGCGGGATACATATAAAAAGTTTGAAGTAGGCTAGTGACAAAGTGGTCAAACCTTAGACTCATAGGACATAAAAATCAAAGTGATATAGGAGATAGCAATATGGACATTACATTCAAAACATCAGAAGGTAAATTTAATTATAGAGTATGTGCTGTAATTATAAATGACGATAAAATATTGGCGATGCAAGACGAAAGATCACCATATTACTATTTGCCGGGTGGAAGAGTGTCTTTAAATGAAACAGCAGAAAAGGCTATATTAAGAGAAATAAAGGAAGAACTTGAAATTGATGCAAAAATAGTGCGACCATTGTGGCTGAATCAGGGATTTTTTGTTGAAGATGTAACTGGCGAAAAATATCATGAGTTATGCATTTACTTTTTGATAGATATTTCAAATACGGATTTGCTGGAAAAAGGTAATAAGTTTCGTTTGATTGAAAGAGAGCATACCCATGATTTTGAGTGGATAGAATTTGAACGTTTACAAGATGAGTATATTTATCCGGTATTTATAAAGAAAAAAATTTTTGATTTGCCGGATTATCTTGTGTTACAAGATGAGCATGAATAGTGAAGTGAGAGGATACAGCAGGAGGCTTAGCATTGCAAGGAGAAACAAAGATGGACAATTTTATTGGGCTAAACAGTTGGAAATTTTTATTTTGTAAGAGCCGAAAGAAATGATGATTTCGGACAAGCAACAATTATAGAAACAGCAGGTGGAGGTGTTGAAGAAGGTGAAGAATTGCAGGATGCAATAAAAAGAGAACTTAAAGAGGAATTGGGTGTAAAAGTAGATGTAATCTGCAAAATCGGAGTTGTAAGCGATTGTTATAATCTGATTCATAGACATAATATTAATAACTATTTTTTGTGCAAAGTTGAA
>OGXV01002494.1_pt1 | contig 9967 bp, 7 predicted proteins | sample 1576391 | NCBI WGS metagenome assembly OGXV01 (sample SAMEA3541586, study PRJEB24748) | human gut metagenome | biome: human gut; feature: human-associated habitat; material: faeces | place: China | collected 2012 | reverse complement strand
TGAACGGGGTCAGCCAGTCAAACATGCCGCCGCTGAAGGCGCGACCGCTGACGGTGAAACCGTTGATCACCGCCCCGACCACCACGCCCTGGCTGAAGGTTGCCAGCAGGGAGCCGCCAAAAAAGGCGCGATCCCAGAATGGCCGGTGCGACGGCGTAGCCTGGAAGCGAAACTCAAAGGCGACGCCGCGAAAAATCAGGCCGATCAGCATCAGGGTCAGGGGGATCGACAGGGCGTCGATGATCACCGCGTAGGCGAGGGGAAAGGCGCCAAACAGGCCGGCGCCGCCGAGCACCAGCCAGGTTTCATTGCCATCCCATACCGGCGCGACGCTGTTGACCATTACGTCGCGATCCCCGCCGCCCCGCACCGTGCTGAACAGCAGGCCGATGCCCAGATCAAAGCCATCCATGACGATGTACATCAGCGTGGCAAAGACGATAATCACGAACCAGATCACCGATAATTCGATACCCATTAGCGGGACTCCTTCTGCAGATAACCTTCAGTGGCGGCGGACAGCGGGCGGGCTGGCGTACCGGTTGTCGCCGGGAGCATCTCCTGCGGCCCCTTGCGGATCAGGCGCAGCATATAGCTGTAGCCGACGCCGAAGACGGCGCTGTACACTACGATAAAGGTCAATAAACTGACCGACATATGCAGATCGCCATGAGCGGAAACGGCATCGGCGGTGCGCTGAACGCCATACACCACCCAGGGTTGGCGGCCCACCTCGGTGGTCACCCAGCCGGCGAGAATAGCGATCAGGCCGGATGGCCCCATCCACAGGGCAAAACGCAGAAACGGCCGCGAGTGGTATAGCCGGTCGCCGCGACGCAGCCACAGGGCCAGCACGCCCAGCAGCAGCATCAACATGCCTAGCCCGGCCATCAGGCGAAATGACCAGAACACCACAGTAGAATTCGGGCGCTCCTCAGGAGCGAACTCTTTCAACGCCGGCACCTGTTTATCAAGACTGTGGGTGAGGATCAGACTGCCCAGGGCCGGGATCTCAAGCCCGTAGCGGGTGCGCTCCTGGTCCATATCGGGCCAGCCAAACAGCAGCAACGGCGTTGGCTCACCCGGCGGATTTTCCCAGTGCCCCTCAATGGCGGCGATTTTCGCCGGCTGGTGCTTCAGGGTATTCAGGCCATGCATATCGCCGATCAGCGCCTGGACGGGGGCGACCAGCAGCGTCATCCATAGCGCCATCGAGAACATCTTACGGATCGCCGGCGACTGATTGCCGCGCAGCAGATGCCAGGCCGCCGAGGCGCCGACAAACAGCGCGCTACTGAGAAATGCCGCTACTGTCATATGCAATAATCGGTAGGGGAACGACGGATTAAAGATCACCGCCAGCCAGTCGACGGGCACGACCTGGCCATCAACGATCTCAAACCCCTGCGGGGTCTGCATCCAGCTGTTAGAGGCGAGGATCCAGAAGGTGGAGATGATAGTACCCAGCGCCACCATGCAGGTGGCGAAAAAGTGTAGCCCCGGCCCCACGCGGTTCCAGCCGAAAAGCATCACCCCGAGGAAGCCCGCTTCCAGAAAAAATGCCGTCAGGACTTCATAGGTCAGCAGAGGGCCGGTTATGCTGCCTGCAAACTGTGAGAAACCGCTCCAGTTGGTGCCGAACTGGTAGGCCATCACCAGCCCGGAAACGACCCCCATACCGAAGTTGACGGCGAAAATCTTCGACCAGAAATGGTATAGCGAGCGCCAGACGGGATATTTTGTTTTTAGCCATAAGCCTTCGAGCACCGCCAGATAGCTGGCCAGCCCAATAGTAATGGCGGGGAAGATAATATGAAATGAGACCGTAAAAGCGAATTGAACTCGCGCCAGATGGAATGCATCAAGACCGAACATGCAGGACTCCACAACAAAATTGATTCAGCGCAATTTTAGGTGGAGTGACGACTGAGGGGCAGAGGCAGTCACGCCATTTTTTATCATAACAGTTGGCCGCTGTTATGATTTTTCAGCTGTTGCCAGGGCGAGAAAATATCCTTGCGCAACCTTGATTAATCCCTGCGGAAGGTGATTAGGCGCTATTCCGCTGTCTGTCATATTATTGCTAACGGCTGGCTACGCGGCCCTGCCGCCGGTATGGCGTAGTCACCTGGTCGGCATAATATATCCTTACCACCCGCCGTAGCTCATATTTTGGCTTACGAAATCCGCCACGGATTTTTACTCTGATTTATTATCACTCATTAGTATGAGAATAAGTAAAAACGCTGAGCCGGTTAATCGTAAATTAAATAATAATAAATTGTCGGCTCCGCGGCTAATTTGTACTGTATGAGCTCGGGAATAAATAAAAGGGAATGCCAATGTCTGAAAAAGGATTACAGAGTCTGTGCATTACGCTTGGCGTAATGATTATCTTCTGGTTTGTTTTAATCTCGCTATTCTGGGTGGTGATATTTTAAACCCATCCCGTGCTATCACGGCGACGCGGCCGCCGCTGCAGATATAACAGTTACAGGAAACTATGATTTTTTTATAACTGATATATGATAATGGGACGTTATCGTACGGGGACGGCCGCAATGAAAAAGTATCAACAGTTGGCGCAGCAACTGACCGAGCAGATCGCCCTTGGCGTCTGGTTGCCTGGCGATCGGCTGCCGTCGCTGCGCGAGCAGGTGATCAGCAGCGGCATGAGCTTTATGACCGTCAGCCATGCCTATCAGCTGCTGGAAAGCCAGGGGCGCATCGTCGCCCGTCCGCAGTCGGGTTATTATGTTGCCCCCCAGCCGGTGAAGCTCCGCCAGCCGGCGCCGCCTGCCCAGGTCACTCGCGATGAAGCCGTCGATATCAATACCTATATCTTTGAGGTGCTCCAGGCCAGCCGCCAGGCGTCGATGCTGCCCTTTGCCTCGGCCTTTCCGGACCCGCGTCTCTTCCCGCTGCAGCAGCTCAACCGCTCGCTGGCGCAGGTGAGTAAAACCGCCACCGCCATGAGCGTCATTGAGAATCTGCCGCCGGGCAATGCAGAACTTCGGCATGCCATTGCCCGTCGCTATGCCCTGCAGGGGATGAACGTCTCGCCGGACGAGATCGTCATCACCGCCGGGGCGCTGGAGGCGCTTAACCTCAGCCTGCAGGCGGTGACCGAGCCGGGAGACTGGGTGGTGGTGGAAAACCCCTGCTTCTACGGCGCCCTGCAGGCGCTGGAGAGGCTGCGTTTGAAAGCATTGTCGGTGGCCACTGACGTCAGGGAAGGCATTGATCTGACGGCGCTGGAGGCGGCCCTGCAAAACTATCCGGTGAAGGCCTGCTGGCTGATGACCAACGGCCAGAATCCGCTCGGCTTCACCCTCAGCGCTGAAAAAAAAGCGGCGCTGGTGGCGCTGCTGGCGCGCTATAACGTGATGTTGATCGAAGATGATGTCTACAGCGAGCTCTATTTTGGCCGCGAAAAGCCGTTACCGGCGAAGTTCTGGGATCGCCAGGAGATGACGCTGCACTGCAGCTCGTTCTCAAAATGTCTGGTACCCGGCTTTCGTATCGGCTGGGTGGCGGCCGGCAAACAGGCGCGGCGGATCCAGCAGCTCCAGCTGATGAGTACGCTTTCCACCAGTTCGCCGATGCAGTTAGCCCTGGTGGATTACCTGTCCACCAAGCGCTATGACGCCCACCTGCGCCGTCTACGTCGTCAGCTGGCGGAGCGTAAACAGCAGGCCTGGCAGGCGCTGCTGCGCCATCTGCCGCCGGAGGTCATCGTCCACCACAGCGACAGCGGCTACTTTCTGTGGATCGAACTACCGGAAGGGGCCGACGCTAGTGCACTTAGCGCCCGGGCGCTGGCGTCGCACATCAGTATTGCCCCAGGGAAAATGTTCTCCACCTCCGACAGCTGGACCTCGTTTTTCCGTTTTAATACCGCCTGGGGCTGGGGGGAACGCGAAGAGCAGGGGGTGAAGCGCCTGGGGGAGCTTATTCGCGAACAGCTTGCCTGACCCTGTCGTTTATTTTTCTCATCATAAACATTCTGCGAAAATAAGCGAAAGAGGATTTTTATCGAGGCCGGTCATTATTTTACCGGCGCTCACCATAGGAAATATGCATACCCCTCCTCATTCCCTAACTCGTTGTCTATAATCCATAAAGTCCTGCTTGTGTTGGCGATTTTTACGTAATGCGTCCCGGGTCACAACCTGAATAAATTCCCCCGAGGGCGTTAATCCGCTGACTACCCTTATTTCAGGAGATATTTTTACGGCACGGCTGCCGCTAATTCCTTTGTGACAGGAGTAACACCTGATGAGCAAAAAAATTGCCCGTTGCAGCCTTTATGTGCTGGGTATGGCTTGTTTGACCGTTCAGGCGGCAGAGCCGCTCACCTCGCTGGATAAACCGGAAGGGCGGCTCGATATTATTGCCTGGCCGGGATATATCGAACGCGGTCAGACCGACAAACAGTACGACTGGGTGAGTCAGTTCGAAAAGGACACCGGTTGCCAGGTTAATGTCAAAACCGCTGCCACCTCTGACGAGATGGTCAGTCTGATGGCCAAAGGCGGCTACGATCTGGTCACCGCCTCGGGTGATGCTTCGCTGCGCCTGATCATGGGCAAACGCGTGCAGCCGATCAACACGGCGCTGATTGCCGGCTGGGGCTCCCTTGATCCGCGTATTGCGAAGGGGGCATGGTTTAACGTCGGCGGTAAAGTCTATGGCACGCCGTATCAGTGGGGGCCGAACCTGCTGATGTACAACACCCGCGTATTCCCGACGCCGCCGGACAGCTGGCGCGTGGTGTTCGTCAAGCAGGATCTACCGGATGGTAAAACCAACCAGGGGCGGGTGCAGGCCTATGATGGCCCGATCTATATCGCCGACGCCGCGCTGTTTGTCAAAGCCACCCAGCCGCAGCTGGGGATCGAAGACCCCTATCAACTGACCGAAACCCAGTACAACGCGGTGCTGAAAGTCCTGCGCGACCAGCAACCGCTGATCCATCGCTACTGGCATGACGCCACCGTACAGATGAACGACTTCAAAAACGAAGGGGTAGCCGCCTCCAGTTCGTGGCCCTATCAAGCCAACGGCCTGAAGGCGGAAGGCCAGCCGGTCGCCACCGTGTTCCCGAAGGAGGGGGTAACCGGCTGGGCGGATACCACCATGCTGCACAGCGAGGCGAAGCACCCGGTCTGCGCCTATAAATGGATGAACTGGTCGCTCACGCCGAAGGTGCAGGGCGATGTGGCGGCCTGGTTCGGTTCGCTGCCGGTGGTGCCTGAGGGCTGTAAAGCCAGCGCGCTGCTCGGTGATAAAGGCTGTGAGACCAACGGCTATGAGCAGTTTAACCGCATTCACTTCTGGAAAACGCCGGTTGCGGAAGGCGGGAAATACGTGCCCTATAGCCGCTGGACTCAGGACTATATTGCGATAATGGGCGGCCGCTAAGGATCGGAGGCAAACAATGACGTACGCGGTCGAGTTCCAGAATGTATCGCGCCTGTATGGCGATGTGCGGGCGGTGGATGGGGTTAGCATTGGCATACGCGATGGAGAATTTTTCTCGATGCTGGGTCCGTCCGGCTCGGGTAAAACCACCTGCCTGCGGCTGATTGCCGGTTTTGAGCAGCTCTCCGGCGGAACCATCCATATCTTTGGTCAGCCGGCCAGCGAACTGCCGCCCTGGCAGCGGGATGTGAATACCGTGTTCCAGGACTACGCGCTATTTCCCCACATGTCGATCCTTGACAACGTCGCCTACGGCCTGATGGTCAAAGGCATGGCGAAGAAAGCGCGCCATGCCCGCGCCCAGGAGGCGCTGGAGAAGGTGGCCCTTGGCTTTGCTCATCATCGCAAGCCCTCCCAGCTCTCCGGCGGCCAGCGGCAGCGGGTCGCGATTGCCCGGGCGCTGGTGAACCAGCCGCGGGTGCTGCTGCTCGACGAGCCGCTCGGCGCGCTCGACCTCAAGCTGCGCAAGGACATGCAAATCGAGCTGAAGCGTATTCAGCAGCGCACCGGCATCACCTTTATCTACGTCACACACGACCAGGAAGAAGCGCTGACGATGAGTGACCGCGTTGTCGTTATGAACCACGGCGTTATCCAACAGGTCGGCAGCCCGACCGATATCTACAACGAGCCTGTCAACGCCTTTGTTGCGGATTTCATTGGTGAATCCAATATCATTGACGGCGTGATGCTCGAGGACTGCAAGGTCGAGTTCTGCGGCCGCACCTTCGAGTGCGTGGACAAGGGCTTCGAGAAGAATGCGCCGGTCGATGTTGTTATCCGTCCGGAGGATCTTAAAATCGTTTACGCCGGCGACGGTCTGCTGCAGGGCGTTGTTGAGTCCATCGTATTCAAGGGCGTGCACTACGAGATGATGGTTCGCACCCAGTTCTTCACCTTCATGGTGCATTCCACCATGGCGGAGTCGGTCGGCAAGACGGTCGGTCTGTCCGTCATTCCGTTTGACATCCACATCATGCACAAGAGTGCGGAGGCGCAAGCGTGAAAAAGTCCTTTGCCTATCCCTACGGCGTATGGCTCGCCGTATTTATCCTTGCCCCGATTCTGATGGTCGTGGTCTACGCGTTCCACAATGCGGACGGCGGCTTTACCCTGCATAATTTCAGCTATCTGCCCGGCTACCTGCCGATTTTCGGACGGTCGTTCTGGCTGGCGTTCCTGTCAACGGCGGTGTGCCTCGTGCTCGGCTACCCGATGGCGTATCTGATGAGCCGCCTGTCCGCCAGCAAGCAGAGCCTTTGCATGATGCTGATTATGCTGCCGATGTGGATAAACTTTCTGCTCCGCACCTACGCATGGATGTCCATTCTGGAGAACAACGGCTTCATCAACCAGTTTTTCCGTTCCATTGGCTTAATATCCTTCCTGCAGAGCCATTTCGGCTATTCGCTCGATTACATCCCTCTTATCAACACGCAGGGCGCTATCGTGCTCGGCATGGTGTACAACTTTCTGCCGTTCATGGTGCTGCCGATCTATACCGTGCTCATCAAGCTCGACCGCAAGCTGATCGAAGCCGCGCAGGATCTCGGCGCGCCGACGCACCTTGTATTCCGCCGCGTCATCTTCCCGCTGAGCATTCCCGGCGTTATCTCAGGCATCACGATGGTGTTCGTGCCGGCTTTGAGCTCGTCCAGGTGCTTTAAAAATGAAGCCGTCCGTGTCCACGTTCGTTATTTCGCAGATGCTCGGCAGCGGCAAGAATCTGCTCGTCGGCGACCTGATCGACCTGCAGTTCATGGGCGGTGCGTACAACCCGCACCTCGGCTCGGCGATCGCGCTCGTCATGATCATCCTCATCTTTATCTGCATGTGGATCATGAACAAGTTCGATGACGGCTCCTCCGAGGAAGGAGGTCTGCTGCTGTGAAAAAGTTTTTCAAAAACTTCTATCTGCTGCTGATTTTCCTGTTCCTGTACGCGCCTATCGTTGTGCTGATGATCTTCTCGTTCAACGATTCCAAGCCGCGCCGCCTGTGGAACGGCTTTACCACCCGCTGGTATGTCGAGCTGTTCCGCGATGCGGATATTCTCCATTCACTGTATGTCACGCTGCTCGTGGCTGTTGCCGCTGCTGCGATTGCAACCGTGCTCGGCACGATTGCCGCCATCGGCATCCACAACATGGGCCGCAGAGCCAAAGCGGCTTACCTGACCGTCAACAACATCCCGATGTCCTCCTCGGATACCATCATGGGCGTGACGTTCATGCTGCTGTTCGCCGCCATAGGTCTGGACAAGGGCTATCTGACGCTCATTCTCGCGCATGTTACATTCTGCACACCGTATGTCGTTCTCAACGTCATGCCCAAGCTGCGCCAGCTGGATAAAAACGCCTATGAGGCCGCGCTCGACCTCGGCGCTACACCGCATCAGGCGCTCCGCAAGGTCATCCTGCCCGAGATTATGCCGGGCATCGTCACGGGCGCTATCATGGCGTTCACCATGTCAATCGACGATTTTGTGGTCTCCTACTTTACCGCCGGCACGACCAGTCAGCCGCTGTCAGTCGTTATCTACTCCATGACGCGCCACCGCATGACACCGAAGATCAACGCCATCTCGACCATTCTGTTTCTGATCGTGCTGGTGCTGCTTATCGTCATCAATATGCGCCAGTCCCGCGACGAGAAACGCCGCGAAGCCGCCCGCCGGAAAGGAGCGATGCAGCCGTGAAAAAACGCATGCTTTCCCTGCTGCTGTGCGGCGCGATGTGCACCGGACTGCTCTCCGGCTGCGGCAATGCATCCTCGGCGGAGGTGCTCAACGTGTATAACTGGGGCGAGTACATCGACACCGACCTCATCGACCAGTTCGAGGAGGAAACCGGCATCAAGGTCATTTACAACACCTTTGATTCCAATGAAAACCTGTATTCGCGCATCCAGACCACGAGCTACGATGTCATTATCCCGTCCGACTACGCGATTTCGCGCTTTATCGACGAGGATATGCTCCAGCCGCTCAACTACGACCACATTCCCAACACGAAGCTGATCGACGAGAAATACACGCATCTGGACTTCGATCCGGAGCAGAAGTATTCCGTGCCCTATACCTGGGGCGTGGTCGGCATCGTGTACAACACCAAGTACGTTGATAAAGCGGATATTGGCTCGTGGGATTTGCTGTGGAACCCCAAATACACCAACCGCACCGCGATGTTCAACAACTCACGTGATGCGCTCGGCATTGCGCTGATGTATCTTGACTGCTCCCTCAATACCACCGATAAGGCTGAGCTTCGGCAGGCAGCCGACCTCATTATCGCCGGGAAGCCGGTGTATCAGGGCATCTGGATGGACCAGATTCTCGAAAAGCTGCCGAGTGAGGAAATTGTGGCCGCACCGTACTATAATGGCGATGCCGTCACCATGATCGACGAAAATCCCGACCTCGCATTCTACGTTCCGAAGGAGGGCACCAACCTGTTTGTAGATGCCATGTGTATCCCGAAGAACGCGAAGAACGTTTCGGGCGCGGAGAAGTTCATCAACTTCATGTGCTCGACCGAGGCGGCGATGGCAAACTGGGAGTACATCGGCTATTCCAGTCCGCAGACCGAGGTCTATAACGAACTGGACGAGGAAATCACGAGCGACCCGCTGTATTTCCCGGATATTACGCAGTATCCAACTGAGGCGTATACCAATCTGCCGACGGAAATCAACCAGTATTACAACGACCTTTGGGTTGATATTTTAACGTGATTTAATATGTTTGCCGTAGGGCGTGACGACCTCGGCACGCCGTGTAAACCATCTGCAACCCGTTACAACGGCGCGCCGAGTCGTCGCGCCCTACAGATTTTGACATCTGCGGCAAAGAAAAAGAACGTATCCCATCGGATACGTTCTTTTTTTCATGCTTATTTCTTCTCCATCGCTGCCATCGCAATCTTTTCCGGCGTGATGGGAAGCTCATAGAACCGCTTGCCTACGGCATTTCGGATTGCATCCGAAATCGCCGGCAGCGGTGTATTGATAACAACCTCGCCGATGGATTTTGCGCCGAACGGGCCTTCGCCCTCGTAGCTGTTCTCAAACTCCACGCGGATTTTGCCGATATCCACGCGTGCGGGAATCTTATACTGGAAAAGCGAATTCTCCATCGGATAGCCGCGGTCATCGTAGGTGACGCTCTCAGTCAGCGTCATGCCGATGCCCTGCGCAATGCCGCCCTCGGCCTGCACGCGCGTCAGGTTCGGATTGATGGGCGTACCGCAGTCCACTGCCGCAGCGTAATCCAGCAGGGTTACCTCGCCGGTTTCAGTATCCACCTCGATTTCAGCCGCACCGACCATATACGGCGGAGGCGAAATCTCGGACGAATGCGTAACCGTTGCCTGCAGCTCGATGCTGTTGCCGTTCATGGAAGCCGTCGCAATATCACTCAGGCTGATGGTCTTGCCCGCGTTCTCGCCTTCCTCGGCGCGGACTTCCTTACCGTCGAAGCTGACCTG
>OGXV01002481.1_pt1 | contig 10005 bp, 10 predicted proteins | sample 1576391 | NCBI WGS metagenome assembly OGXV01 (sample SAMEA3541586, study PRJEB24748) | human gut metagenome | biome: human gut; feature: human-associated habitat; material: faeces | place: China | collected 2012 | reverse complement strand
ATTTCAATTATTAAACAATATATAGAACAGCAGAACACACCGGATTAGAAAAATTATAAAGTCTGATCTTGAACAGATCAGACTTTATAGACATTAACTTAATGTTTTAAAAGGATTTTTTATTACTAGTATCAAATAATAAAAGATTTACTGGCTTAACTTAATGTTATTAAGAAAGTCTTCTATTATAAATTTTGCTTGCGGTATGTCATCTCGATAAATACCGAGACTCTCTAGAATTGTACAATCTGGAGGCAAACTTTGTTTTAACTCTTGATTAAGTCTGGGCATTCCACTTGTACCGTGAGAGAAAAATGGAACTATTGTTTTTCCTTCAAAATCTTTTTTATTATTTTCAATATAGCTAATCATAGGCATGGGTAGAGATCCTCCCCAATTTGGACAACCTATAAAAATTACATCATAATTTTTAATAGAAGGAATTTTGTTGATTTCAGGTCTAGTGTTATGAGCTTTTTCAGTGGACACTTGCTCTAAACATTCGTCAAATATTCCCGAATATTTATTCTTTGTAACAATTGAAAATTTATCGGCTCCAATTTGTTGAGTGATAATATCAGCCATTAACCCAACATTACCAGGAAGAATAACACTTGCAGATGTTATAGCATCTACATCAAAATCATCTGAAATCCTTTCTACATTCTCAGCCCAAGTGAAATAAACAACCGCATATTTTGATTGTTTGGCATAAGTAACGGTACTAAATAGAAGAAAAATTATTAAAAATAAATATTTCTTTAAATGCATATCGTTTACCTCTTTTTTAGCTAAATATATCAAAGGCTTCAATACAATAATTTCAAAAAAAATTTGAAGATTATATAAATAATTCAAGGACAGTAATGAAAATACAAATCATCACTATCCTTGTCACAATTTTTATTGAGCTACCTGCTCTAATGCTTCTTTGACAACATTAGGCAAAGAACTATCTTCTGTATTTGAACCTCTAACTTCAACAAGAGGAATAATATTAGAATTTGGAAGACTTGATTTTAGATCGTCAATACTATGACCAAAACTACTTCCTCCATGTGTAACAAAAACATAGATATTTTTGTTATCTAGATTTGCCGCATCTAAAAATGATGTTACAGCTTTAGGGTATGTTGCCCACCAAATAGGAAAACCTAAATAAATATCATTATATGAACTAACATCAGGGATACTTTCAAGTTCAACTTTTGTATCATTGGCAAATTCTTCTTGTACTACCTTAAGAGTTTCATCATAAGATGCTGGATACTTTTTTACAGTTTTAAGTTCTAAAATATCTGCATTAGTTTGACGTGCAATTTCCAATGCAACTCTTTGAGTATTTCCCACTGCTTGTTCAGGATTTTCTACACCTAATCTATTATGAATAGATGTAAAATAAACTACGGCGTTATCTGCTGCATATGTACTTGAAGTTGCACCTAAAAATAAACAAGCTAAAACTAATAATTTTCTTTTCATAATAAAAATCCTTTATGCTTTCTTAACTAAATCTAAGGCAGTTAATGTTCTTGGGAAACCTAAATAAGGTGTCATAACTTTTAATGTATCTATAAGAATATCTTTAGAATTACCGACCTTTAAATTAGCTTGGATATGTACTTGTAATTGACTTTGATGTGCACCTAAAGCTGTAATGTAAACAAATGTTAAAAGCTCTCTTTCTTTTAAAGAAAGATCTGATCTTGTGTAGAAATCACCAAAACAATAAGCTGTGAGCATATCAACAGTTATAAGCTTTTCGTTATTTTGGGCATTTTGATGCATGGTTGTGATTGCATCACCAAATAAAAACTTTTGAATATCAAGGCCTGAATTAAATCTAGTGTCTTGATTTACTGTAGATGAACTTGGAGTCTCTTCTCGTAACTTAAGCTCTGTAATAACTTTACTTAATCTTTCTAAGGCTGTTTGTGTAGAAGATATACCAACATATGGAGCTCCTTGCATTAAAGATTCTCGCAACATAAGAACTGGAACTTTATTGGCGATCGCTTCAGTTATGCAATCATCAAAATAGGTGGAATTGTAAAGTACACTTAAAGTAGCTGTTTTTACTAAATATTGAGTATTGATATCTAAAGATACGTTATCTCTAATTTGACTTTGTACGGAACTATTGATTCTTGATAAATCTCCAGTTATAGCATCAGCATTAGCTCCATTACATAAAAGAGCACAAAATACAGTAGTAGCCAATATTTTTAATTTCATAATAATCTCCGTTTTTATTGTTCTTTTGCCAAAAGATCTTTTAGTTTCATGATGTCTTCATCAGTGCGGTTACCGTATATAACTAATGATGAAAGCTCTGCTTCGAATTTAGTTAACAGCTCTTCACTAATAGAGATATTGCAGGAATCAAAATTTTTTTGAATTCTTTCAATCTTTCTCATACCAGGAATTGGTATAGCGTTTTGATGCTTAGATATGATGTAAGATAAAGAAAATTGCGCTTTTGTTGCCCCAACCAATGCCGCATATTTTTCTATCAATAAAAGAAGCTTCTGGTTTTTTCTTATATTCTCTTTGGAGAATCTAGTTATAGCTCTTCTTACATCATCTCCAAAGTAAGTAGAGTTCTCATCATATTTACCAGATAAAAAGCCTGCTCCCATCGGAGAAAAAGGTACGAAAACAATATTTAGAGAATCACATAAACTAGCTTCTTTTTCGTACATGCGTTCCATAATTGAATACTCATTTTGTACGGCAAATAACTCTCTTGTATCATTCAATAGTTTTATTTGCTCGCATGAAGCTTGGGATACTCCATAATGACGTATAAGACCCTCATCAATTAGTTTTCCTAGAGCTAATGCCACGTCATTAAGGCGAATATTTGGATTTATGCGATGATAATAATAAAGGTCGATATATGATGTATTTAACCTTTTAAGTGAGGAGATTAGATGTTCTTTAATAGTAAAATAAACATTATCTTTAGCTTCATTAGGCAGATGAAATTTAGTCGCTAAAATAATGTCTTTTCTGAAATTATGGATTGCTTTACCAACTAATATTTCATTTTGTCCATCTGCATAACATTCAGCTGTATCGAAAAAATTACATCCAAGATCATATGCTTTATTGACTAAAGCAATAGAATCTTTTTCAGATGGTATGGCTCCATAACCATGACTTAAGCCCATGCATCCATATGAAATTTTTGAAATTTCAAGATCTTTAATGCTTGTATACTTCATTATTAAGCCCAACTTACGGTTTATTTTATAGAGAAGTTAATTGATACATTGGATGGCAAGTTAATAAAATCACTTGAATCATCTAACATTTTGCCAATGGGATAAACTTCCATGTTTAAATTAGGTCCAGCCGCCTTGTTATAAAAAATGGCAATAGTTCTATTTGCAGGACAATAAGTTATATCCCCATTTTCAAAAACTTTCTGCCCTCTAAAATTTGGTTGTTCAACACCATCTATGGGGCCATATAATTCTCTAGAACCGTAGTTATACATATTTACGGTAACTGGAAATTGAGCTATTACATTTTGAGCTAATTCTGATGAATTAAAACTAGCGCTCAATTCCTTACCATTTACAGTTATTTTTCCAAGGATAGGACTGTCAGCACTCCCTTTTTGTGTTGAATTAGGGTCTGTACTGATTAGATTGTTGTCTTCTAGATACTGTTTAACAATTTGCTGACTTTGAGTTACATTTCCGGCATCTAATGAAAGAATATCTAAAACTTTTGCCTCTTTTGCTATTGTAGATATCTGCTCATAGCTTAAGCCTTGACCAAAGCCATTGTGGGTACAAAACGGAACAACTGTTTTACCCTCTAAATCAAGATTATTTAAAAAAGAAATAACTGCTCTAGGCACTGAATTTGCCCAAACAGGAAAACCTATATAAATAGTGTCGTATTTACTTATATCGATAGAGTTAACTTCAATAAAAGCATTATTATTTTGTTCATCATGATTTAGATCTACTAACTCATCACTATTTCCAGGTAGCGTTTCTTGGGTTTTTATAGGAAAGAGAGGTGCATTTGTATACTCAGAAATAATTGAAGCCACAAATTTTGTTGTACCAACTTGAGTTCCTTTATAATCAAGAACACTGGCCATAGTACGAGCATCTGTAACCGTATCTCCTGAATTGTTTTCTGCACGGGTGAAATAAGCAATTACACTTTCTTGAGAAAAAGCTGGAGCAGTGGTTAATAAAGCACTACATAGCAAAACAATATTTTTTATTGTCTTCATTTGAGACCTCCATATTTTTTATTATTTTTAATATAGAGGTATACTTATATGTTGTTAAATGCTAAATAAACATATACTGGTATAACTATTTTTTTATTATTATGGATATTAAAGCTCTTAAATATTTTTTAGTCATTGCTCAAGAGCAATCAATTAATAAAGCCTCAAACATCGTATATATTTCGCAACCAGCTTTAACAAGACAAATCCAAAAACTTGAAGAAGAGCTTGATACACAACTGTTTTTTCGAACTAAAGATGGACTTAAACTAACTTCACAAGGTATTAAATTACAACTTTGGGCTAAAGAAATAGTCTCTTTAGCAAATAGAGCAAAAAATGAAATTAAAAATAACAATTTAGATATTGAAGGCAGAATTGCCATTGGCTGTGGCGAGCAACAAGCTTTCGATAAATTAGCGCAACATATTACCGATTATCAAAAATTACACACAAAAGTAAATTTTGAAATTTTTACAGGTAATGCTGATTTAATAAAATACAAATTAGAACGTGGAAGTTTAGATCTTGCTTTAGTTATCAATCCTATAGATACAGATTTTTATGACAAAATTGATCTTCAAGAACAAGAAGATTTTGTGGTTTTGATGCGCAATGATGATCCATTATCTAAATTTGATACTATCAGTTTAGATATGCTCTCTGATTCAAATGTAATTTTTCCACGGCGCCTACAGATTTTTCATCATTTGACCGAAAAAGCCTCAATTCAAAATATAAATATTTCTACCTCGTCTTTATCTTCAAATGCTTCGATTCTTGTACAAAAAGGTTTTGGTTATGCCATAACAATCAATTCCTTTAAACAAAGACCTTTGCCTCAAGGAGTTATTTATAAACCTTTATCTTTTGCCTCATGCACAACAAGCTCAATTATTTTTAAAAAACAAATACATGTATCTAATGTATTAGATGATTTTATTAATTATTTAAGACTTTGTTATAAAAAATAATTTACGTTTTTTCTATAGCGTTATTAAAAATAGTGCAATCCTAAATATTAAAAAAATGTCAGAGTTTTTCTCTCTGACAAATTTTGTAAATATCCTAATTAGATAAAAGTAAGATTTACATATTAGTTTTTATAAAATTAGCTATTTCATCAAAGGGAATTATATTTTCTTTGTAATATAAATCTGTATGATTTGCATCTTTAACAATTAGTAACTGCTTATTTGACGTTAATTGCTTAAAAATATCTTCACTAAAATATCTAGAGTGAGCTTTTTCCCCATGAACCATAAGTACAGGGGTTTTGATTTCATTAATATTATTAAGAATTGGCATGCCAATTAAATCGATTGATGATGTGGTAGTAAAACCATCATTAGAACCAACAGATCTTTCATGATATCCTTGTTTTTCTTTATAAAAATTATGGTAATCAACTACAAATTGAGGAGTTGACTCATCAATTTGTTCAGGGACACCACCTATTTTTTTATATGAGTTATTTTTATAGTCTTCAGTTCTTTGAGCGTTTAATGATTTAAGTAAATTAAAGCGTTCATCAGCCGTTTGTTTATCAAAATATCCGTATTTTGTAACTCTTGTCATGTCATACATAGTAACAGTTACAACAGATTTTAATCTTGTATCCATGGTTGCAGCATTTAATGCAAAACCACCAAATCCACAAATACCAACAATAGAGACTTTATCTCCATCTATATCTTCTCTATTTAATAGATAATCAACAGCAGCCATAAAGTCTTCTGTATTTATATCAGAAGATGAAATATCTCTTGGTAATCCACCACTCTCTCCTGTATAAGAAGGGTCAAAAGCTAATGTTATAAAACCATACGAAGCGAGTTTTTGAGCATAAAATCCAGAAACTTGCTCTTTAACTGCTCCATAAGGACCTGAGATAGCAACGGCCGGTAATTTTCCGGAAACATTTTTAGGTATATATAGATCTCCAACCAGATTTATTCCATATCTGTTATGAAAAACTACTTTTTTATGTGTCACAGATAAATCTTCAGCAAAAACTTTATCCCATGCTGTTGTAACACTAATTTTTTGATCGTTAACCCCAGTAAGAACCTCGATATTATCTGTTGAAGTACATGCGCTTAGCAGAAAAGTTGTCATAATTGCTGTTGGTATGATCTTTTTCATTTATACCTACCTATTTTGTTACAAATGCTTTGTTATTTATTAACCCGATTTATAAGGTAACTTTATGTTTGTATTTAATGTTTAACAAATATTTTAAATTTATAAGCATCTATAAAATTTATGCATCGCTGGTATATGAAAAATTATATGGTGTTATCAAATAACCAGATTTGATCGTGTAAAATCAAATAGTTAATTAACATTTAAAAAAAATGAATAGGAAATAGGGGTTTAGGAGTGGACTTAAATGGTTTTCTCGGTTTTCGTTCACTCTCTCAAAACCCAGCAAAAAAGCTTTATATACTGTTCATATGCATTTACTATCTAATAAATTTCTTTATTATAAAGATAGATTTTGCGAATTGTCTATTCTGATAGTTAAATGCTTATAAGGATTTTTTATGCGTTATTTTTTTTCTTTTTTTGTATTTATATTTTTTTTGATTTCTGGATGTAGTAGTAATTCAACTATATCCAAACATGCAGATTTAAATAAATACAATTATGTAGTATTACCATATGTGATGTCGTATTCAGGTAATGCTGAGCTTATGGCTCTTGAAGTTAAAATTTATGATTCATTAGCTTCTACGAGATTAAATGTAATTGGCGATAAAGAAATCTCTGCTTTAACCGAAACAGAAAAAAAGCAGTTGTTAGAAGCTAGATTTTCAGCAAGTCAAGATAGCGATTATACAAAGATAAGTGTTAATTTCGTTGATTACAGTACAGGACTCCCTATAGCCTCTTGTTATGGAGCTTATGGTCTAGGTATTGATAAAGCTAGCGATCTCGAAGGAGCTGTAAACAAAGTAACAAAAGAAATTTCTCAGCTATTTTAATCAATTAAATCATACTGCTTAGCTTTTCAGTAGCTTCCTTTAAGAAGATCACCTGTTCCTCAATAGGTTTTTTGGCGTATTGTTGCAATACTCCAGAGATACTAACAGCTGCAACAATATTGTTGTTTCTATCTAAAACTGGTGCCGCTAAACAAATTACACCTTCACAGTCTTCTTCATTGTCTATGGCAAAACCATGCTCTTTAACCTTATCCAAGCTTTTACGTAAAACATCTATATCAGTGATAGTTTTCTCTGTATATTTTTGAAAAGGTCCTAAGGTTTCTAAAAGATGCTCTCGTGTTTTTTCATCAATATAAGATAAGAATACCTTGCCTAGAGCCGTACTATTTAGAGGTAGTTGCTTTCCAACATAACTATTTACAATGATTGCAAATGGGCTTTCAACTTTTACTAAATATGATGGATAGTTGTCTGTGAGAACACCCAAATGACTTGTAAGCCCTGTTTTATTAGTAAGATCGCGTAAGATCGGGTAAGCAATTTCTTTGATATTAAAACAATCTATCGCTTTTTTTCCCCATTTACTTAAACGTAAAGATAGGAAATATAACTCTCCTTGTTGGCGAATTAAACCATGGGCTAAAAGACTTTTAATTAACAAAAAAGTAGAACTTTTGGGTAAATTTAAATTTGTGTATAACTCTGTAAAAGTTACACCTGCGATATTATCAGATAAGTAATCTAGTATAGCTACGCTTTTATCTATAGCTGGAGTCGATGTTTTAATCATAAAGAGGCTGACTAAAAGTTAGTATTGTTTTAATTTAAAATCCAAGCAATTCTAATAAAAGTTGCTTAATTAAGGCTATTTTACCTTTTCTAAGTACGACTCTAAAAGAGTCGTACTTTATTTTCCCCTCTGTACTTAAGCTTTAGTGATTATAACGAGGAGGTTCTTTTGCAATTTGCTTAAATTTTAAAGCACTTTCGATTACCGCTCCAGAATTTAATTGAGTAACTGTATTACGATAAATTTCCTGCCAAGGAGTTTTAGCTTCTACGACTTCAATTTTCATTTCTTTACGGCGTTGCGTAAGCTCTTCATCAGATAAAAGCACATTGCAACTATTCTTATTAAGATTTACCTCAATAATGTCTCCATTACGTAATAAAGCTAATCCTCCGCCTACAGCACTTTCAGGGGATGCATGCAAAATAGAAGGACTGTCAGAGGTTCCTGATTGTCTACCATCACCTAAAGTCGGTAAACTCTCAATACCCTTTTTGATTAAATATGCCGGAGGTTGCATATTTACTACTTCAGCAGCTCCAGGCCAACCTACAGGACCTGTACCTCGCATTACTAAGATACAATTTTCATCAATGTTTAATGTTGGATCTTCAATACGTTCATGATAATCCTCAGAGCCATCAAAAACTATAGCTTTGGCTCTAAAAATCCCCTCCTCACCAGGATTTTGCAAATAACGCTTAGAGAAATCTTCTGAAATAACAGAAGTTTTCATAATTGCAAAGTCAAATAAGTTACCTGAAAGAACTACAAAGCCTGCGTCTTCCTTAATAGGTTTATCATAAGCATAGATAACATCTCTGTCAGTTGTAACACAATCTTTGATGTTTTCTTCAACAGTCTTACCTGTAACAGTAATCTCATCTTTAAAGAGTTTATCGTTAACCAAAAGTTCATGCATAACCGCAGGGACACCTCCTGCTCTATAGAAAGATTCGCAGAGATATTTTCCTGATGGCTGAACATTAGTCAAAAGTGGAATATGGTAAGAGTTATCAATCCAGTCTTGAGATGTAAGTTCGATACCAGCATGACGAGCCATTGCATCTAAATGTGGTTGCGCATTAGTAGAGCCGCCAAGAGCTGAATTTACTCTAATAGCATTTAAGAATGATTTTTTAGTTAAGATTTTTGATGGACAGAGATCTTCTTTTACCATGTCCACAATTCTAAGACCTGTATAATAAGCCATCTGTGAACGTTCTCTGTAGGCTGCAGGAATAATAGCGCTACCAGGTAATGCTAGACCTAAAACTTCAGCCATACAATTCATAGTTGAAGCGGTTCCCATAGTATTACAGTGACCTACAGATGGAGCAGAACTCATAGCTCTATCAAAGAATTGATCTTTAGTAATCTCTCCTGCAGCATATTTACGGCGAGATTGCCAAATAACAGTACCAGAGCCTACAAGTTGATTTTCCCAATGACCATCAAGCATTGGTCCACCATTGATAGCAATTGCTGGAATATCCATAGTAATGGCTGCCATAATTGCTGAAGGAGTGGTTTTATCACAGCCTGTGGTTAAAACCACACCATCGATAGGATAACCATATAAAATCTCAACTAAAGATAAATAGGCAAGATTTCTATCTAAAGCAGCTGTTGGTCTTTTACAGTTTTCAAACAGAGGATGGGTTGGAAACTCCAAAGGAATTCCACCTGCATCTCTAATACCATCACGGATCCTCTTGGCTAATTCAAGATGAACGCGATTACAAGGATTTAAATCACTACCGCTTTGGGCAATACCAATAATTGGACGACCACTTCTAAGCTCTTTAGCAGTAATGCCATAATTCATAAATCTCTCAAGATAAAGAGCAGTCAAATCAATGCGCTCATTATTATCGAACCATTCTTGAGATCTTAACTTTTTCATAATGACTATTGCTCCAATACTTTTTAAGCAAGATAAAAAAATATATGTGGCTAAAAAACATCCCCTGTTGCACAAAAATTTGAATCAGGATGAAAGCCAC
>OGXV01002478.1_pt1 | contig 10010 bp, 10 predicted proteins | sample 1576391 | NCBI WGS metagenome assembly OGXV01 (sample SAMEA3541586, study PRJEB24748) | human gut metagenome | biome: human gut; feature: human-associated habitat; material: faeces | place: China | collected 2012 | reverse complement strand
AATTATTATATAAATTATATATAGATTCTTCTTTTTTTCCTTTTAAAAAATATGGTATCGGGACTCCGTTATTCATAAATGCCTTATTAATTGAATTTTCTAAAAAATCTTTTGTTTCATCAGTAAGATAATTTAGCCTATATCTCAGTTCTTGATAATTTGAAATAAATCCTTTTGTTTTCCAGATTAAAGATTTATATTTTGGCAGTTGATATACAGTCCTGCAAGTAAACGCTTTTATTCGATGTCGTAATAATTCGATATCTTTATCAATTTGATAAGCCTTTACAAGCTTATCAATTCGTTTTGAATATTTATCGATTTTATCTTGTGTTATGCCATATTTGAAAGTAGTTTTGATTTTATTATGCGAATCAATTTTGGGCGACAATACGAATTGATATCCTAAAAAATCAAAACTATCTGATGAGTTTGACACAACTAAATCTCGAACAGAAATATATTTTGTTTTTGTGCCATTTAATCGTGTTTTGCAACTGTATTTTGTAGTGATATTTTTATCGAAAAATGCTTCTTGAATAGCTTCGTTGATAATTGATATACATAAGTCAGCTCCGACACGCCTATTGAATACGATTATTCCGTCATCAACATATCGACGATAAAAAATAAGTCCATATTTTCTAAATTTCAACGATAGAATTTCATCAAAATGTTTCGCGACTATTTCGCATAATATATTAGATGTATTAAGTCCGGCATAAGTATATTTAGTGCTTGTGACAAAATCCTCAAATAGTGTAATTTGATGTCTTTCTAATGAGCTATTTAAAATATATTTTTTGAATATGTATTCGCTCGAAACCGTGTTAAAAAAGTCTTCGAAATCAAATCTAAAAATCGAAAAATCATTCATATTATGCAGTGCACTTATTGTATCAAATAGTGAGTGAATATATTCATTTCGATTCGGATACTTGATATGAAATTTTCTATCCAAGATTCGTTTTAAATAGATACATAATATTTCTTCACACGAGAACGGTTCAAACGATTTAGTACGCCTAATTTTACTCATCTTTTTTATATTAATTTCTTTGTATTTAGTGAAATCAAAATTTTCATTATTGTAATCATCAACAACTTCGTGTATTAAAGTGTTAATAGCAGTTTCACTTTTTCTGTCTTTTAATAACAATGTTGAATTTTGATATTCTATTATTTTTGTGATTTCCTTAGTCATGTTCATAGACAACACCTATTACATTTTTTGCAATTTGCTTTACAATTGGCACAACCACTGTGTTCCCACATTGCTTATACATACTTTTCATCGGAATATCTGGAAAATCAAACGATTTAGGAAATCCCTGCAAGGCAAGACACTCTTGAGGTGTTATTGTTCTGATTCCGAAGTTATCTTTTATGATCGGGACACGGTTATACCATGTACCCATATTGGCTTTAATCGTAAAAGAAATACCGTCCTTACTTTTTTGAACACCGTAATCCGAAAACCTGTATATTTGATTTTCGTCTGTTATAGCGGCTTTCATCTTTTGATATTGTATGGAATTTTCACTAAGATAAAAACTATCGTCTGCTTTCACACTTCGATCGATAATATCAAATATGTGCTTTTTAAGCGATTGTTCTTTCGGAAATTGAAATTTGTTACACATATCAAAATCCTTAAAAGCGACGATATATGTTCTCGTTCTGTGTTGCGGTATTCCGTAGTTGAAAGCGTCTGCAATGATATATCTTATATAGTAATTTCTTTCCGACAACTCATTGTGAATACGATTGAAAGTTTTGCCGTTGTCGTGTTCGGTAAGATTAGCGACATTTTCAAGAAAAATGATTTGAGGCTGTTTTTCATCGGCAATTCTCATTATTTCAAAAAACAGATTTCCACGCTCGTCTGCAAAGCCTTTTTTGTTTCCGCAAACCGAAAACGACTGACAAGGAAATCCTGCGACAAGAATATCAAAATTGGGAATATCTTTTACATTAACTTTTCTTATATCACATTCGGATAACAAGGTATCAGGGAAATTATGTCTGTAAGTTTTACAAGCATCTTTGTCAAATTCATTTGCCCATACCACTTCAAAACCCGATTGCTTAAAAGCCAAATCAATTCCGCCGATACCTGCGAATAAACTGCAAATAACCATAATTATTTTTTACAAGCTGCTACAATGTCATCACTTGTAATTGTTCTTGAGGCTTTAATTATTTCAACTGAACCGGGAGAAACAAACTTTTTCTTCTTTAATTCATCAATAAACTTGTCAAATTCATCGGATGTTGTAAGTATTGCTTGATTAAGTCCCAGTACATCTCCGTTTTTTATTTTATTTGAAACCATACCGGCTTCTGTTGCATCCATAGTTAACAGATAGTTTTCGGCTTTTCTGTGTACATATTTCAACGCAATAGCCTCTAAGTCAGCTTGTTTATATCTTTCTCTCAAACTTGTTTTTAAACTAAGACCAATCGGTCCTGTTTCGTTTGTATATAAAATTGCATCAAAATTTACATTAGGAACAAATGCAACTTGCGCTTGTAAATGCAGGGGTACCAATCCTTCTTTGACAAACAATGTTGCTATAATTAATTCAAAAATTGTACCGTTTAAAGAATTTGTTCTGGGCACACCGGAAGTTTCGTATTTTTTCCAACAAAACTTAACATACTCGCTGGGAATCATAGTATTATCTAAAAAATCCGGAGCAATATGTTCCATAAATACTTTATATCCTTTATTCTTTGTCTTTACTATTCCAAGTTTCTTTAACATATATATACCTCATTTTATAAATCTAACCTGCAAACTCAGTTTGATATAATATTTTCCGTTATCTTTGTATATACTTCCGAATTCGTGACGGGATGTACTTGCTGTTTCAAATTTAGTGTTATTTATCAAATAGGTTTCAAATTCGTTTCTGTTAAACAGATGATAACACAAAACCTCACCATCTTCTCTGACTATAATATATCCGCCTGTTGCGTCCGCAGTACCGTCCCAAACTTTTGACGGAAGCATGCCGAGTGCACATTCTGCAAGAAATTTTTTGAACTTATATTCATAAAACGGATGACCTTTTGATAAATCATATCCGATTGGATTATGTACATTTAAAGATTCAAGTGAATTTGTTACTGTGTTGACTCCCGACGAATAATATTCTTTAAGCATATAACCGCAAATCTTCGGCAAATCGCCGTCTATGAGTTGTAAATTGCTCTCAAAAACATCATTTTCCATTGAATCGTAACTTATATCACAACCGTTACGGTCAAGTACTTCAAATCTGTCCTTGAATTTCTTTGAACAAGTATTAAATTCTTGCACAACCGCATCATCAATATTGCCTGTCACTTCAAAAACAAAGTTTGTTGTTTTGCCGGCATTAACAAGAGTGGACGGACTGCCAAGTCTTGATTTTATGCTGAAGCCTTGAACTGTTTCGTATCCTGTATTTATATCGTGAATTTTTATCCGAATATCGGCTTTGTCGGTTGACTTTGCTTTAAGCACACCGATGTTCAATGTATCAAGAAATTCTTCTGTATCCGGCAAAGCAAATGCAGAAGCGTTTGTTTCAATTATTTCGCAGTACAGTCTGTCTGCTGCATTTTTGAATTCGGAACAAGGAAGCGTTAATAATTCCGTGCTGTCGGAGGTATTAAAAACAGTTATTGTATCTTCTGTTCTGTTTATTCTGAATTCAAGTGTACCGATAGGCTCGGTACGGATGATATTGATTATGTTATAAAACATATCATCTTTTTTATTCAATTCGGCATCAGCAGCATACAATTTCTTTATTTCAAGCAAACGAAGAAACGCATATATTTCGCTCCATTCGCCTTTGTTTCCAGAAAGTTTAGGCATTATCAAGTACCTCCTTAATTTGTTTTGCAATAGCTTCAATAACATTTACGGTTACGCTGTTTCCGAATTGTTTATAAAGATGGACATCTGCAAGAGGCAGATTGAAAGTATCGGGAAATCCCTGTAAACGAGCCCATTCTCTCGGTGTCATTTTTCTGATACCTTCCTTATTGACTTCGCCTTTAATGTGTGTTGTCGGTGTCAAATCTTTCTGACGTTTATCAATCAGCAGATTGCGTTCTCTTCCCATTCCGCCGCATACAATAGCACCGGCAATGCCGTCCCATTCACGAATTTCGTATCCGAAACCATTACCTTTAGCCTCGTGACGAGCTTTGTGTCTTCTGAGAGTTTCAACATAAACATCACTTAAATAATATTTAGCTGGTACAGGCTTTTCTTCTATAATATCTTTCAGCCTTTTTGTATCATCCGTCGCCTTTGGAAATTCAAATTTTTCGGGTGCAATATCATTTCTGAAAGCCACAATATATATTCTTTCTCTGTTCTGAGGGACTCCAAAATCTTTACTGTTAAGTACATCGCTGAAAACTTTATAACCCAAATCTTCAAAAGTTTTTTTAATTATTTCAAATGTTCTTCCTCTGTCGTGAATCTTTAATCCCTTGACATTCTCACAAAAAATAACCTTTGGTTTGTCTGCTTCGCAAATTCTCGCAACATCAAGAAACAAAGTGCCTCGGCAAAGACCTTTATAATTATCATCAAATCCTTGTCTTTTTCCCGCAAGACTGAATGCTTGGCAAGGAAACCCCGCAAGACATATATCAAATTGCGGAATATCGGTTTCGTTTATCTTGGTTATATCTCCCGCAATTTCAAAATCATCTTTGAAATTCGCCTTGTATGTTTTCTGTGCATATTCATCCCACTCACTTACAAAAACAGTGTTTATTTCATCCACAAAGGCTCGTTCAAATCCAAGACGAATGCCACCGATTCCTGCAAACAAATCAATAGATTTATATTTAGTCATTTTTACTTTTTACCGTCCTCTCAATTTCATCGGCACACGCCTGTAAATCCTTTTTTATGTCATTGCCCCAAAATCTAAGTACTGTCCAACCCGAATTTTCAAGTGTTTCATTTACCAAATTATCTCGAGCAATGTTTTTTTCAATTTTAGGAATCCAAAACTCTTGATGTGATTTGAATTCCTTTTTCTTATTGTCCCAATCATAACCGTGCCAAAATTCACTGTCGCAAAACACGGCAACCTTTTTGCCGATAAAAACAATATCGGGCTTTCCGAACACTTTTTTACTGTTCTTTTGATAACGCAAACCTCTTGACCAAAGTTCTTTTCTGAGCATAACTTCTATCTTTGTGTCTTTGGATTTAACCTGTTGCATATTGTATGATATTTGTTCTTTTGTTTTATGCATTTTCGGTTTCTCCGTCATCCTTATAAAATTCGCATACATCGCCTATATCACAATCAAGGGTTTCGCATATTTTAAGCAAGACTTCCATACTGACAAATTCTCCCTTACTTAACTTTGCAACAGAATTGCTGCTTATGTGAGCTTGTTCTCTTAATTGATATTTTTTCATTTTTTTATCAATCAATATTTTCCATAATTTGTCATAGCTGACTTTCATAATTGACCTCCTTGCCTGTTTGAATCAATTATAACATTCAGAGCAGAAATATTCAACACAATAAGTTTGCGAACGCCAATTTTTTGTATTTACAGCCCTAAATATTTATTCAAAATTATAGTTTTATTCAATTTTCGATATACGAAACAACCCGAAGGTATTTTTCTGTAATAATAAACTGTTTTCAACGGGTCTTAGGGAGTCCCTAAATAGCAAAATTACCGTTTGGATATACAAACGGTCTGCTCGCTAAATTTGTGCATTGCAATTACAATTTAATATTTTTACGGATCCAGTCCTTCGTTTTTTGAACTTTCAAGAAACGAGGGACTTTATTTTTTTGCAAATTTTTCGCCGAAATACCCTGACTTTTGTGGCTCACGGTTCAAACAAGTAGAGGGCATAAAAAATTTTCCCAAATAATTTTTATTAAACCGTCAATTTTGGGTGTGCATTTCGGCACCCTTTGTCCAAATGAGCAGAGAGGCAAATGTTAAATGTTTATAAATTTTTCAAAAACGCCCCCAAAAAAAGCTCTCCCGGTTCAAACAAGTGAAGGGGTAATAAAAAAATATTGGTCAGAGGGTTAATTTTTGCCCGTTTTCGTTGCCTACCAAGTGAGAGGGAAAATTTATTTGCAAATAGGGGGGTGCAAAATGCCTCTCCCGGTTCAAACAAGTGAAAGGAGTTTTTACAATGCCGAGATTATCAAAGAAAGCAAAACAAGAATGGGATTTTTTCATAAATCCCAAAACGGGCAGACGAACATACAACAGCCTTTGTCTTAAATGCAAAAACAAATGCAAGCAGAGCCACAAGGCAATCGTTGTTTTTTGTCCGAAATACAAATCCAAAAGAGGTGCAAAAAGCATTAAAAATCGCCGTGAATATGATGACAGCGGTTAATTTAATATAGCGATACTTGTTTTCAATAAAAAAACGATACAAAAGAAAGAATTACCGATTTTGGCACCTTTTTAATACAAAAACAAGAGGTGTAAAGCAAAGATAAATCGGTGATTAAAAACAAAACGGAGAGTAGCCGTATAAATATATAAATAAATATATAGCTTTTACTTTCCGATAAAGGGAATTTATTAAGAAGGAATATATTATGATTCAAAACAAAGTTTACACAAGAGAAGAAATGAGAGAGGAACACATCATTACCTCCGACTACAAATTTATTGACAAAGAAGGCGAATACTTCGCAAAGTTGATAATGCGAGCAGATGCAAGTCGAAATATGATGCGACTTTTTCTTCGGCTAAGTGACGGAAGAAAAATAATCACACCTGTATTTTGGTGGCAGAGTTATCTTGGCTTTTACGAAATAGATAACGGAACAAATTTAAGATTGATTTATGAGAAAAACCATAAGGGTATTTCCCTCAGAAAAGTTGAAATATTAAAGGAGACAGAAAAATGATAAAAAACATAAGTATAGATTTGCTTGTTCCTTTTGAAAATCATCCGTTTAAGGAAAGAAGCGGGATTGAGCAACAAGAATTAACAGAAAGCATAAAAGAAAACGGATTGCTTGAACCGATAATCGTTCGTTCTTTTCCGGCGGGTAAATATGAAATTATCAGCGGTCACAGACGAGTTGAAGCGTGCAAGGAATTGGGGATAACAAGCATACCCGTGACAATAAAAGGACTTACAAAAGACGAGGCGATTGTGCAAATGGTGGATTCAAACATACACCGTGAACATATTTTACCGAGCGAAAAAGCCTTTGCATACAAAATGAAATCAGAGGCTTTGAAACATCAAGGAAAAACTTCGTGCCAACTTGGCACAAAGTTAAGAACAGATGAAAAGATTGCAGAAACCGTTGATGACAGTGCAAGACAAATACAGCGATATATCCGCCTGACATACTTAATACCCGAATTACTTAAACTTGTTGATGAAGAAAGAATAGCCTTTACTCCTGCGGTTGAACTTTCATATTTGTCGGAATATGAACAACAAATATTGCTTGAACAAATAGAATTTGCAGACGCTACACCGTCATTGTCACAAGCACAAAGATTAAGGAAGTTCAGTAAAGACGGTAACTTTTTCGTCGATACGGTTTTCGCCGTTCTCAATGAAGAAAAACCAAATCAAAAAGAGCAAGTGCGAATATCCGTAGATAAGTTGCGAAATGTCTTGCCAAAAGGGTTGGATAAACAAAAGACCGAAGATTTCATAATTAAAGCTTGCGAGCATTACAGAAAATATTTAATCCGACAGCGTGAGAGGGAGAGATGATATGAAAAAGCAAATAACAAATTTCAGCTTGGGTACAGGCGAATATATGATAAACGGAGTAAGATATATCGTTTACGGTAAATTTGAGAATTTTAACATTAAAAAATATAGCGACAGTAATCATTTGAATAACAGATTGAAAAAATATCTCACGGGCGATTTCGCAGAATTGTCTGTTGGCAGCATCAATGATAAAATGACAGATGAATATGATTGTTCGACTGTCGGAAAGGAGAATTAAATGCAGTCGAAAAACAAAAATCAAATAGGGATAACAGCTCTTTATTGTCGTTTGTCCCGTGATGACGGAACGGAAAGCGAGAGTAACTCCATAGGCAATCAAAAGAAGTTGTTATCACAAAAAGCAAAAGAAATGGGTTTAACGGATACAAAATATTATGTGGATGACGGATATACCGGAACAAATTTCAACCGTCCCGGATTTCAACAGCTTATCGACGATATTGAAATCGGACTTGTTTCTGCCGTAATGGTTAAAGATTTATCCCGTCTCGGCCGTGATTATGTTTCGGTAGGTAATTATACCGACAGCTATTTCCCCGAACATAATGTTCGTTTTATTGCCGTGAACGACGCCATTGACAGTGATGAGGGAGAAAGCGAAATTGCACCGTTCAAGAATATCTTAAACGAAATGTATGCAAGAGACATTTCAAAAAAGATTCGTTCATCTCACAGGCTTAGAGGCAGTATGGGAGAGCCGTTGTCGCAACCGCCATACGGATATATGAAATCTCCGGAAAACAAAAAGAAATGGATAATTGACCCGGAAGCCGCAACCGTTGTGAAAAGTATATTCAAAATGTGCCTCGACGGTAAAGGCAATGAAACCATTGCAAGAGAATTACAGGAAAACAAAGTGCTTATTCCTATGGCTTATTGGCGGTCCAAAGGACTGAACAGAGGCGGCAAGAAAACACAAACCAATCCGTACAAATGGTGTAAGACAACTGTTCAAAAAATTCTTTCTCAACAAGAGTATTGCGGAGATATTATCAATTTCAAAACATATTCCAAGTCATTTAAAAACAAAACAAGATATGAAAATTCCAAAGAGAATTGGGCTGTATTCAAGGATGTTAATGAGCCGATAATCGACCGAGAAACATTTGAAACCGTACAGAAGTTTATTTCAAAAACAAAGCGTCGGGTTCCGAAAAAGGAAAACGGCGAACGGAGTATATTTAACGGATTGATATATTGCGGAGATTGCCACAGTAAAATGAGATACCACACAAGCACCTCGAATAAAGAAATTCACTATTTCACTTGTTCCGACAACAAAGTTGATTATCGAGGAAAGTGTCCGGGAAGACATTATGTCAGAGCAGACGCCCTTGAAGAAGTTGTAAAACTCGAATTAAGGCGACTTGTTGAAATGTTGGAAATTGACGAGTCATATTTTGCACAACTGCTTTTGCGGAAAAATGACGAAGAAAGAGAAAAAGACAAAAAGTTTTTGGAGTCGGAACTGCAAAAAGCGATTACACGCAGCAACACGGTATCGCAACTTTATGAAAAGCTATATGAGGATAATGTTATCGGAAAAGTCAGCGATGAGTGGTTTGTTGAGCTATCTCATAAATACGAAAAAGAGCGTATGGACTTAAAAGCCAAAATTGCGGATACTCGATACAAAATCGAAGAGCTGAAAAACAACAATTCGGAATATGAAAAATTCATATCGGCAATTCGCAGGTTTATGCAAATGGATAATCTGACATCACCGCTGCTTCGAGAACTGATTGACCATATTGATATTTTTGAAACAGAGGGCACAGGCAAAAGTCGAACGCAACGAATCGTTATATATTACCGTTTTATCGGATATATCGAATTGCCGAACACCACAAAACAAACCCATATTGCGGATACACGCAAAGGTGTTGCCGTAGAGTATATAACCGAACAATTCACGGCATAAAAAAGAGCAAGGTGTTACCCTTGCACGGACATAAAAATTATATGATAAAACAAAAAGAGTGTTCATAAGTCAAATCCCTTATGAACACTCGATATGGTCGAGGTGACAAGACTTGAACTTGCGGCCTCTGCGTCCCGAACGCAGCGCTCTACCAAGCTGAGCTACACCTCGAAATATTAAATTGAAGCACTGACATGCAACAAACAAGAGTATATACGAAAAAAAGAAAAAAGTCAAGAGAAATTCAACTACTTTTCAACATAAAGTCAAGACCTCCGGCTAAGCCGGAGGCTTGAGTAAGCCCTAGAAGGGCTT
>OGXV01002473.1_pt1 | contig 10019 bp, 10 predicted proteins | sample 1576391 | NCBI WGS metagenome assembly OGXV01 (sample SAMEA3541586, study PRJEB24748) | human gut metagenome | biome: human gut; feature: human-associated habitat; material: faeces | place: China | collected 2012 | reverse complement strand
ACCGAAAAATTTACTTTTCATTTTCATCTCAATAAAATTAAAAATTTAATAATTCAGATTTTATAAAATATGGATTAAAACTATTGTTCTTCATTATGTTATCGTCAGGTGCTGAGCGATAAGTCTTATAGTAATATTGTTCATTTCCCGCATTATAAGACATTCCCATATTATTGGAAGGAGTGATCCGAGGAATATATCCTTTGCGTTTATATCGGTAAGGGGGTAAAGCTATTTGGAAACGGAATCCTCCATTGGCTTTCACGTCTTTGGCTTTCATTGCATAGAATCCAATGGAAGCATAGCGAAAATGCCGGATTGCTTCTACTCTAACTGCTTTCTCCTTTAATAGATATTGTTCAACTCTTGCATTTAATTCTACATTATAGCGTGGCCAATAAAAGCTTCCTCCCAATGACCATGTAGCCCGCATCTTTGTTCCATAATGCATAGTAAAACCTTCCCAATATCCTGTACCGGTATACCCGATGCGGCCTTCTATACTGAAACGTTCATCTTTAAAGTGGTGGATCAGGTTGAAGTCGATGCCATATCGGCTATTATTAAAGCTACCGATAGCCAATGTTGCCCAAAAATTATAGGGCAGACGGACTGTTTGCGATAGTTCAAGGAAACCCGGATGTAGTTTATCGTATCTGCTGGCATATCCGTCATTATATACCGGAATCACCATTTGAGCCGTGAATTTCATCCCTTTCCAGAAAGAGACTTCTATGGCGGGTGATAAATTGAAAAGCACTTGATAAATCTGTGTGATTACCAAGTTTTTTAGTGATAATTCCGGATATATTGTGATATCTACTTTATACAAAGAGCTATTTGCTTTTTTATTCCTTTTTACTTTGTTCCAGCTATTTCCCAGATTATAACTAACTTCCCAGTCTTGTCTGCTAATATTTACTGTACTATCTTTGAAAGATGGCTGATAATAAAGAGATATTTGCGGCACATTGTTATTCAAAACGATAATACGGCATGGCTTTCTTTCGGGTAATCAGTAGTTTGATTTGTAGAATATCACATCACTTATTTCGTTTCCTAATGTATTGATATACATTGGATTGATGTTTTAGTAGATTTTTCGGTTCTATTAGGACTTTGGCTGGTTGCTTCTATATGGAAGTATCTCTGTTACTGAGCTGCTACTTTAATTAAGATTCATAAAGAATCTTTGTTTTATTTATAATATTTTGGTTATCAGAATTATAGTGGATTTTGAAAACCGGTTTTTGTCTGATCGCTTTTTATTAGAAATCTTTTTTCATGGACTTTTGTTACCTGTTTGTTACTTATAACAGAATAATGTCTATATTTATAACTAAAAACATACAAACAAATAATATGAAAAAAGAAGTAAGGATTAAAGAACCGGTTAGGATCAGGACTAAACGTCTGTCGAACGGTTGTGAGTCTATATATTTAGATATTTATATGGATGGAAGAAGACGATATGAATTTTTAAAGCTATATATAATACCCGAGCATACACGGACGGATAAAGATTTAAATCAGAGTACCATGAAACTGGCCAGTGCAGTGAAGGCACAAAGGATTATAGAATTGCAGAATGGAGTATACGGCTTTAACCATCAACAGGAAAAGAAAGATATAATGCTGATAGATTATATCAAGTATTTGGCAGACAAAGATATAGAAAAAACTTCAAGGAAAGTGTCTATGTATACACTGATATACCATCTTCAGCATTATGATAAGATGGGTATCAGGCTCAGACAGGTAGATAAAAAGTATATACTTGGCTTTGTTGAATACTTGAAGACGGCAACTCAGAAACACTGTAAAAGTGTGAAGAATATAAGTGCCAATACTCAAGTTCATTATTATAAGGTTTTTCATCATTGCCTGAATAGTGCTGTAATTGATGAAATTATAACTTCAAATCCAATGGATAAGATAAAAAATGAGGAAAAGCCTAAGCGGAGAAGGACTGAACGGGCATTTCTGACTATTGATGAATTGAAAATATTGTCACAAACAGATTTTCATAATGCGACTTTAAAAAAGGCTTTTCTATTCAGTTGTTTTTGTGGACTGAGACATAGTGATATAGTGGCACTTACATGGGGAAATCTGAAAAAGGGAAAAGTCGGTAAAATGGAGCTGCATATGACGCAACAGAAAACTCAGGAAATCCTCTCTCTTCCTCTGAGCAAGGAGGCTTTGAAACAACTTCCTGTCCGCGGAAAAGTACCTGATACAGAGAAAGTGTTCAAAGGTCTTATCAGTTTAGGAAGAACCAATGAAATATTACCGAAATGGGCTGCTAAAGCCGGTATTCAAAAGCATATTACTTTTCATTCGGCACGACATACCCATGCCACAATGATGATTACTCTCGGTGCCGATCTTTATACGGTATCTAAACTCTTGGGACATACCAATATTCAAACAACTCAGATTTATGCCAAGATAGTGGATGAAAGTAAAGAGAAGGCTATCGATTTAATTCCGGATATAACTTGAGAGGATGATGTATAGCAAGGTCAGATAGTTGCTAAAAAACGAATCTCAATAAGATACAAGAGGCTAAGAAAATGCTACAAAAGAATTTTCGTTTTGTAATGTGTTGAAAATGAATATTCTATATATTAATATCCTGCATTTACAAAGTTAACTTTAAACCTGTGTTAAAGTTAACTTTGTAAATGCAGGATATTAACTTCGTAGATGTATCAAGTTAATTTCGTAAATCGAGAAATATGATTATCTCTTTGGATGATTAACATTGTTAATGCAATAATTTCAATCTTTGTGTTATTATATATAAGAAATACATTATTATATGTATTGATGTTTTTTATCTATTTTTTATTTTGGTGGTTAATAAATATATATTTGGTTAGATTAGCTACTGCCTGATTTTACCGGAATTTAGTAAATTTGTAATATAGTAGATATACTATTGAAAATTTGTTCTTACTATATAATACGATTTGATTTTATTAATTTGTTAGCCTTATAACTCTCTCTATTAGTGATTCTAAAATAGGAGGTGGATATTATTTAAGATTACAAGTGGGTTTTCTGGTCCATTTTTAAGCAAACAGGTATTTGGATGAAAAAAAACTGATACAAATGTGCGAAAAAACATGTAAAATTCTTTGGTATTATTAAAATTGTGTCTATTTTTGCACCATATTTTGCATCCATAAATTTAGATGCTTAAGTTATAAAGCAAACAAATGAATCACAAAGGCCCTTACATGAGGAAAAACATAACAATTGGCACTACTTTGCGCAGAATTTCACTCATATTATTCTGTTTACTTCCTTTGAAGGGGATTTGTCAAACAGGAGAGGCCACTGTTGACGCACTTGTTAAGATGGGATTTGAAAATGTAGGGTGGACAGAAGATACTGAAGAACGGGTTTTTGTGATACAAAACTCAGCCTATCGCCTTGAGGGAGTTGGAATAGGTAAAGCGGTTGATTTGATCCAGAAGATGGGTTTACCCGAAAATAAGCCATGTAGGTTAATAGTTTTGGACAATAATGTTCCTCAGATATCCCTCTATTATCAGCCGATGAAAGGAGATAGTATTGCTGAAGTCAGTCGGGCTGATTGGAGTGTAAGTTATGATTTGGGAGAAGGATGGAAACAAGCGAGACGGATTAAGAAGCAAAATAGCTCTTTGTTTAAAGTAGATATAGTGGTGTATCCGGAGTTGTTGTTTAGAAACTATATTTTATCTAAGGTCTATGAAATAGTGGTTAATGTTTCTCCTGCCATAGAAGTTTCTTTGTGGAAAGGAATGAAACTGACTGGACAAGTAATTTTTCCTATCTATAATGATTATGGACAAAGGTATAAGCAAATCCGTCCAGGTTTTGTGACTTTGTCGCAGACAGTACGTTTACCACAGCGTACATTCCTGACTGCTTCGGTCGGTTTTTTTAATAAATTTCGTTGGGGAGGAGATTTGAAAGCAAAGCACTTCTTTAAAGATGAGCGCTTTTCGGTAGATGCGCGTATCGGATATACCGGAAGAGGATACTTTGAAGATTGGGCTTTTTATCATGGAACCAAATGGACCTTGACAGGTTCTATTGGGGCGAATTTCTATTGGCCAAAGTATAATACGCAGTTTAGTTTAAAGGGGGAAAGATATTTAGAAGGAGAGTATGGTGCACGTTTTGATATGATTCGTCATTTTCGATACGCTTCTATTGGCTTTTATGGAATGAAGGTGCAACATGCGGGTAACAAAGGGCTGAATGGCGGCTTCTTGTTCCAGATAGCATTGCCTCCGTATAAATATAAGAGAAAAGGTTATATCCCAAGAGTGATACCCAATAATTTCGGATTCCAATATAATGCGGGTAATGAGCGTATATATGGTAAAGGATATAGTCCTCAGGCAAGTGATAACGTGATGGAAAATAATAGTTTTAATCCATATTTTATAAAATCAGAATTATTAAATTTTTAATTTTATTGAGATGAAAATGAAAAGTAAATTTTTCGGTAATGGCGCTAAGTTAGCGTTAGCCGTTTTGGCAGTTTGCGGTACACTGTTTACAAGCTGCTATGAGAAAGCAGAAGTTGATGAAGCAACAAAGCCAGCCCCTGCAAAGTATTATATTGCCGGTACTATTACTGATGCAACAACAGGTCAGGTATTGACTACTGCTACAGTTACATTGGGTGGTGAATCTGTCGGAGCTACATTCAACAAAGAAGTTTCTTATAAGGCAGAAGGATATAGCCTGGAAGTTTCTGCAACAGGTTATTATACTGTATCAAAACAAGTATACTTGAATCAGGTTAGTGATGGCCAGACAAGTGTTGCAACTGTAGATGTTGCTTTGGTTTCTGTTGAGGCTACAACTATTCCTCCGGTAGTTCCTCCGACTGATCCTAAGACTGATGTAGCTGAATCTGAAGCTAAAGCACTGGAAGCTAAAGCTGCCGAAGAAGCTAAACCTTCTACTGAAACAATTAAGAACATGTGGGATGGTGCAACAGCTACAGCTGACGAAAAGGCTAGCCTGGAAACTACTAAAGAATTGACTGGTAATGTTACTACCGGTACTACTACTGCTGAAGCTCAACCTGATGGCTCAATCTTGGTTACTACTCCGTTTAATTTTGCAAACTCTGTTAAGGATGCTGCTATTTTGGTTCCTTATTTCTATAATGAAGGTTGCGAACTTATCGGTGATGTGAAAGAAGTTGCTGCTCCTGTAACAAGAGCTGAAGGTACTGTTTCTGCTGATATTCAGGCTGCTTTCATTGCAAATGCTGCTAAAGCTTTGAATAAGAATGCCGGATTCGTACAGAAGATCGGTTATGCTAAAATCAGTGTATTGAGCGGTTATGGTATTATCGGCTATAGAGTTCAGGGACAATTGGTTTCTAAGAAACTGACATTCTTGATCTCTGGCAAATATTATGAAGGTATCGTTTCTTATCAGAAGAGCGTAATGATCTATCCTAACTATTACAGCCACGATTCTCATGATTCTCATGATTCTCACGGTTTCAACCCGAATGCCGGTGGTGGATCTAACGACTAATCAGAGTAAAGTAATTGTTGAGAATTGAAAAGTACGAGTTGAACCGAAAGTATAGAAATTGCAGATAATGATGAAAAAGATACTTCTTATAGGCTTGTTCCTTTGCTGTCATTTGGCACTTTCGGCTCAGTTGACGTACGGAACTACCGGTCTGCTTCATGCCCCGTCAGCAGAGATGCAACGGGATAAGACGGTAATGATCGGTGGAAATTTTTTAAATAAGGAGATAACTCCTCCTACATGGGATTACCATACGTATAATTACTTTTTGAACGTAACTATCTTTCCCTGGCTGGAAATAGCTTATACATGTACGTTGTTTCAGTCGCAGACGATAGGGATTGATTGGAAGGTCGGAAAGAAGAAGTTTACGAATCAGGACAGGTATTTTTCTGCCCGTTTGCGAGTTTTGAAAGAAGGACAATTGTGGAAGTACATGCCGGCTGTTGTAGTGGGAACTTCGGATCCCTATACCGAGTCTGGCGATGGCCAAGTAGGTTCTGCCGATGGTAATGGCTATTTCTGCCGTTTTTATGTCGCAGCCACCAAGCATATCCCGATTGGAAAGGAGAAGATAGGTGTACATCTGTCATATCTGTACAATCGAAGAGTGGATTACCACTTGAATGGATTAGCCGGAGGTCTTACTTACGCTCCATCTTTTGCCCCCGATCTGACAGTAATCGCGGAATATGATGCGAAAGACTTTGCGTTTGGTGGCGGCTGAAGTGCTGGCCATTCCCGGCAACCACGACGTGACCAACGCTGTGGGGTTCTACAAGGCGATGACCCCGGCGAAGGACAACGGCTCTCTGCTCGCCATGTACAATCGCGCGAACAACACTTCGCTGGCGCCCGAAGCCTTTGACGCCAAGAGGGACAAGGTGTTCCTGAACCGGGAATACGGCGGCGTGCGTCTGCTTTTCGTGCAGATGTGGCCCGACAGCGCGGCTCGGGCATGGCTCGACGCGCAATTGGCCAACGTCCCTTCCGGAAAGCCGGTGCTGCTGTTCACCCACGATCAGCCGGATATTGAAGCCAAGCACCTCATCAATCCCAATGGTTCCAGGGACATCAACGCCAAGGACAAGTTCGAGAATCTGGTTTCCGACGTGTCCAGCGTTCAAAAGGCCAAGGAAATCCCGGTCAAGGAACACCGGGAGCTTGCGGCGTTCCTCAAGAAGCATCCCTCCATCGTTGCGTATTTCCACGGCAACGAGAATTACAACGAGTTCTACACGTGGGGCGGCCCGGACAACGACATCGCCATGCCCGTGTTCCGCGTGGATTCTCCCATGAAGGGCAATGCGTCCAGCAAGGACGAGAAGCTCCTTTCCTTTCAGGTGGTGAGCATTGATACCGACGTCCGGAAGATGACCGTGCGCGAAGCCCTCTGGAACGCCGATCCCAAGCATCCGGCGATTACGTGGGGGGAAAGCAAGACCATCGGGTTTTAAGTAAAAGGTGGAGGAACATCGGGGAGGGGGAGGAGAAACTTTCTTCAGAAAGTTTCTCCTCCCCCTCCCCAATGCTTCAATTAGTTACCGCTCTCTTCTTCAGCTTCCGAAACCTCAAGCGGGGCGGGCTTCCACTCGCCGGGCATGGGCGTATCCCCGAGATCAGCCTTATCGCCGAGATAGGGATTGAAGTACCCGTACGTGATCCACGGACAGGCCCGCCGGATGCGCTTGCGGAAATTGTTCAACCCCACGGACGGGCCGAACGAAATCCCTTCGAGCAGCGAGGGGTAAAATTCGGGATCGATGTTCAGATTCCGGAGCTGCACAAGACTGATGCCGGTGGACTGGAACAGTTCGATGAGGGCTTCGATTTCCTCTTCCGTATCCGTGATTCCTGGGAAATACGTCCGCGGGTGATCGATTTGGTGCAGGCAGAAGGAGCTCCTTTAAAGGGGTATCCTGTGAGAGGTATTTTCTCGATTCCTTTTTTAGGATTGAATGCGGAAGGTATGCCAATATTGATGGATGCTGACGGGCAACCTTGCACGGGAGATATTGATTTTCAAGAGACGATTAACTTGGGATTCTTGAAATATGAAGGACCGGTTGATCCGAAAATTACCGGAGGTTTTGAGAATACATTCAAATATCGGAACTGGACGTTCAGTTTCTTTATTAATTACCAATTTGGCAATAAGGTGCGGTTGTATGATTATTTCAAAAGCGAGTATTCTGATATGACCGTGATGCCGAAAGAATTTGATGATCGTTGGGTGTTGTCGGGCGATGAGACGAAAACGAATATCCCGGTTATTCTTTCCCAACGTCAGGTGCAACGTCCGAAGAATGAGTACAAAGAGGCTTACAATGCTTATAATTTTTCCACGGAGCGAATTGCTGACGGTTCGTTTATCCGATTGAAAGACATTAGTTTGACATACAAACTTCCGGATCGATGGATGAAGACGATCGGTTTGGGGTCTGCCTCTTTGAAATGTATTGCTTCCAACGTGGCTTTGTTGTATAGAGACAAGAAGTTACACGGTCAGGACCCGGAGTTTTTCCGTTCCGGCGGTGTGGCGATGCCGGTGCCGAGACAAATTACCTTCTCTTTGCGGGTAGGGTTCTAACAAAAGTTTGATGAATGAATTAAATCGAATATATATGAAGACAAATATATTAACAGGTGGTCTGATGATGATGTTGGCAGTGTCGTGTAACTCGTTTCTGGACGTTGTACCCGACAACCGGACGTTGTTGGACTCTCCCGATGCGGTGAAAGAAATTCTGGTATCGGCTTATCCCCAGGCTCATTATTACCATATATGCGAGGTGATGAGTGATAATGCGCAGGAGAGAAAGGTGAGTAGCACGCATAGCCGTGCGACATTGAATAAACAGATGTATTACTGGGATGACGGAACGGAAACAACACAGGATAATCCGGTGTACGTGTGGACAAATTACTACGAGGCGATAGCTGCTGCCAATATGGCGCTGGAGGCGATAGAAGAGGCCGGGGATACGGATGAATATTCTACAGCCAAGGGAGAGGCGTTGGTATGTAGGGCCTTTAATCATTTTATTCTGGTCAATTTGTTTGCTGAACATTATGATCCGAATAAAGCGGAAAATATGCTGGGTATTCCGTACAACACGAAACCGGAGACGCAGGCTATTGTTTACTATACCCGTGATAACTTGAAACGAGTGTACGAATTGATCGAGGAGGATCTGACAAAAGGGTTGCCTTTGTTGAAAGACGAAACTTACGAGGTTCCGAAGTATCATTTTACTAAAGCGGCAGCCTATGCTTTTGCAGCTCGTTTCTATCAATACAAAGGGGACTGGGATAAGGTGATCGAGTATACTTCTAATGTGTTGGGGGCTAATCCACAGAAGAAACTACGTGATTTGCGGCATATCAAGAATCGCTCAGACAAGGATGCTTATCAACAGGATTATTTCTACGGGGAACATGCCTCTACCTTATTGATGGTATCGGCTATAAGTTGGTGGGCTCGTGATAACTACTCTACAAGTTTGCGATTTGGAATGACGCGTGATATTTACACGGATTTGTATTACAACAAGAACATTTGTGGAACATCGGGTAGTTCGGCAACTTTCTATGTTACATCTACTTACACACCTTCAGATGCGGCACAGATGCGTAAGTTTAAAGAGTTGTTCAAGTATAATTCAGTGGGATCGACAACCGGTAAAGGCTATGCGGTGGGATGTTTGTTGAGTACAGAGGAAGCTTTGTTGAATCGGGCCGAGGCCTATATTATGAAGCATGAATTTGATTTGGCGTTGGAAGATATTAATTTGCTACTTTCGGAAAGAATATGGGTGAATAAAAATGACGTGGATGCAGACTTTACGGCTTACCGGGTGGATTTAGCAAAAGTTAAAGCATTCTATGATAATAACGATAAATACCTTGATTTGGCCCCGTTCTATGCATCGGAGATTGATGAGGACCAGATGTCGTTGCTAAAATGTGTCGTGGATTGGAGACGGCGGGAGTTTATGCAGGAAGGATTGCGTTGGTTTGACATTAAGCGTTTCCATTTACCGGTGGTTCATGAATTCAAGTTTACGGGCGATCCCGCAATAACCCTCACTGGTGATGATTTGCGCCGGGCGATTCAGATTCCGACAGAGGCACAAGGATTTGGTGTAGAACCTAATCCCCGTTAGTATTAACCGTAAATACTTTAGATTATGAAAAGATATATATTGAACTTGTTTTTGTTGGTTATGCTCTTTTCCGTGTCGGCCTGTTCTGACGATGATTTGGGACCGTCTATTTTTGATCCTTCAACGGAGGAGTTAACTGAGTTAGACTTGTGGATGCAGGCTAATTTCACAAAACCTTATAACATTGAGGTCCTGTATAAATGGTTGGATATCGAGTCGGATATGGCGGCGACACTCGTGGATTGATGGCGGGAATCACACGCAGATTGCCGACATTGTCTACTTCGAATGTGA
>OGXV01002469.1_pt1 | contig 10023 bp, 13 predicted proteins | sample 1576391 | NCBI WGS metagenome assembly OGXV01 (sample SAMEA3541586, study PRJEB24748) | human gut metagenome | biome: human gut; feature: human-associated habitat; material: faeces | place: China | collected 2012 | reverse complement strand
ATTAATGGTTATTCATTTTTAGTATAGGTCATTCCTCTTAACTCTACATATTTGTAGCCACTAGGATGATGAGCCTTCGTATATACAAAAAACTTTGCTAAAAACTCGTCTACGTCTACTTTGCCATTGCTGCCATGTCGCGGCTGCATGCAGTAAGAGCAACGCTTATTACATGCAGTGCCTAGCATTAGATTAAGCGCTGGTTCGATCATAAAGTTCTTGCTGAAGCTCGCACAGCTTATCCTTTAACTTATTGTATAATAGCTCAAAGTTTTGCTGCGCACTAGCAATTGCTTCATTCTTAGCTATAAGAATAGCTGTCTGCAGCTCTTCTTGCGTTACATAGTTTCTGATCTCTACGGCTTTATCATTAGCAACAACAGGAATTACGCATTCTGCCATGCCTCTGTAATGATGCAGACCTGCTTTAACGCGAATAGATTCACCAGCGTCTAGCAGCATTGCATAAACTGCAAATGTAGCCGTACCGTTCTCTAAGCGAACTCTAGAATGCGGCAGATATCCGTCTACAGCTTCAAGGCATACAGTAAAGTTTGCATTAGTCTGCACTTCACCATTTCTCATACAAGATACCTTTACTAGTACCTTATCTTCTGCTTTTACAGACTCAGACAAAGGCTCTAGTGTAAGATATGCTTGAAGGCGATTTCTGCCAGACGTACCATTACTTGAGTAATCATTATTAACGACTTGCTTTGTATTTTCAATAATAGCATTGTCATCAATAAGATTAGTAATTAATGGAACATTATTAAATCGTGTTATTGATTTGCAGCACTTATCGAAGCTGTCTTTGGCATTTATGCTGTATATCTGTGCCAAGCAAATGCATTGAGATCTATCAGACTTATATCTAATGTACTGTGGTACACGATAGTGCGAGAAAGCTGTTTCTAGCTGAAAGTTAACTAGCTCTAACTTATTGTTTTGAAGAAGAATAAGATAGTTACTTAATGGCTTAAGAAAATGCTGACTTTCTTTCTGCAAATCAAAAATAAGCTCATCAGTAATGTAATATGCTACATTATTGATTTTTACCTTAATATTTTGAGACTTAATACTGTCGCTAGTTAAAATATCTTCTTGATCAAAACAACTTGACAAGTCTGCTTTATCATTTGCTGAAAGCAGTCTAACGACAAATCTATTAGAATCGCAATAGATATTGATTGCTGTGCCTAAATCTAATGGATTAGTTTCAGCATCTACAATTCTAGTAAAAATATTTTGCATTATTAACTTGCCTCAAATATTAATAAGGCTGATCATCACCACAGTCTTGGCAGCAATCATGGCAGCAATAACTGCAGTATGAGCAATACGTACAGTAATTAACTTTGCCATCGCCAGAGATAGACACAGATGTATGTGTATGTGACATCTTTATGAGACGCTGTAAAATATCTTTGATGTCATATACGCCACCACCAATGCCAGAATTAACCCTAAACGTGCTGATATTAAATACGCCAGAGCCACCGCTGGGTGATATAGAAGATTGTGTAGAGCCAGAAAAGCTAAATGATGCTTTTAAACCGTCTTGCGCAAAAGATAAATTACCAATTGTAGAGCCTTCAGTAATAAAATCACCAAACTTAGACAAAGACACCCAGTATGTCGTTGCTGTTGATGGATCTTTTACGCCTGATGCTTCATCTGGACCATTTGCTGCAGTGCAGATATAGAACTGGTTGTTATAAATCACCATGCAATTTGGTGCGTAATTGACAGTCTGCTTATACGTAAAATGGCCGCCAGACTGTACCCAATACAGAATCTGTGAAAGGCGGTTAAACAGGCCATTCAGGTCTTGACGACGAACAGCTTTACCACCATCATCTAATTGCTTCGCTGTTTCTGGCGCAAAACCACGCGCAATAGAAGCTTTGCCATCACCAGTAACTGCCTGATCGTCTGGAATGACAACATAATTGCCTTCTGATGCAATTGGCATTGGCAGTGGTGTTGGCTCGAATAAGTTTTTATCAGACATTTTTCAAACCATTGTGAAAGATATTATTAAATTCTTCTTGCGTAAAATATATTGGTGGTTCACTAGCATATGCAATAAAGCAAATATCTTTTCTCTGCTCTAGATCATTTATCAAACCAGTAGATACAATTCTAACAGCTTCAACGGTGTATTGGTCTTCTACAGAGCATATAGGCATGATAGTTGTTCTAAGCTCTTCTTTGCCTTGCTTATATGATGACAAAACATTACTAATGTTGCTTATGTCTACATTATACTTAGATGAAAACTGCTTAAGTATTGAATAGATTTCGTCTACTGAAAAGCTATTTTCTGTACCATCAAATCCATAGAAATTATACAAAAATTTAGCTAATGCATTAAGCTTTTGGCTTTCACTGCTGTCTGATGCTTCATAGATGAAATGAAGTAAAAGCATTAGAATAAGCTCCTAGTAATAGATGGTGCCTTTGGCAATGCAGGATACTTTTGAACCAAATCATCCCAAGTAATTGCCTTGTCACCAGCTTTAGCAATCTTTGAGCTAGCCTTACCACCAGCTTTATACAAAAGCCAAGTAGTACTAGCGCCAAAGCTGACAATGGAACCACCAAGCTCTTTGATTGCTTTTTCTTGAGATTGATCTCTATATCCAGTAAATGTTACGTTGATGCCAGACATAGGACCTGTAATAACTTCTTGCTCGTCAATAGACTTAAACTCTACTTTGTCTTCATACTGTCTAAACCAATTATAGAACTTAAGCAAGCCAGTAGTGATTGTATTTGCAAGAATACAAGAAATGCCTGGCGTTGATTCTACTGCTGCGTAAATCTGTTCTTTAGTCTGATTACGCATCTTAACTAGATCATGCTTCTTATGAATGGCTTCAAGACGCTTACGACCAATGCCTTCAGCAAATGCTTTAGTCGCAATAAGCCAATCAATAATTGTACGCTTAGTTGTAAGAATAGAGCTAAAGCTATCAAACATTACAAGTCCAGTCTTAGGACCAAACTTAGTGATTAGCTCTTGCTTAATTTCTTTTTGCTGCGATAGCTTAATAATAGCATCAATTGGTGCAAGCTCTAAGAAAATACTGTTATAGTCGTTATACAGCGTTTCTAGCGTTTTATACTTAATACCATCAATACCAAAGCTGACTAGCATGCGCTCAAGACTCTTAATATACGTTTCGTCAGATTCAGCAGCTTGATAGAAATGCACACCTTTCTTATAGTAGTTTACATCTGGCAATTGAAGCTCTTTCGCTGGCGATACAACGCTAACAATCTTAGGAATAACTTCGCCAGAGCGAATGAGCTTAATAATAGCGCCAGGACCAATCTTATGAGAAACAAGCCATTGCGCATTATGGCAAGTTGCAAACTTCACACTAGCACCTTGCACTATAACACTGTTGACTTCTACCTTTGGTATTAACTTACCAAAAGCAGACGGAAGCCAATGAATCTTCTTGACAGTTGCTTCAACTTCAGATTCTTCTAGATTTTCTTTATATGCAAAAATACCGTACTTTGGCTTATCAGGCGAATCATACTTGTACTTGAAGTCTTTGGTCGAAATTACTACACCGTCTGCTTCATACATGCCACGCTTTACTGTTTCAAGAATGATATGCTCTCGGTTAGCGCTCTGTACTGTATAATGTACAACTTCTAAACCATAAGCTTTGGCGTCTAGCAAAGACTGCTGCAACGTTTTATCATACTCTCCGAGTACAACAAAATTGATATCTGACAACGCAGGATGGTACTGTGTTCGATTAAGAATGCCAGACACCATATTGCGTGCGTTATCAAACTCTTTTTGCCATTTGATAAAAGCTACCTTACTAATAATAGCTTCACATCTGAATGCATGATACTCTGCATTATTGATAATAGGCAAGTTAAGATATGGAATAAGAAAAGAGATATCTTTGCCAATATCGCCATTACCACGAGTAATGAGCCGAATAGGCTTTGTGTCTTCATACTCAAGTAAAACAGAGCAGCCGTCAAGCTTTGCCATGTAAATGTATTCATGAGAAGAAGGCAGCTTGGTCCAAAGCTTATCGATTTCATCAGAATAGAACTTATTAAGACTAGGCATGTAAAAAGGCAGCTTAATCTCTTGTTTCTTACCAATCTTGCCTGCACGAATACCAGTCTTATGCAGCTCTGACCAGTCTGGATCTTTAGACATAATCCAATTTTCTAACTTATCATACTGAGCGTCTGTAATGATAGGATTGCCAGTATTGTAGTATGCGTCTTTTGCTTTGATGTATAGCGCTTTGGCTTCTGTCAAATTCATGTTCTCTCCTTAAACAAAATGGGAGAGCTTCAACAGCCCTCCCAAATCGTCAGCTGTTAATTGCTATTATAACAATTAACGTTATTTGTGTACACAAGCATTGTTAGCCATGAATCTTTGAAGCATACGATGCATGCTCTGGATATAGCGCATCTATGCTCTTACTCATAGAAGAATCTGCAGAGTACATAGTTTTTTCTAGCTCAGAAATTTGCTTATTGATATTTCGTAGCTTTGCTTCATCTTCTCGGCTTCTAGATAAAACAAATTGAGCTAGCTTGCATTCTAGTTCTATTCGCTGCTGCAAAAGCGCTTGATATCTAGTGCTAATATCTAATACGCTATCAGGCATAGCAATCTCCTGAAAATTACGCTTTAAACTGCATGCATGTACTTTCAGTCACACGCTGAATTTCTTCAGTAATAGCAATAATATCTTGCATTTGAAGAATAGTAAAGCGCTGCGGAAGCTTCATGCTCATTGAAATCGAAAGTCCAAGCTGATTCAATGGTGTAGGCGAAATAATAAAGCTAATGTTAGGATACTTCTCTAGAAAAATCTTAGCCGAAACATTAGCATTTTCGTTAGTAATAGTAATATTCTTCTTCCATGAACACTGATTTGCAGTATTAAGTCGAATAACAGCGTTTTCAAACCATACTACTTTTTCATTCTCTGGAATAATCTTCTTATACAGATTAAAGCCGTTCATCACGGTGTTAGATACTGTCATAGTCTTGCTCTCACTTTATCTAAAAACACAGAAACTTCTTTATTAGTTACGCCTAAGAATGAACGAATCTGCTTCATATATGAAGAATACTTATTTTCTTCTAAATAGGTAATATTGTCTTTTCCTAAGAACTTAGAAAAGTCTAAATCATACTTGCCAGATGCTAGCTCAATAAACTTTCTGCCTTTGCTGCCCATACTTGGCAAAAGATGCATCAAAGAATCAAAATCATCAATAACATCCTTTCTATCAGTATATGGAATTTCACCAACGGACGAGATGTCTCTCAGTTTATGCTGAAACATTCCATCTTGATCTTTAACAAGCTGACTTCTACATTCTTTTGTATTGTACGCAATAAGACCAATGCCTGCATTATGAATTGCGCGCTTTGCTGTATTTAATGCATGTAGCTTTGATTCAAACTTAGGATATGACTTATAGATAGCATTTATGCCGCTAAAAATCATATCCATCTTGATGTCATGATACGTAAGGCCGTAAGACTTAACTAAAAATGAAAGCTTTTTAGTAATGAACCTGCCCATGTATTCGTCTAGCTTATGCGTAAGCAACTGATTGATGCAATCATCAAGATCTTTAATACTATATGCAGGCCAAGAAACATCAACGCCAATAAGAAACTTTCTGCAAGAAACTAGGCATCTAGCGTCATCATAGCTTATGCCAAATTCTTTATACTGCTTGATGCTAGATGTTTGCAATACTTTATATAAGTATAGCTTGCAATTCTTTAAAAAATAGCCATCAGCTAAAAGCTTATTTGCTAGTTCAAACTCTTTAGGCGTTAGCGCTTTTCGTACAGCATGCTTGTTCTGCAATCCAAAAATATACTGTAAGCAATTTATGAGTATTCGTTTTGGTCGAGTGCTGCTGCTTAACAACTCTCTAATCATACTAGTCTCCTATTAGTATGAGAGATCAATTATTAATTATGCTAAGAACTGTGTCAGCCGATCGTATGCGTCTTTAAACTTCTTCTTCGAGTCTGGCTCAGTCTTATGCAACCAGTCTTCAGGAACAGTATCGATAGTAGGAACATCTGGCTCAAACGAATCAACACTGCTTGTAAGAGCCGTAGTAGATTTCTCTGGATCAATTATACGACCTTGCTTAATCAAAGATGCTCGTTTCTTAGGCCAATCTGCCGCCGCAATAATAGAGCTCTGACTTACGTAGCCGATAAAAGACTTTCCTCGACAATTAAGCCGAGGACTACCAGAAATAACAACAGTATTATCAGGCATGTATTGAAAAACGTATGCAGCTAAATAATTGCTGATATAGTCTTCACCTGAAAGCACATAAACTTTTGAGCCAATAGACAGCTGCTTGGCACTAGCTGTAGAAGCTTGTACTAAGATCGCAATAATGATACGCAGCTGCTTTGGTGTAAGCGTATTACAGAGTGAGAAAAAAGATGCCAGCTGCTCAGGACTAGTAGTAACTTGCGTAATATCTGGAACAAAACAGTGTGCTGGCGCTTTTGCAAAAGCTCTTACGCCTTCCTTACTGCAGCAGTTCTTTACTCTAGCCACAGACTTGAAGTATATGCACTCTCCGCACTTCATGCCACATGATTTACTCGATTCTGACATCTTTGTCTCCTTTATTGCTAGAATCTAAAGCAATATTTGTTATTATATCACAGTTCAGCGCTAAAATGTTTTGTGTACAATGTATAAATAGCTGCCTTAATTACTGCTGCACGCGATGGTGCTCTAAGCGCTCTTTTTAGTGCATCTATCTGCTGCGTTTCTTTACCTGTTAATGGTATTACAATTACGGACTTTTTATTAGGATCATTAAGCGTTGCTAATTTTGCATTAGCTGCACATGATGCTAAGTACAAAACTTTTGTTTTAGCATCTGCAGTCAAACCAAGCGTATACTGATCTGGCTGTTTGCCAGCTGCAATAGAAATAGCTGCTTTATGAAGTCTAGTATGGCAAGAATCACATAAAGAAACTACTGGTCCATCTTCGCCACCGTAAGCGCGTGGCACTATATGGTGCTGCTCTTCATGAGCTGGACCTTTTGGTATAAAAAACGTACCACAAACCCAGCAGTGATCTAGTATCATAGACTTTACCATACTAGCAAACCTTCTTAAGACAAACCGTTTTCTTCGTATAGCATCTGATCATTAATGCCATCTATATCTATCGCGCGTACTGTCTCTAGTGTAAAGAACAATGGATCTTGATAGCGTACTAAAACATCAGATATAGAATTTACATATACATTATGATGAATGCTAGAATAGTAGTCAGGACACAAGCAAAGATAAAGAAATGGACGTGGATGAAATAACGGCTTGAACTCTGATCTAAGAATATATGCGCGCTGCTCCATTGCCTGAGATGTAATAGGCATGTACAAATTAGTTGTTTCTGTCACAGGCTCATATACAATTGATAAGCCTCGATTAGAAACAGACATGCTGTTTACTGGCAGAGCTTTGTATGATGTTGTTAGATCTACTACATTCTTAATACGCGGATCTGTTGTTAGATTCAACTCGCAATGCAGTAAATCCCAGTTGATGTCAAAAGGACAATCAGAAAACAGATTCTTGAGAAATGATATAGTTCTGTCTTCTGGTAATAAAGATAATTGATATGCTATCATAGTATAGACCAATTTTTTAGCTTCATTGAGTCATAGTAAACTGTACAAGTTTGAAGCTTATACAGGTCTTCATCAGACATAACCCAGTAATGATAAAAATTGTCCTTAAATGCAGCAAATGGCGCAACTAGTACGTACTTGATGCCAGTCTGCTTAGAATACGCAGCAACTTCTTTCTTAATGTCAATGTACTTAGCAACCTTATTGCTGACACAAAGCAATAGCTGATTCATGAGCACAGGATAGCCAATCTCTGAGTCTGCTTTGAACTTAGATTTAAGCTGGGCTGCAGAGAAAATGGCAATAGGCATTACTCTGCTATTCTCACGCGTGTAAAGATAAGTATCTTTTTCTTCTGGCTGTGTAGCTTCTTCTGGCAGCTTTAAAGAAACTAGCTTAGCAGCTTGAGCATATTCTGTATGCACAGCGTCTTCTTTAAGATTATTCAAAAAGATATTAAGCTTACTAGCATCTACGTCTTCATTAGTAAGGCCTTTAGCTTTTCTATAAAATACGTTATATGAGGCAATAGTCTTTTCAACAAACTCCTTCATAGACGTAAATTCTACATCTTGCGGTTCTACAAGCTTGTCTTCAATGCCGTCTAAAAAGCTTTGGCACTCTGTCTGAACTCTGCGTAAGCTAGAAGATACGCCTCTGACTTTGGCAAATGTCTTAAGCTTATTTTGAGTGCTGATAATGTATTCTTTTAGCTCTTCAAAGAACTCATCTTCATTATCATACTCTTTGCTTTTAAAATATTCTGATTTAGCGTCAAGCTCAGTCTTAAATGACATTACTTGATCATATAGCGCTGATGCTGCTTGAAGATTGGCTTGAGCTTGCTTTTCTTTTGCAGTAGGCTCTGGTTGAAAATAAAGCTCAGACTTAGCTTTCTTTTTATCTTTATCTGTGCTAGAAAATATATTATCTTTTTTCTTTTTATAAGTACTATTATTAGAAGTACTAATCTGAGATTTAACGCATTCAAGTGCAGATTTAAGATCCATAGTAATCTCTTAAGCTTATTAAAAGATAAAAAGAAAGCTAGTTAAGCGCAATGCCTAACTAGCTTTATTACACAACTATCTGCTAGGAGACAGAGCGATAGTCTTAGAGATCGAAATCAGCATCAGCTGCTGGAGCAACGGCCTTAGGAGCAGCAGCCTTCTTAACAGCAGCCTTCTTAGCGACAGGCTTTTCAACCTTGGCCTTAGGAGCGGTCTTCTTAGCAACAGGCTTCTTAGCAACAGGCTTTTCAGCCTTAGCCTTAGGAGCAACAGTCTTCTTAGCAGCAGCAGGCTTGGCGGCAGGCTTAGCAGCCTTTTCAACCTTGGCCTTAGGAGCAGCCTTAGCAGCTTCAAGCTTGGTTGTAAGCTTTTCAGCCTTGGTCGTAAGAGATTCGACCTGCTTGGTAAGACGCGTGTTTTCACGAACAAGATTAGCAACTTCCTTCATAGCGGAACGAAGAGCAGTAAGAGTAGAGTTAGCCATAATTAACCTCAATATTACTCAAAAAGACTGAGAGTTTGTTAAGCAACTCTCATTACATTAGTTATGATAATTATATATTGCAAAAAATAAAATAGACAATTTTATGCTGTTTTGGATGTAACAGAGTGTATCTCTTACGAAAGTTTGAAAGAAGTTTCTTGTCTTGCTTTTTCTTTCTTAGAATCAGCGTTGGCAAGTGCAACAGCTTTGATGATGTCGTCCTTAATCTTCGGCTTAGGATTCTTAAGCCAAGTTTTGAGCTGAGCAAGTTCTGTTTGCTGAGCTTTAAGCGTTACCTTTAAATCGTCTTGGTCCAGCTTAGATAGCTGTCGAACCCTAAGATCTAGAATAGACTTAGCTTCTTCTTTCGTAATCTTTAAATGCTCAACTAGGTATTCTTCAGAATTAGGCTGTTTCAATGCTTGAAAGATAATGTTAAGCTTGCTGCAAGCAAAAATAAGCAGTTTAGAGTAAGCTATAATCTTTTCTTGCTTCTCAATACGGTACTTTAATGACTTCTCTTCTAGTTCAATTCTAAGCTTGGACCAGCGCAAAATAAGCTCAGAAATACCTAAGGACAAGAACTGTGTATTATAGTTTACAACGCCATCGTTTATAGATACTTCTCTATGGGTTACATTAACTCTATAAGAAACAGAGCAGCTAGCAAGCTTCTGTACCTTCTTTACAAGCTCTGTAAACTGATCTGTGGTCAGCGTACGCTTAGCCTCAATCTTAAAAGTAAGCGCACCTCTAGAGTTATATGCTCTCTGCACTTGAGGCAGCAGCTTGACTTTGGCAATGAACTTTTCAGGATTAAGACTGCCAGGC
>OGXV01002459.1_pt1 | contig 10046 bp, 7 predicted proteins | sample 1576391 | NCBI WGS metagenome assembly OGXV01 (sample SAMEA3541586, study PRJEB24748) | human gut metagenome | biome: human gut; feature: human-associated habitat; material: faeces | place: China | collected 2012 | reverse complement strand
GGAGGATGAATAATGAATATTCGCGATCTTGAATACCTGTGGACGGGGCGGAACTGGAGCGGTGCGCCCAAGCAGAGGCAGTCAGGGCCGGCCGGACCTATGACACTGACCACACGGACAACGAGACGCCTCGCACCGACGGCCCCGCCGTCCTCCATGAATTGGGCGGCGGGGAGGCGGAGCTGTCCTCCTGGCTCCTCTTCCTGCCGGAGGACCAGGTGCGGCAGATCCATTTCTTCCGCTACCGGGCCATGCCCGATCTCCATTTGCAGGAGCAGTTCTCCGTGGATCCGTCCGGAAATTTCCACGCGGAGGACTACGCCGGGCGGCTGCTGTGGGAAAAGAACGGCCAGACCCTGGCTGTCTCCCCGGAGATCCGGCTGGCGGGCGGCCAGACCGCAGAGGAACTCACCGAGGACCAGCAGTTGTGGTATGAGCTGGAGTTGCACCGCCTAGGCCATCTTCACTACTCCCCCTCCTTCTCCTTCTCCATCCCCCGGGGTGCGGAGGGGATGCGGGGCTGGATCGCCTACACCACCGCCGCAGTCCCGTCCCCCCTGGTGGAGGATCCATCCGACTGGTCCTACGGCGACTTCTGGTACGTCTTTCTCCGCCATCAAGAGCGCTGGCTCCACTACCCCTTCGTCTCCATCCGGGACCTGGGAGGGAGCCGCTCCGCCGGAGCATACGGCCCCATCCGGTCTGTCTACGATCCCAAAAATTCCACACGGTCGGAAATTCCAAGTTCTGCGCACTGCTTTTTCAGCAGATCTTTTTCCTGTCCCTCTCCGACGATCCAGAGTCTCACATTCTGCGGTGTTTTTGCGATTGCCGGCAGTAACAGGTCAAGTCCCTTACGCTGGATCAGGCTTCCGACATATAAAAGCTGAACCTGCATATCCTGTACTGCACAAGCAGCATCTGTGCTTCTGTCCGGCACGCTTTTTTGTGGTGTATCCGGTCTTTTATACAGATATTTATCAATATCCACAGTCAGATATGAGATAAAACATTTCTTTTCATCGGCACCGTAAGCGATCTGTGCTTTTTTCGATGCTGTGCTGCTCGCGATAAAAGCTGCAGCCCTCTTTATGATATAGCTTCTCGACAGCCGCTGTACTTTTCCGATATTTTTTTCGGAATTTAAGGTACCATCCGTCCAGCTGATAAACGGTATCTTTTTCTTCCGGCACCAATGTACTGCACGAAGGATCGTCGGGTTGTACTCCATGGCAAAAACCGCATCCGGCGCGATCTCTTTCAAAGTTTTTTCCACCCCTGTCGGAATAAACACATAACGGTCATCAAATCTTTTTCTGATAATGATCGTCTTTGACTTTAAGAAATGATAATGTTCGATCTCCTTCATCTCTACATTCCACTTCCGGTTTTCCATGCCTGCGCCGGAAAAAATAATATGAAATTCATATTCCGGGAAGTTTTTCTGCATATAAGAAAAGAAATCCACCCGGTATGGCGATGGTATATTTGTGATAAATACTGCCTTTTTTTTCATTGTTCTTTTTCCTCTGAAATGCTGTGGTAGATACTGATAAGTTTCTGATAGTTATCCTCCGGTCTTAAGCGGTGCTGGTAAAACTCTCTCGCATTTTCCTTTAAGGTATTCAGATCCATCTGTTCAAATTCACAGACTTTTTTTGCAAGATCCTCGACGGAATTGTACTCAAATTTTACGCCTGTCACACCCTCATTCACCATACCGTCCATATTTCCGACACGACCTGCAATTACCGGAACACCAAAGGAATATGCCTCCGCGATCGTCATTGCAAACGCCTCATAACACTGGGAGGTCATGATGACTGCCTTTGCATTATAAAATTTCTCCGTCATTTCTTCTTTCTGCAGATAACCTAAAAACCGGACATTTTTCATATTATGGGTGCTGACATATGACTGCATCTCATCCATCATTGGTCCTGTTCCTGCAACATAAAGCATTTTATCCGGCAGTTTTTCAAATGCCTTTACCGCAACATCAATTCCCTTTAATGCTTCGACTCTTCCTGCAAAAAGATAATATTCCTCTTTGGGCTGCTTCCTGACCGGAACGAGTCCATCCGCAAAAGTAAAGTTTGGTTTGATATAAACACGCTTCGGATCAACAATTTTTTTCCCAGGATCTAGGGAACTTAACAGTTTGTTTTTATTAAACTCGGTCAGACAGATAAAGTTCACACGATAATAAGTTCCAAGGAAACGATGAATCCAAAGAATTGCTGAGCTTACCATTGTCTGTATCTTACTTCCACGGTAGCATTTATGCCTGATCGCACATTTTAAACCACCGTCCACACACTCCTCGCAGATCACATCATTGCGGAAAAAAGATCCTGCCGGACAGAGCATGCGGAAGTTATGAAGCGTCTGTACCACCGGCACCTTACACCCAAATGCTGCATAAAATACAGATGGGCTTACCATCATCAGCGTATTGTGTACATGCACGATATCAATTTTATTTTCGCGAATAATCTTTTTTACTTCCCGGCAGGTCTTAAATGAATAAATCGCAGTAAATGGAATCAGAAGTTTTTTTAACTTTCCTCCTTCATTCAGCTCTTTGTTGCTGCGGTAATAAGTAAAAACCTCATGCCCGTGATCTTCTAAAAGTTTCTTTTCATTGCGTACCACAACATCTTCCCCACCCGGGATCTGATAAAAATTATGAATTTGAAGAATACGATATTTTTCCATGTTTTTCCTCTTTTTTACCTTCTTTGATCTGATTTAACAGATTCGGATATAAAAGAATCCCCACCAATAAGATAAACGGATTCATAAATCCATTCAGTACAAACTGCTCCATGATCGCATACAATGAAAATACAGAAAGCATGACAAGTTCTTTATAACAGCCTGCCTGATAAAGTTTTACCATTGCCAGAACGATCACCGCAAAAAACACCAGTGCAAAGATCCATCCACAATACAGTAAAATATGCATGTAAGAGTTATCGATCAATCCATGATAGCTTGCATAAAAAAGTTCCTGATTCCTTGGAAGCAGTGCAAGTCCCTGATCCTGATAATATTCTCCCATGATATGTACCCTTCCTGATACATACCGGTCAATCATCTTCATCACGGAATTTTCATTGTCAAAAAATACCATCATAACAAAACTAAACAATGCTCCAACCGGAACTGACAGCACAAAAATAAATTTTGCATATTTATTTTTTATCAGTTTATCATATGCAATCAGAACCCATGCAAATATGAAAACAAGAATACCGGTACGGCAGAATGTCAGCTCATAAAAAAGAAACGCCGCCGCAAAGGTACAAATAAACCACCATCCATTTAGTTTTTCATAGTAAGAATAAACCAGCAGGATAAGCAGAAGGAAAATCGTAAGGTATGCGGTATTCGGCTCATTAAATCCAAAGCTGTATACCGGCACCTCGACATATTGTGCATTCGGGGTTGTCTTATAACCAATATCGTAAACCCCGTATACCGATCCTATCACCATAACAGCCGCTACGAATAACCGTATCCATACCGAAATTCCAATCAATTTCCCAAATTGCACATCTTTCATTCCTATGATGGTCAGAAACAAAAACAACAGTGTTGCCTTTTTTGTCATGACCCAGATGAACATTCCAGCACCCAATAAAAGTGCAATGATCACAATTTCTCTCAAAGTATATCTTGTCGTAATAAATTTGATACCAAGAAGGATAATTCCCGATAACATGAAAAATTTATAGATCTGGTCACTGCTGTCATAGCCAAATGCCTTTACTAACACATTGATTGCAAAATAGCCATAATACGCAATGATCCCTATACTTTTCCAATCGTTTTCCTGTATCCATTTCCTGATCTGATCCATCTATTCTTCTCCACGTATATAAATGATATAATCTCCGGTTTCCATATAATAGTGATACCCATACGGTGTCATATCATCCGGCAGTTCCTTCTCCTCGCGGTTAAAGCACAAAAATACGAGCCCGTTTCGTTTTGCAATCTCCGTCACTACTTCCATATCCGGCTTTTCCTGACACATCTGCTGATGCATGGCATCCTCATCCTCGCCAATGCCGGAGATAAATCCACCGACATTTCTGCCGTAAAACAGTCCGATATCACAGCGATACTGTCTGATATAACAGAATAACTCATCTGGCACAACAGCTTTTACTTTCCAGCTGTAACCTGAATTTCCTATAATATCAGCAACATCTATCGCCGCCTGCGGAAGTTTATATTCATTTTCTGCCTCTGTAAAGGTCGTTTCGCTGTAAATCCTTTGTCCACTGACCATGATCGTAACAAGTGCCGCCACAAAGACTGCCACACGCACTGCCTGTTTTTTCCATCTGCAGATCAGCCATACTATCACATATGCTACAGAAAATGAAATTGGAAGCATCCAGAATAATCTCCAGTATACACCGGCAAAAAAACGACTGCCGACGTAACGGTAAAACAATGGATTAAATATAAATAACAGTACTAAAACAGACGGCCACACAAGAAAACGCACTGCCTGTTTTTCCTCTTTGTACTTTTTTCCAAGGAAAAATATCGCCACAACCGCAGCACAAAACAGTACCCAGTGTAAAAGACCGGTACATCCGCCAATAAAATTTTTAAAATTGTCCAGTATTGAATAAAAATCTGCTGCCATATTTCTTTCCTTTTAAATTCCCGCTGTATAATAAATCATATAAACAGCACATGGCAGTGCTGCTATCCATATACAAAGCACGCGTTTAAAATTTCTGTAATATATTCCATCTAAAAGTCCATATAATCCCATCATGACAGGTGCCATAATAATTCCCATACCTGATAAAAGGGACGATGCAAAACCCACAACATACAATGGTGCCACCCATCTCATACTCTGCTTTCCACTCTGAAAGATCGAATAAAACAAATACATCAATAACGGCAGAATAAATCCTGCCACGATTGCTTTCCCCTGCCAGATACGCAGTAAAAACATCGCTGAGAGTGTATGTGTTGATGTAAAATCCCAAATATGAAATATGGATAAAACAATCAGAAACAATGCCGTTTTCTCCGGATTTCCACGAAACAGAATATTTCCGATCATCCCATACAGCACATAACAGATAATGATCATAAAAAACGGGAAATAGGTATGTGAAAATATTGCAGGGGCAATTCCTGATATCCTGCAGTACATAGACACATACATTGTCCACGGAGAAGTTACATCTTTCCTTACTTCCCCTACATCCCAGTACATATATTCATCCGTGATCGGATCATCCACAAGCATCGTATCATGTACTACCGCAGAGACTTCTTCGGAAACAAATCTTGCATCATCATCATCAATATGCTGGTAATGATACGATATCCATGCCTGCGTAAAGATCAGAACGGCTGCAAGTACTGCAAATATGACTGTCTGTCCGTCTATTTTCTTTTTAATTTTTTCCCTGTCTTTCTCCGCTGCCAGATTTCCCTGTCTTTTTAACAACAGGATAAACTCAACAACAGAAAGTATTGCGAGAAGTATTTTCCACAGATTTATTGCCTGTGTCAGTGTTTTCCCAGTCAGTATCATTGGTACAAGTAATATCTGTCCCAATGCAAACATGCTGACCAATCCAAGTACCCATGCACTGCAAAAACGTATACAGGCTCCTTTTATATCCAGATACACAACCCACAACAATCCAAACCACACAGGAAGCAGTACAAATAATACAAGCATATAAATAAAATCTTTATAAATCATACACTAACACTCCATCCAGATGGATATGATTAATTTCGGTTGTATTTTTTATCATGTAAAGAGTTTCCATTCTTGTATTTCTGCGGCCGCAAACCACAAGATTTTTGTCACAGAGTGCTGCTGCCTTATATCCTTCTGACACTTTTTCTGCATCTCTTCCATTAATGATAATATACTCATACTGTTTTGAAAAACGTTCTAACAGCTCTTTGAATTTTTCATTACCTACAAGATCAAATCCCTTTTCCTGCTTGGTATTTCGTTTTACCGTATCCAGATATTCATTCATCTGCTGCAGTTTTAATTCCGTTGTATCTCCCATAATATAGGCACTTAAAGATGCTTCTTCGCTTTCGGCTGCATTCAGATCGATCAGCAGTGTTTTTTTCTTTTCATTTGCATAACACATTGCAAGACATGACGCAGTCGTATCGGCAAATCTTCCGACAGTCAGACAATTAATTTTCTGACATCCCTGCCCTTTCGAATTGCTTAAAAACAATGCTGCTTTTTTGTAGGTTTCCTCTTCTTCATTCTTTTTCGTGATCACATCAACGATCTGTGTTTCCAGACATTCCTGTATTTCCTGTGCATCCTTTGGTTTCTTATAAATCATGATCCAGAGTGTGTAACATACAACTTCCAGTAAAATTCCAAGCAGGATTCCTGCCGTGACCGCCTTTAACACTGCCTGCCGGAACTCTGAATTTGAAATAGTATAAGAAGCAACTTTTTCTACCCTGCGCACGGATGCAGGCTCATCAAGTACCGAAAAACACTTTGTTCCATATCCCTTTTGTGTCACAGTATCCAATGCCTGGATCAGTCCGTTCATAAATGTAATTGCCTGTTCCTCATCATCTACAGCATAATCCCAGCTCGTTCTTGGATATACAACAAAAAAAGTAACAACGTCCGATGCCTCTGTCTGCTCACCGTCAAACATATCTGTAAACGCCTGTTGTGTCAGCTCGATTCCTGTCAGTTTGCAGAATTCCTGATATACACTTCTGCTCTTTGCGATCTTCATAATATTAGTGCCACGTTCCACCAGACCTTCAGAATTATATTCTGTTAAAAGCACCGATGCTTCCACCTGCATTTTTTCATCATAAGTTTCCGCCTCAATATAAGGCATCAGGGTTTTCGCCTTATATCCCCCTACAATAACTGCAAAAAGAACTGCCATAATAGCTGCAAGCCACCATTTTCTTAAGTTATACTTCAGAACATCCATCAAACTGTATTCTTTTCTGCTCTCATATCTCTGACTCATATCAGGTCTCCTTTCTATTCTCCGCCTTTTTCAAATACCACTTTTATTGTCTTTAAGATAATCTTGATATCCAGACCAATACTCCAGTTATCTATATACTGCACATCCAGTTTCACAACTTCCTCAAAATCACTGATCTCATTTCGTCCACTGACCTGCCACAACCCGGTAATACCCGGTTTGGCACTTAAACGGCGTTTCTGATGAGATTCATACTGTTTGAACTCATCTACCGTCGGTGGTCTTGTTCCGACTAAACTCATATCGCCTTTTAAAACGTTGAAGAACTGTGGAAGTTCATCAATACTGGTCTTGCGGATGAATTTTCCGACTTTCGTGATACGCGGATCATCTTTCATTTTAAACATCAGACCATTCATCTCATTCTGGCTTTCCAGTTCCTTTTTCCGCTCCTCCGCGTCCTTATACATCGAGCGGAACTTATAGATCTTAAAAAACCTGCCGTTCTTACCGACACGTTTCTGCGCAAAAAACAGTGGTCCCGGAGACTCGATCAGAAGCGGCGGTGCTAAAAATACTGTCACAACCGCAGTGATCGCAAGTCCAATGATCGAACCTATGATATCCATCACACGCTTGATAAAAAGCATTTTCCAGTCATAGGACTGGTTGGAAAATGTAACAACCGGAATATTTCCCATCATATTAAAACTCTTATGATAATCGTCGAACTTGTTTAAGATCTCAATGGTCACATGTACCATTGCCCCCATATCTTCAAAACGGTTAACAACTTCCGCGAGAGAATCTCCAGACTCATAAGGCACACTGATGAAAACCTCATCAACGATCTGTTCTTTTACATACTGGAACATGTTATCATAATTCGCAACGACCTGAACACCGTGATACCATTTTCCGATCTGGTTGTCATCAATGATCGCAATACTTGCAAGACGATGTATCCAGTCACCGGAATGGTCAGCATCCGCGATGACCTTTTCCACGCGGTCTGCCGTTGTGACCAAAAAGACCTGATTATTTGCTCTTTTATTCCGGTAAACACGCAACAGATAATATTTAATTACAATATGCACACCAAAATACAGGCACATATTTACCAGTGCAATACAAAAATATACGCCTCGTGACGCCTCCGCATTATTATGCTGTAAAAAGATGGTCAGTGCTGTCACAAAGATCAGCACAACACTGGCTTTGATTGCTGCCCACAATTCCTGAAATACACTGCGGTCAATGAAGCGATTTTCAATATCCGAAAAAAGCATTACCAGCATGTAAATAACCATTACAATGCCAAAGCTCTCCATCAGCTCTATTTTCATGTTCGCAATGGAAACATTTCGATAGCCTACCAGCCACAGGTATCCACCCCCGAAATAACTCACGGCAAAGCATACCAAATCTGCCAGCAGTAAAATGATACTCTGAATTTTTTCTCTTGTCTGGTACATGTCAAGTCCTTTCCTTTCCCCCGGTTTCACAGTCAGATGGCACGGCTGCCCACTGTCATTCGTTCCGGTAACAGTATTCTGCACTTCGCTTTCCCAACGAAAAGACCAGTTTCCATCTTTCTTCGCGTGGAGCAACAAACACACAGTCAAATCCCCAGTTAACATCACATGCCCTGCGCAGTTTTAACGCATCGGCAACGTCTGTTCTCGCATATCTGGCCAGTTCCGCTGTAACCGCAGTGCCATCCTGCATCACGGCTTTTATATCAACCGGAAGTATTTTTCCGCTCCATGTCTTTGCAAGTGCCCATCCACTACAGACCACACTGCCGTCCTGATACTCCTGTCTGTCAATATGGTATAAGATTTTTCTTACCCCGGCAGGCTCATTCTGTATTTTTTCTTCTGTCTTTGCGCACTTTGTATCCTGGTCAGTCAGTTGTTCGAACGGAATGATCTTCGTTCCCATTACACGCTGCATATTACGCACCGGAACATTTCCCTTTCCCAGATATGCCTGGAAATTTTCTTCCATCCTGCCAAACTGCTCTTTTAATGTCTGATCAATCCCATAAGACGCTAACAGTTCATCAAGGGATGTTCCCCTGCCCCCCATTATCTGGTAGTATGCAAAATAAAGAGCACGGTATAAAACAAATAACTTTGGTACCGGGAAGAAAAAAGTCCATTCATAATCAATGACTGTCCACTTAGCCTGCCCGATTTTATTTTCGCTGCCCTTCGGTATTAAAATATTGGCAAATATCATATCAATATCGCATGTATCCACCGCTTCTGGTTCTTCTGTAAAATCTACCTCACCAAATACCTTTTTGAAATCTTCGGTCAGTACAAACCTCTTTTTTCCACCGTATTCCATAATACGCTTTGCATAATCATCAAGAATATTCTTCACCAGCTCTGTCTGGTTTGCTTCAAGTGCCCGCTCCATTACATCCTGTAACGTGGTTCCCGAATCAAAAGCAGATACAGATACATCATTTTTTGTATGACAGGCGCAAAATGCAATTTTGTCTCTGCCATCCTCATAGCATGACGTCAGCCTTTCGTATGCCATTTCTATATGACATATATGTTCTTTTCCCTCCGGATAAAGTGCATATTTTTTTACATTTTTTTCCCCATCTGTATTCTTGCAGATATCCGTACGGATGGCAAACTGCCTTGCTCTCTCATTTGAATATTTCGAGTAGATAACACGTTTTTCTTCTGTCTTATTTCCTGCCTCAATCAGAAATGAATTCGTAAGTTCCCCAAACAGCCCTTCTGCCAGCACCGTATCAAAAACTTTTTTTTCATCAAAAAGCTGTACTCTGTCCCTGTCAAAATTTCTCCGGTTATCTGAAAGTTCTCCCTTTCCCGGAAGATATTCATCTGAGTAGATACAGGCAGGAAACTTGTGATCCGGATATGGGTAATATACATAAATTTCAGGAAATCCAGCTTCTTTTAAGATCTGTTCATACTCTTTTCTGGTGTAAACCCTGGGTTTTACATCCCCCTCATCCGCTGTGAATATTCTGGGATTTTCATCGTAATTTTCCAGTCCGGTAAAATATCC
>OGXV01002451.1_pt1 | contig 10064 bp, 8 predicted proteins | sample 1576391 | NCBI WGS metagenome assembly OGXV01 (sample SAMEA3541586, study PRJEB24748) | human gut metagenome | biome: human gut; feature: human-associated habitat; material: faeces | place: China | collected 2012 | reverse complement strand
CAATTATTGCCGGCAGAGATTGAGAGTAGTACAGTGAATAATAGAGAAGTGAAATGGAGTATTCCATGCGCTGACATTGAAGATTCTCCGGCTTTTTCTTATCGAGGACTTATGTTGGACGTGTCACGCCACTTCAAATCAGTAGAGGAAATAAAACGCAACATTGATCTGATGGCTTTTCATAAGTTAAATGTCCTGCACTGGCATCTGACTGACGACCAAGGCTGGCGCATTGAGATAAAAAAATATCCCAAACTGACTGAGATCGGTGGATTTCGTGACAAGACTATTATCGGTCATGCCAGTAAAAGACCATATCAGTGGGATGTAACCCGTTACGGTGGTTTTTACACACAGGAAGAAGTCAAAGAGGTTGTAGCATACGCACAAAAACGTTTTGTGACAATTATTCCCGAAATCGAAATGCCAGGACATTGTGTAGCTGCGCTAACCGCCTATCCTGAATATTCATGTACAGGTGGACCTTTTGAAGTGGAAGGACGTTGGGGAGTGTTCCACGATGTATATTGTACGAAGGAAGAAACTTTTCAGTTCCTGGAAGATGTATTGGATGAAGTAATCAATCTGTTTCCTTCCAAATATATTCATATTGGGGGAGATGAAGTACCCAAGAGACGTTGGCAGCGTTGTGCCGCTTGCCAGGCATGTATGCGTGAAAACAAGTTGCCGGATGAAGAACATCTGCAATCCTACTTCATCAATCGCATGGAGAGATACTTAAACTCGAAAGGAAAAGCGATTATCGGCTGGGATGAGATTTTAGAAGGGAAGCTCTCTAAAAGTGCTACAGTGATGTCATGGAGAGGTATCAAAGGCGGAATCAAGGCAGCGAAAGAAGGGCGCGATGTTATTCTGAGCCCGAACAGTCATTTCTATTTTAACCATTACCAACTCGACCCCAAGAATGAGCCTCTTAGCAATACAGGACGCACTCCAATATGGAAAGCGTACAGCTTTGAGACACAGCCGGAAGAATTGAGTGCTGAAGAAATGAAACATATTATAGGTATACAGGCCAATCTTTGGACAGAATATATGGATTCACAGGAAAAGACAGACTATTTTCTTTATCCGCGTGTGGCAGCCTTAGCTGAAGTTGGCTGGTCTCAACCGGAGAAAAAAGACTTTATGAGTTTTTATCAACGCTTGTTACATATTGAAAAACATTATGATGTAATGAATCTGAACTATTGTAAACTGATTTATGGAAAATAAGAAATGGATGTTTTGTCTGCTATTGACCTGCTTCTTTATGACATTCTCGCGGATGTCGTTATTGTCGCCGATAACCAACTGGCTCTCATCACCCTCGTAATGGAAGTCCTGGGGCTCGGTGCCCAATACGGCGCCGTGATGCACTTTGTTTGCTTTTCCCAAGCAGGTACCTTTGAGAATCTTTGCACCGGACATGATTACGCAATCATCACCGATTTCTACACCGCCTTCGATATAAACGAAAGGTTGGATGGTAACATTCTTACCGATTTTTGCGGTAGAATCTACAGATGCTAATGGACTAATCATAATAATTATGTATTAAGGTTATTCTCTTCCGCCACCAAGCGCCTGATACAAGCTTACTACGGCTTGCATGCAGTCGAATGTGTCTGATACCTTGGAAAGCTGTGCGCTGAGATAAGATTGCTCGGAAGACAGGACTTCCAGGTAGGTAGACGTGCCTAAGTTAAACAATTCTTTTGTATCTTCCGAAGCTTTGCGGGCAGAATTCACTTGAATTTCGCGGGAAGCGGCTTTTTCGGCTACCATTTGGTACTGATACAGGGCATTGCTTACTTCGTTTCCGGCTTTCAGCAGTGTGGTTTGGAATTGAATCTTTGCCTGCTCTTCTTGCGCTTTGGCTTGTTTCAGGCGGGCAATGTTGGTGCCGCGGTAGAATAAAGGCTGAGTCAGCGAACCGATGGCGGAAGCCAGCAGCTTGCCGGGGTTGACGATGGCGGAACCGGCACTGTTGGTCCAGCCTGCCGAACCGTTCAGTGTAATCTGCGGATAGAAGGCGGCGCGTGCACTGTTGGTGCTGTAATAGCTTGCAGCCAGTGACATTTCGGCAGCTTTCACGTCCGGGCGGTTGGACAGCAGTTGCAAGTATCCAGTTTGCTGCCGGCAGCCTCGCCTGCCAGCACATAAGTGGTCTTTTTAGAAACAGAGCCGCTGGCCTTGCCCCCAAAGGATTCGATCATGGCCGCCGCTTCGCTGCGCTTTAAGTTGGGCAGCGTACCGGTAAGCACAAAGGTCATACCTGCAAAGCGGTGATCCTCCACCTTCGTCTTGCTAAACATCTGCACGCCGGCGGCTTTCAGCTCCCCGATCAGTGCCTTGGCGCCGTCGGTAGCAAAGAAGTCCGCCACACTCTCCGCCATAATTTGACCAAAGCCGTCAATAGCAGCGATCTCCTCCACAGTAGCCGTCATAATATTGTCCATATTTCCAAAGTGGGTAGCCAGCAGCTTGCCCGCCTTGGCACCGATGTGGCGAATGCCCAGGGCAAACAGCAACCGGGAAAGATCGTTCTCTTTGGACTTCTCCACAGAGGCTAAAATATTCCCGGCGCTGGTCTCCTGGAACCCGTCCAGAGCGGCGATTTTCTCTTTCTCCAGCCGATAAATATCACCGGCAGAGCGGAGCATACCCGCCTGCACAAAGGTCTCTATGATTGCCGGACCAAGCCCCTCAATGTCCATAGCGTCACGGGAGCAGAAGTGGATTAGATTGCGCAGCAGCTGTGCCGGGCACTCCGGGTTCACACAGCGAATCGCCGCCTCGTCCTCCTCCCGAATCACCGCCGCGCCGCAAGAGGGACACACGGCTGGGAAAGTATAACAAGGATTCCCGCCGTGTTTGGTCACGCACAACACCTCCGGGATAATATCTCCGGCTTTTCGCACAGTAACCGTATCACCGATGGCAATGCCTTTTTCCGTAATAAAATCCTGATTATGCAGCGTGGCCCGACTGACGGTGGTGCCCGCCAGATGAACGCTTTCCAGCACAGCGGTAGGGGTCAGCACCCCGGTGCGACCTACGGCAATCTCAATATCCAGCAGCTTTGTTTCTTTCTCCTCCGGCGGGTATTTAAAAGCAATGGCCCACTTGGGGAATTTGGCGGTAGAGCCAAGAACCTGCCGCTGGTCAAAATCATCTACTTTAATGACAGCGCCGTCAATATCGTATTCCAGATCGCCCCGGCGTTCACCGATGGCGTGGATCTCATCCAGCACCTTGTCAAAATCCGCATAGCAAGGGAAATCATCTACCGTGTGGAAGCCCAAATACTTGAGATAATCCAAGGACTCCTTGTGAGAATGCAGGGTCTTGCCCTGGATCTGCTGAATGTTGAATACAAAAATATCCAGTCCACGAGTAGCTGTCACGCTACTATCTTTTTGGCGCAGAGAACCGGCTGCCGCATTTCGTGGGTTCTTAAAGGGCTTTTCTCCGGCAATCTGCTGTCGATCCACCACCTGCTCAAAGCTGCGGTGCGGCATATACACCTCGCCCCGCACCTCCAGGTACGGCAGCGGATCCTTGATTTTCAGCGGAATGCTGCGGATCACCCGCAAATTGCCGCTCACATCTTCGCCCACATCGCCATCGCCTCGGGTAGAACCACGCACAAACACGCCGTCCCGGTATTCCAGACTTACGGACAGACCGTCGATCTTTGGCTCCACCACATAGCGCGGGTGGTCCACACTTCCCTGCACCCGCCGGTCAAAGTCTCGCAGCTCTGCGATACTAAACGCATCCTGCAAGCTTTCCATACGCACTGTATGGGTCACCGGGGCAAAGGAATTGTCCGCCTTGCCGCCCACTTTTTGGGTGGGACTGTCCGGGGAGACGTAGCGTGGATTGGCCTGCTCCAGCGACTCCAGCCGGCGCATCATCATATCGTACTGATAGTCCTCAATCTCCGGCGCATCGTCGTTATAATACTTATCCGAGTAGTAGCGCAACTTTTGGCGCAAGTCCTCGATCTCCTGTAAAACAGTCACTGCATTTTCACCTGCTTATTATCTGTTTATAATCTTATTTATTATAGCAATTTTTGTCCGGGTATTCAACAATTATACGCCATTTTTTACCCGGAGTACAAAAAATAGGCACCTGCGCCGCCGATCCGGGGGCCACAGGTGCCAAAATGTAATTTTGTTCGGTTACAGGGTAAATTTGCGGAACACTTTTTTGCCCTTACGCACCACAGCGCCGGCTTCTAAATCCGCCTTGCTGACGGTGGCATACACATCACCCACTTTTTCGTCATTCAGGCTCACGCCGCCCTGGGTGATCAGGCGTCTGGCCTCACCCTTGGACTTAACCATACCGCCCAGCACCATCAGATCCATCAGGCCGATGCTGTCGTCAGTCAGGCTGTCTGCCTCCACCTGGGTGGTGGGCATATTTGCGCTGTTTGCGCCGCCGCTGAAGATGGCGCGAGCTGCTTCCTGGGCTTTCTTGGCTTCTTCCTCGCCGTGCACCAGGTTGGTCAGCTCGTAAGCCAACACTTCCTTAGCGGTGTTCAGCTGCTGACCCTCCAACTTTGCATACTCGTTGATCTGCTCCATAGGCAGGAAAGTAAGCAACTTCATGCACTTGATTACATCCGCGTCGTCCACATTGCGCCAGTACTGGTAAAACTCATACGGAGAGGTCTTTTCCGGATCCAGCCAAACGGCGCCCTTTTGGGTCTTGCCCATCTTCTTGCCCTCGGAATTCAGCAGCAAGGTAATGGTCATGGCAGAGGCGTCCTCCCCCAGCTTGCGGCGGATCAGCTCCGTACCGCCCAACATATTGGACCATTGATCGTCGCCGCCAAACTGCAAGTTGCAACCATATTTTTGGAACAGAGTGTAGAAGTCATAACTCTGCATGATCATGTAGTTGAACTCCAGGAACGACAAGCCCTTCTCCATCCGCTGCTTATAGCACTCGGCAGTGAGCATACGGTTCACGGAAAAGCAGGCGCCCACTTCCCGCAGCACTTGCAGGTAGTTCAAATCCAGCAGCCAGTCGGCGTTGTTCACCATCAGGGCCTTGCCCTCGCTAAAGTCGATAAAGCGGCTCATCTGCTTTTTGAAACAGGCGCAGTTGTGGTCAATGGTCTCCTTGGTCATCATCTGGCGCATATCGCTGCGGCCGCTGGGGTCGCCGATCATGGCGGTGCCGCCGCCGATTAAAGCGATGGGCTTGTTGCCGGCCATTTGCAGCCGCTTCATCAGGCACAGCGCCATAAAGTGACCCACATGCAGACTGTCTGCGGTAGGGTCAAAGCCAATATAAAACACGGCTTTGCCGGTATTGACCAGGTCGCGTACCCGCGCCTCGTCCGTGACCTGGGCAATCAGCCCCCGTGCTTGCAAATCCTCATAAACTCCCATTTGTTTGTCCTCCAATATTCAGTCTATCTATTCGGTCACAGGCGAAAGGCGCATGTGCCGTTTTTTACTTTTTGTTCCATATTCACGCCCATTGCGATTATCCCTCCCGGGCAGTACGCAGCATTTCCTCTGCCGAAGACAGCAGTGCCGGTGTAATTTCCAGTCCGCCCATAATGCGCGCCAGTTCTCTTGCTCGACCGTCAAAGTCCAGGCGCTGCACCTGCGTATACGTGCGCTCCCCTTTCACCTGCTTTTGGATCAGGAAGTGCGCCCCGGCCAGAGATGCAATCTGAGCCGAGTGGGTTACACAAATCACCTGGGTGTCCTCAGCCACAGCCCGCAGCTTTAAGCCGATCTTTTGGCTGGCACGGCCGCTGACCCCGGTGTCAATCTCGTCAAAAATCAGTGTGCCCACCGTATCTTTGTGGGCCAAAATGGTCTTGATGGCAAGCATTATGCGGGACAGTTCACCGCCGCTGGCGATTTTAGCCAGGGGCTTGGGCGGCTCGCCCGGGTTCGTGGAAATCAAAAACTGCACCGTATCCTGCCCGATAGAGGACAGCTTACCTTTGCCAAAGTCCACCACAAAGCGAATACCCGGCATATCCAAATACGCCAGTTCTCTGCAAACTTCCTTTTCCAGCTTAGCAGCCACCTGCTTGCGTTCCCCGGTCAAATTCTCTGCCGCCGCTTGCACTTGCAAAAGCAAGTCGTCATAGGACTTACTGAGGGTCTCCAACTCCCGGTCGGCAAAGAGGATTTCCTCCCGCTGGGCGCGCATTTCATCCAGCTTGCCCAGCATTTCCTGCTCCGTAGCGCCGTATTTTAAGGACAGGCGGTACAATTGATCCAGCCGCTCCTCAATTTGAGCTTGCTCCTCCGGATCAGCGTCCAAGGCGTCCAGCTTCTGTTCCGCGTCATCTTTGCAGGTCTCGGCGCTGTCACACAAAGCATACAGTTGCTCGCTGATGCTTTGCAAGGAAGAATAGGGTGCCGTCTTGGCTGCCAACGCCCGCAAATAGCCGCACACCCCGGAGAACTCCTCGTCTCCACCCATGGTATAAGCCACATCTTGCAGGGCGACGCGCACCGCCTCTGCCTCACTCAGCTCCGTGCGGCGGGCGTTCAGCCGCTCGGTCTCGCCGATCTGTATATCCGCGTCCTCCAGCTCTTTGATCTGGTAATTCAGCAGATCCAGCTTATTTTCTTTGTCTTCCTCGTCCGCCGTCAGCGCCTTTAACCGCCGCCGCACAGACAAAAATTGGTGAAACACCGATTGATACGCCGTCAAGGTGCGGTCACTCTCTGCCAGCATATCCACAAAGTGCACATGTGCCTCCGGGTCCAGCAGCGTTTGGGAGTCGTGCTGACCGTGGATATTCACCAGTGCATTACCCCCCGCGCGCAGCATGGTCACAGTACAGGGCGCACCGTTGATCTTGCAGCTGCTTTTGCCCTCGGCAGAAATTCGTCTGTAAAGAACCAGCGAACCGTCCGCCTCCGGCTCCAGCCCCAAATTGCCGATCACAGCCTGCACGGCCGGGTCCACCCCCTCAAAGAAGGCGCGTACCACTGCCTGGGGCGCACCGTGGCGCACCAACTCCCGGGATGTACGCTCGCCCAAAATGGCGTTGATGGCGTCCACCACAATGGACTTACCGGCGCCGGTCTCACCTGTGAGCACATTCAGCCCGGTGTCAAACTGCACCGCTGCCTTTTCAATCACGGCAATATTCTCAATTTCCAGCACTTTAAGCATGGAGCATCTTCTCCAAATTTACGGTAAAGATCTGGGCTTCCCGCTCACTGCGGCAAAGCACAAAGATGGTATCGTCCCCGGCGATGGTACCCACTACGCCGTCCCAGTCCATAGAGTCAATGGCGGCACAGGCAGCGTTTGCCATACCGGAAAAGCACTTGATACACACGGTATTCATGGCGTACTGCACCTTTAGAATGGCCTCATTGAAGATACCTGCCGTGCGGCCGAAATTTTCCTCCTTCGGGTGTTTGCCGGTGGAGTACACATACTTGCCGTCTGCACTGTGTGCCTTCACCAGCCGCAACTCTTTAATATCCCTGGAAATGGTGGCCTGGGTGACTTCAAAGCCGGCCTCATGCAAATATTTTTGCAAATCCTCCTGGGTTTCCGTCTCGTATTTGGAGATGATCTCCAGGATCTTTGCCTGTCGTCTTTTCTTCATCCCAATCACCTTTCAATGATCTTTTTTCGTAGAATTTCATAAAAATTGTCCGGCTTCACTTTAATAAGCCGCGCCACATAGGGAGATTTGGAAATACGCACCACCGTGCGACCGTCAATCTGTACCGGGCGCTTGCCGTCCGCTGTAAAAATCGAGTTGTTGTCCACATCATTCTGCACCTTTACATACAGCGCTTTGCTGCTGGGGAACACAATGCTTCGGTCAATCAGCGAATGCGGGCAAATGGAGGTGACCACAAAACAATCCGTCTCCGGGCTGACCACCGGTCCGCCTGCCGCCATTGAGTACGCCGTGGAGCCGGTTGGGGTGGACACGATCACACCATCCGCCCGCACATCCCACACCGGGCGCTCCTCACAGTGGATATTTACATCTATCAGCCGAGCGTAATCACCGCGAGTGACCACTGCGTCATTCAGGCAGTGAAAAGTCTCTGTCACCTGATTTTCACGGATAATATCCGCCTGGAGCATCATCCGTTTGTCTACCTTATATTTGCCGGTAACCACATTGCCTAGCAAGGACAGTTCGTTAGCCTCCAAGCCGCTCATAAAGCCCAGTCGTCCGCCGTTAATGCCCAGCACGCACTTGTCATAAAAAGCCGCTTTCTTGGCAATCCGCAGCGTGGTACCGTCGCCGCCGATGGCGATCGCAAGATCGCAGTCCTCCATCATCTTGTCCGGCTTACTGTACACCACATGGTGCCCAGGCAGCTGACCGGTGCACTCCTTGGTTACATATACATGACATTTCAGCCGATCCAACTCGCTGAGCACATCACCGGTGAGACGGCGTACCGACTCATTTTCAATATAAGGAAAAACAGAAATAATCATACCAATGCCTCATGGGAGCGACCCACCAGCGCGGCCGGGTCTACCTCCGGCGCAACCGCAGGCGCCTCAGATTTTTCCACATACAACAGGTATTCAATATTCCCCTCCGGCCCTTTTACCGGGGAAAATTCCAGACCGAGAACAGAAAAGCCATTCTCGATAGCCATACCGATTACCCGTTCGACCACTTCCAGGTGGGTGGCGGCTTCCCGCACCACACCTTTTTTGCCCACTTTATCCCGACCGGCCTCAAACTGGGGCTTGATCAGGCACACCGCCTGCCCACAGGGGCGCAGCAGTAAATGCAAATTCGGAAAAATATGCTTTAAGGAAATGAAGGATACATCCACAGACGCAAAATCAATGGCTTCCGGCACCTGTTCCTCTGTAATATGGCGGAAGTTGGTGCGCTCCAGGTTCACCACCCGATCATCCGTGCGCAGGCTCCAGGCCAGCTGGCCATAGCCCACATCAACGGAATACACCCGCTTTGCGCCGTTTTGCAACATACAATCCGTAAACCCACCGGTGGACGCTCCCACATCCATACAGGTTTTGTCTGCTAAAGTGATGGGAAAGACCTGCATGGCCTTTTCCAGCTTCAAGCCGCCGCGGCTCACATATTTCAGCGTTTTGCCACGCACCTCCAGCTTGTCGCCTTCTTTCAATTCAAAACCGGCCTTGTCCACTTTTTGGTTGTTTACATAGACCTGACCGGCCATAATAATGGCCTTCGCCTTTTCTCTGCTGGGGGCGTAACCGCCCTCAAACACAGCCACATCAAGCCGGGTTTTCTTCTGCATGGTTGACCTCACTGACTATGGATGCCTTGTCCAATCCAAACTTGCGAAGTTGGCTGTCCACAGACGCCTGTTTTACAAATGTATCCGGCACGGCCTTGTGGAAAAACCGGGCGTTTCCGCCTTTCTCTTCCAGCAAAGCGGCAAAGGTTTGCCCCACGCCGCCGCTGACCGTGGCTTCTTCATAGAACCAAATGGCCTGCGCCTCGGCAGCGGCTGCCACCGCCTCCTGTGCAATGGGGCGAATCCGGTTCAGTTTAATAACAAAAGTATCGTCCAGTTCTCCTATGGCTTGCAGACAGGTATCAAACAGCCGCCCGTATGTCACCAGGCAGCGCTTGGCGCCCGGATCGCCGAAAATACGAAACGGCTCTTTCTCGTACTGATAGCCTTCCGGCGGGGTTGGCTCTCCCCCTCTGGGGTAACGAATTGCCACAGCGCCCGGGTCCACATAAATGGCCTGGTACAGCATGGAGCACAGCTCCGCATAATATGTAGGCGCATACACCGTCCAGCCGGGCACGGAATTGAGATAAGAGGTATCAAAAATCCCCTGATGGCTCTCGCCGTCCTCACCTACAAAGCCGGCCCGATCCACTGCAAGAATCACCTTTAATCCTTGCATGGATACATCATGAATCAGCTGGTCATAAGCGCGTTGCAAAAAGGTGGAATACACCGCAAAAATCGGCACCATACCGCCTCTCGCCAAGCCGCCGGAAAAAGTGACCGCGTGCTGCTCCGCAATGCCTACATCAAAAAAACGCTGGGGATATTCGCCGGCAAACC
>OGXV01002450.1_pt1 | contig 10066 bp, 5 predicted proteins | sample 1576391 | NCBI WGS metagenome assembly OGXV01 (sample SAMEA3541586, study PRJEB24748) | human gut metagenome | biome: human gut; feature: human-associated habitat; material: faeces | place: China | collected 2012 | reverse complement strand
AAGGTTGCCTTCTCTCCCCCTTTCCGGGCAGCCTTTTGACATAGAGAATATATGGCTGGCTTCTTATTCAATAGTTTAAAAAAAACTACAGAAAAATTCCCAAATAAAGCTATTTTAGTTTATGAAGATCAGACCCTTACTAGCACCGATTTTCTAAATGAGGTTAAATGCTGTGCTTCTTTTTTAAAGCAGAATGGATTTAAAAAAGGAGATGTCGTTTTTAACGCCTTAGGTAATACTATTGAGTTTTGTGCTTTATTGTATGCCGCTAATGCCTTAGGTGTTATCGTTGTTCCTATCTCTACCAAGATAAAAATTGATGGTTTTTCTAGTTTATTAAATCAGTTAATGCCTAAATTGGTATTTTTTGATGATCACGTGCAACCTTTTGTAAAACAGTTATTACCTGTTGAAAAACGTATTTCTTTAGGTTTGTTTGCAGACTATAGAGCTTATGACAAATTAGAAATTAGTGATGATGACAACATCGAAGGTTCTGATACTGCAGTTATTATGTTTACCTCTGGAACAACAAGTGCTCCAAAGGGTGCTGTGATAACTAATGATAATCTTAAAGCTGCTGTTTTAGCTTATATTGATGGTCTTAAATTAACAGCTGAAGATAGTACTATTTTGGCTGTACCTATTTTTCATATTACAGGTTTAAGTGCGATCTTAGCTTTATTTGTTGATTTAGGTGGAACTATATATCTTGAAAATAGGTTTCATGCTGATCGTATTTTAAAATTAGTTGAAGAAAAAAATATTACCTTCCTCCATGGATCTCCTACAGTATTTGCATTACTTCATAGCGAATGTTTAAAAGGAGATTATTCTGGTTTTGCTTCCTTAAGATCTATTGCTTGTGGAGCTGGAAGACTTAACGAGGGAATTATTAGATCTTTAAATAAACTTTTCCCGAGAGCTAAGATACATTCTGTTTATGGTTTAACTGAGTCGACATCGCCTTTTACTATATATAGAGAAGATGTTTCTTTAACTGAGAAATGTATGTCCTCAGGTACCCCATCATTAGGCGCAAAAGTTTCTATTCGTGATGAAAATGGTAAAGAGTTGCCTGTTGGAAAAACTGGAATAATTTATATTGCAGGACCAATGGTTATTAATAATTATTACCCTGTAACAGAAGCTACTCAAAGTTTATTTTCAGAAGGCTTCCTTAATACAGGTGATGTCGGATATGTTAATGATGATGGTGAATTGTTCATTAAAGATCGCGTAAAAGACATTATAAATAGAGGCGGAGAAAAAGTTTTTTGTCCAGAAGTAGAAAGTATTATTTCTAATTTCCCTAATGTAGTTGAAGTTGCTTTAGTTGCAAAGAAAGATGAATTGTATGGTGAAGTTCCTGTAGTATTTATTTTGACTCAACCAGGAAAAGAGTTTCAATCTGATAAATTAAAAGCCTATTTGCATGAGCATTTAGCCACTTTCCAAAGACCTGTTGAAACTTATTATGTACAAGATTTCCCAAGAACCAATAATGGAAAAATCAATAAGCGTGAACTTCGTAATCGCTTGCAAGATAATGATGAAATTCAACTAGAAACAAAAGCTAAAAAATTAAAAGTATTAGTTGCCATGGATTCCTTTAAAGGTAGTTGTTCTGCTTTTGAGGCAGGCGAAGCTGTAAAAAAAGGAATTTTAAATATAAGGGATGATGCAGAGGTTATAAATCTACCTATATCTGATGGTGGTGAAGGTTTAATTGAAGCTTTAGAAAAACCACTCTCTTGCGATAATTTTACAAAGATAAAATTATTGGTAACTGGAGCTTATGGTGAAAAAACAGAATGTAGTTTTATGTGTAATAGCCATAGTGCAGTCATAGAAATGGCAGAATGCTGTGGTATATATAAATATGATAAAAATAATTTAGATGCTAGAAATACAACTACTTATGGTTTAGGTGAAATTGTTGTTTATGCTTTAAATAAAGGTATTCGCTTCTTTAAAATTGGCCTTGGAGGAAGTGCAACTAATGATGGCGGTGCTGGTTTTGCTCAGGCTTTAGGAGCTAAATTTTTTGATAAAGACCATAAACTCATTGAAGCTCCAATCAAGAGTCAAGATTTGATTAGAATTGATTCTATTGATATGACAGAATTCAATCAAAATATTATATTTTCAGATTTTATTGGAACCTGTGATGTTACCAATCCTCTTTTAGGTGCCAATGGTGCAACATATATTTTTGGCAAGCAAAAAGGTGCATCAGAAGATGTTTTAAAAGAGCTCGAAGAGGGTATGAGTAATTATGCAAAAGTTTTGGTTAATGTATTCAATAAGGATTGTTCCAAATTTGAAGGTGCAGGTGCAGCTGGAGGCATGGGCGCTGCTTTAACATTTTTCTGTAATGCAAAGTTACAATCAGGAATAGAGACAGTTTTAGATCTTTTAAAAATTGAGGATAAGCTTCAAGGCTGTGATCTTGTAATTGTTGGCGAAGGACGTATGGATGGACAAAGTATTAATGGTAAAGCTCCAGTAGGCGTTGCCAAAAGAGTTGCTTTGCATCATATACCTACAATTGCTTTATGCGGATCTTACACTGATGATGCAAAAGCGCTTTATAATTGTAATATAAAAGCTATGTTTTCTATTTGTAATGGACCGATGACTTTAGGTGAATCAATGCAAAATGCAGCGAAACTTATAGAAAAGTCAGCAGAAAATGCTGTAAGAGCTTATTTAATCAATAGTTAATCAATAATAGGAGACTTTAAAATTCTTCTTTCACGAGAAATAGCCAATCAGATTGTACAACGCTCGATGGAGATTATTTTCCATAATGTGAATGTAATCTTACCTAGTGGTGAAATTTTTGCATCGGGCGACAAATCTAGAATAGGAAAAATTCACGAGGCAGGCCGAAAGGCTGCCTTGGATAAAAAAAGAGTTAATATTTATCCGCAAGATGCCAATCTTTTTAAAGGGGTTGCTCCTGGAATCAATCAACCAATAATTGTTGACGGTGAAGTCCAATTAGTTTTAGGAGTTACAGGAAATCCCAATGAGATTGTTAGATATGCAGAGTTGGCTTTCCTTACAGTAGAACTACTTATAAATCAAGCTATTAGCAATGAAAATAGCAATCGAAGAATGATTCTAAAAGATTTAGAATTTTCTTCTTTTGTTTTTGATCCTGAAAATCGTCCTATTGATGAGCAAACAGAAAAACATTTATCTTCTTATTTAACTCTACCAAAATTTATTTATTTGGTTGTTTTAGAAAAAAAAGCAGAATATCAAGAAGTTGTTTACGAAATAGTTTCGCAAATAAGAAAACTTCCTGTTGCATCAGATATCATTATATTGTCACCAAATATTTTTATGATATTGAATGATTCTTTAAATGATTTTGAGCATCAGCAAGAGGTTTTAAAAAAAGCTAGTTTAACTTATAAAACACATATAAAAGTTGGACAATACATAAAAATTAGCTTAAATATACGTGATTTCAATTTGTTAGCTTCATTAATTAGATCTGGAATAAAAATTCTTAATGAGGGGTTAATTGAGCAAGAAGACACTTATTTTTCGGTATTTAATTTAGATAATGCATCATATTTATTAGATGTGCTTTTTGCCAATAGTGGTGACTTTGAATTATTTAATTCATTAAAATTACTGATTTATTCTAGTTCTCAGGCAGATAAGCTTGTAGATACAATTAAAACGTATATTGAAGAAAATCAAGAAGTATCTAAAACTGCAGAATGTTTACAAATTCACCGTAATACAGTTCAAAAGCGTTTTGAGTCAATAAAATCATTATGTGGCTTAGATCCTACTAATTTTAAAGACTTGATGATCTTATATAGACTTTTATGTTTCGATAAATAGACTAATTTGAGTAAATTTAATTATTTTTAATATTAGCGACCGAATCTATTTTCAGATTATTCTACGGTCGCTATTAAAATACTTATTTAAGCATCAGCCCAAACTTCATGAGCAATTTCACTTACTAAACGGATCTTTGCCCACTGCTCTTCTTGAGTTAATACATTACCTTCCTCTGTTGAAGAGAAACCACACTGAGTGGATAAGCATAATTGATTGAGAGGCACATATTCAGTAGCTTCACGGATACGCTCTTTAACTAAATTCTTATCCTCAAGCTCAGGGAATTTTGAGGTAATTAAACCTAAAACTACGGTCTGATCTTTGATAAAGCGTAAAGGCTTGAAGTCACCGGCTCTGTCAGAATCATACTCAAGGAAGAAAGCGTCGATCTTGCAATTGCCGAATAATAATTCAGCCACGCTTTCATAACCACCAGAGCTAAACCAAGTGGAGCGGAAATTACCTCTGCAAATATGCATACTTAAGGTCATATCCTCAGGTAAAGCTTCGTAAATAGTATTGATAACCTTTACATATTGCTCTTGAGTGTATTTTAAGTCACGACCATAGCTTGAGTAGAGTGCAGTCTTTTCTTCAGAGCAGAATTCACCCCAAGAGGTATCATCAATTTGTAGATAGCGTAAGCCTAAGGCATAGAAAGTCTTAGCAGCATCGATCCATGCATTAGCAATATCTGAGAATAATAATTCGTCATTATCCTTATAGAGATCTATGCACTGATAATCTTTGTTGCGGATTACACAGATTTGGTAAAGCATAGAAGGAGAGGGAATGGTGAATTTGATTTTTTGGGGATCATCTACGATCTTAATTAATCTTTTTAAAGCATCTACAAAAGGATGAGACTCACTAAAACCAATCTTACCTATAATTTTTACAGTTTCTGCTTTAGGTTGTACACCCTCAAAATGGGTAGACCAATTTTTAGCACTAATGTGCTCAATACCGTCTAAAGCTGCTAAAAAGTCCAAATGCCAATAAGCACGACGGAATTCTCCATCAGTTACAGCTTTAAGTCCATTTGCTTCTTCAAGCTTTACGAGCTTAGCGATCTCTTCATCTTCAATTAAAGTTAAAGCTTCTTGAGAGATTAAATTTTTAAAATACATATTGCGAGCAGAAGCAATTTTTTCAGGACGCAAGAAAGATCCTACATGATCAGCTCTGTAAGGAGGGAATAATTTTGGCATCTTATACTCCATATTTATGTAAACGTATTCATAACCTTGGTTTTTGATATTAACATTAAAAATAAAATCATTAGAATTAAATTTTAGATTGCACTTTAATTGCTCAATTTAAAGAAAATTACAGAAAAGCTTATAAATAAGCCTGCTTTTATCTAGATAAAAACAAGAGATAAGGTATAAAAAATAGTAATACAAAGATCTATGTTATTAGAAATTTTTGTCTATTAGTTAATTTGTAAAAAAACCGTTATCAATCATGATGATCAATAACGGCGGTTATTCTATAGGGGATGTAGCTTAAACAATATTATGTTTTAAGCATCAGTAACGAGTTTTGCTGCAAATAAAATAAAGATAGAACCAGTTAAACGATTACCTAATTTACCGATAAAAGGTTTAGTTTGTACCCACTTTACAATTGCTCGTCCGCCAAAGATCAGGCATAAAAGATAGGAAAAACTAAAAAATTGTAAAATAATGGCCAAGATAAAATAGCAAAGTCCGGTATGGCCATAACTGTTATCAATAAATTGTACAAAAAAGGCCATAAAGAAAAGAATTGCTTTAGGATTAGTAAGGCTTAAAAGCATAGCTGTTCTAAAAGCTTTTACATTTTTTTTATTTTCTATTTGTTCTTGAGCAAGAGAGTTATTTTTTTGTTTTTTATTTTTAATTGTCTCTAAAATTATTTTTATGCCTAAATAACAAAGATATATGGCACCTAACGCTTTTAGAATAAAGAATAATTCAGGATTAGCCTTGATTAAGGAAGCTATGCCTAAGAACGATGCTGTGATTAAAATGGTATCGCCACAACCAACAGCAGCCATAGCTCTAAAAGCAGGAGCCATACCATAACGGATGCTAGTATTTAAAACATAGATGCTATTAGGGCCAGGGCATAAGATAATTAACAAAGCTCCTAGCATATAGGCATAAATATTGGTAATTCCAAGATCTGCAAATAACATTTTATTCCCCAAAAAAGATGTTTTAGTTTAGCAGAAATCATTAAAAAGGGTTAATCGTATTTTAATCTTAAACCAAGGCCTCCTGAGCGTTTAATTCTACGATTACAAGCAATTTTAAAAATATTATCGCTACAATAAAGTTTTACTTTATCGCGAGCTCTAGTAATTGCGGTATACATAAGCTCTTTAGTTAACACAGGATTATCAACTAAAGAGGTAATTAAAGCTACAGTATTGTATTCACTACCTTGTGATTTATGTACAGTCATAGCAAAGCCTAAATCGTAATCATTTAAGAATATTGGATTTACAATACGCTCCTTATCAGTGCTAGTGGCTTCAAAAAATATCCTTAAAGCATTATTGTGATTTTTATCAGGGGCACAAAAACCTATATCACCATTTGCAAGACCTAGGGCTTGATTGTTTTGTGTAACCATCACAACTTGACCTGTGAAAAACTTGTCACTTTCACGGCGCTTTTTATTGTAGATCTCAAAAAAAACTTGATTAGAGATTAGTTCATTTAAGATATTTTGACCTAATGGTCCATTGCGGTTTGAACAGAGAATTCTAAAATAATTCAAAAGTTCAAAAGCCTTATAAATTTCATTTAATTCAAGGCCTTGGGTACCATTTTGCGTTTTTTCTTTTAAATATTGTACAAATGGATAAAAGCTTTCCTTTGCATTTGGATTTAGAGAATTCTTTTTAAGACCTTCATTAGCGAGTTTTGAGGCACTGTTGATGTCTTTATACCAGGTAATGATGTGTTCTTCATCGAAGCTTATATTGTTTTTATTAAATAAAGAACATATACGTGGCCAGGTAGTAGAGTTTTTAGTTTTTAAAAGCTGGGTATAGTGATCTAAAAAATCATCGGCGTTTATAAGCTTAGCTAATTCACTTATAACCTCATTACAGCGATAACCTTTTTGAAGCTCAGTAAAGAAGGATTGTTTTGAGGTTATAGCGTAATTACTAATTTCAGCTAAGACTGCACCGGCTTCTACAGAGCTTAATTGATTGCGATCACCTAATAAAATTAGACGGCAATTTTGAGGTAAGGCTTTGACTAAATGATGGAATAAAGAGAGGTCGAGCATAGAGACTTCATCAACTAATACCACATCATAAGGAAGCTTATTGTGAGCGTTATAAACAGGAATAACTTTATGCGGGATGATCTTTATAAGACTGTGAACCGTAGTCGCTTCCTCAGGAAGTGCATTTATAAGCTCTTCGCTCTCACAAGTAGGGATAATTTTTTTTAGATTGTCTAAAAATTGTTGATTGCTTAAAATAAATTTTTTTTGTGAAACAATTGATTCATGCAAACGTGATGCTGCTTTTCCAGTTGGTGCGGTAAGCGCAATTTTAAGCTTAGGATTTTTAGCTAATAGTAAAATCAAAAGCTTAGTTACAGTTGTGGTTTTTCCAGTACCAGGTCCACCTGAAATTACAGAAAATTTGTTTAGATATGATTGTCTTACGGCGATTTTTTGATAATTAGGTTCAATTTTGTCATTGAAAAATAAAAGATTTAGATTGTCATCTAAGTTTTCATCATCTGTATTTTGAATAATTGAAGATTTTATAAACGTAGCGATATATTGTTCATAGTCAAAATAACGATGAAAATAAAGACGTTCAAATTTTTCATCAAAGACTAAAGGCGTATCTTGAAGATTATCTTCTTTACATATATATGGAGAAAATTCCTGTAGGTTTTCGGCAACTAATTCTGCAAGAGAAAAACTCTCACGTTTATTTGCCATTTTCTTGAGGATATTCTGAGCGGTCTCAATAAAAAGATCGTCATTTGGGTTTTTAAGGTTAATTTTATCCTGTGAAGAGGCAAAGATTGTTTTTAAAAAGCTTAAGCGGGAGGGCTTTTTATTTATAATCTTTTCATCAAGTTTTAAGCATACATCAGCGCATTGCTCTAATCTAAAATTGAGCATGATTACCATTAAAGATGCAAAATCGCCTTGGCAAAAACGAGAGGCTAAAGCAAAGGATAAATCTGAAACTAAATTACTCTCATGGGCGATTTTTAAAAATTTAGAAATCTTATTCATGCAAATCCTCACATAGCAATTTTTCAAAGGCATCAATGATATTTATAGGTGGTCTAGTTGAAAATATACCGAAATCTTTATATTCATGATATTTTTCATATTCGTGATCGTATAAGCCACGCAGGTATAAATAAATCACGCCACCAAAATGTTGTTCATAATCATATTTCTCTCCAAGACGCGATTTTAAAAAGCGCTGTAGAGCTACAGAGTAGATAAGATATTGCATGTCATAGCGGTGATAGGGACTTGAGATATTGTCTGAGAGTGCTTTTAAAGAATAACAATTAGGATTACATCCAAGATAATTTGATTTATAGTCGACTACATAAAAACGATTTTGATGGCAGAAAACTAAATCGATAGAGCCAGTTAAATAACCTACAAGGCGTGTATCTTTTTTCTCATCAGCTAAGACCATGTTTTGATAGTCAACTTTTTCAAGTTTGGCATATTCAATACATAGTGAATTTAGATCGTTATAGGTATTAATAGAATCTACGGGAATTAAAAACTCCATTTCTGGAATATATTGTCCTTTATTTAAAGAGGACAGGGAAAAATCATTATCTGAATTAACTGCCGATTTTAGATTAGCTTTGACAATGTTATAGAGCCATGAACTTAAATTATCCTGTTGTAATTTTAGCAATTGACCTTTATCGTCACTTAGTTTCCAGTTTGCAGTAATAGCTCGATAATCATTATTGAGGCATTCTAAGACAAAGTTTTTTCTGTAATTTTCATCTAAAATTTGCTCAAAAGCGCAATTTTGCAGCATCTCGTGTAAAAATGAACCTGCTGCCGTACCTTTAGGGAAAACGAAGCGCTTATCTGTATCTGAAGCTTCACAATATATTTCATTTTCAAAATCGTCTTTAGGATCGTGTCCATATAAGCCTGAGACGATTTCTGAATAAGATGAAATTATAAAATCATATTTAATTTTATCTTTAAGTGTTGAAGGAGCAAATTCTTGCAAAGGAGCAGTTGCTTCTATAGAAGATTTTTCCTCTATCTTAGGTAAAGAGATATTTGAAAATTCTTTATCGGTTATATTCTCAAATAAAGGAATTTTTTGCTCACCCAGATTATATTCTGAGGATAATAACTTACCTTGAGGAGAAGCATCTTTTACAAGTTTATTTAAGCTTCGAAGAGTTTGATTTTTGGAAATTTTTTCGTTAGATAAACCTAAATAAATAAAATTTGCGGCTACGGCACGGGTTAGTGCTACATATAAAAGACGAGCGTCTTCTTGCATCGCTGCTTTATTGACGATTTCTTCGACCCCATCTAAGGAATAGCTTCTGATTTTATTATCTTTATCATAGTAAACGGCTGGGTCTTTGGAATTTTGTGTCTTTTTACCCCATAAAAAAGGCATAAAGACTATAGGAAATTCTAAGCCCTTAGATTTATGGATGGTATAGACTTTTATCTGACGGGTTTCTGATTCTAAGCGCTTTTGGGTTAGATCTGAAGCTCGATTTTGCTGAATATCGTCATCTACTAATTGTCTAAAATGTTGCATTTGTGCATTAGCTCCATGAATTTTGGCATGGAGGTCTTGGACAATTTCGGCAATGTGCAAATAATTAGTTAACTCGCGCTCGCCTCCTTTTAAGGATAAAAATCTTTTAAGTCCTTGATGCAGAGGGGCTTTAAACCATTTTAAAAATGCTGTTAAAAAGCCCCAACGCTCCCATAATTTATAACATTCTTGTAAAAGTCTGACTTCTTCTTCAATTACCTCATCTTGAAGACTTTGTATAAATTCTTGAGAATCTTGTTTTAAGAGGGCAGAACCTAGAAGCCTATAGATTTTATTGCGATTGAAGCAATCTAAGATGGCTTCCATGAGGTAGAAAATATTAGTTACCTCTTTTGATTTGGCTTCTTTTCCGGGTTCAATCCGAAGTACTTTACGGCG
>OGXV01002449.1_pt1 | contig 10069 bp, 10 predicted proteins | sample 1576391 | NCBI WGS metagenome assembly OGXV01 (sample SAMEA3541586, study PRJEB24748) | human gut metagenome | biome: human gut; feature: human-associated habitat; material: faeces | place: China | collected 2012 | reverse complement strand
ACACAACCCGCTACGGGGGAGACTTACCCGAAATCTGATTTATTCAACAAAGCCCTGGCGATGGCGCAGGCCAGTCTTCGCCGTGTCTGAAGGCAATATGCGGGTTTTGTCTGTCAGACGGTAGGTGCGCAAGCTGCCGCTGCGCTTTATGGCCGGGGAATATTATCCCTGTCAGGATCGCATGGATAATATTAGCGGGTTATACGAAATAACGGTCAGGCGGCGCTTACTGATGTAAATCAGGATAGCAATGTATTTCATGGTGCGTTTTCGCCGCTTATTCTGGATATGTGCGAACCGGCCGCCATATTATGACATGAACAATGGCTCAGGTCTTTTATATGTAATTTCTCAATGTAATTCGGGCGTTAATCTTAAAAAGTTAGTCTGGCCCGGTCGGGGCTGGACTTTCTTTATTCTGCTGTGGCATGGTTTCATCCCTGTTGTACCGCGCGCTCGCTTTTTTACGCCAGGGAATAGTTTTCAGTATGGAATATTGTTGTTGCGAAGCCACCGCTTCCGCCTTGCGTCCAGACGGCTTCATTCTCTCGTCTGACAAAATATTGGCAGTTTATTTGTTTTATTCTGCTTATCGTCTTTTTCAGCATTACGCAGTCACTCCCGATCTGAACCGAGATGCCGCTGAATTCAAACTGAACGTACTCCGGCAGTACGCGAATACGAACGGGATTTTCTTGCACATTTATTGCTGAGTGACTGCTTTTCCGGGCGTTAAATAAAAGACCACCGTTCTGCATTACTCAGTGCGCTTTGGGTTCTTTTAGGAGGACAGCGAGGGCGGTAGCGTGCGTAAAACCGGCGGGGGGACAGGGCTGCTACGGTGCGGGACGGCGGAGGGTAACGAATGAAGGACCTTGGGATGGATGTTAATGCCAGAAAAGATGGAGTGAAGCGATGAGGAATAGGCTGATAAACGATGCAACCAGTTTGGTAAAGCAACTGCCAGGGCATTCACGCTACTGGATGGACGTTCATGCCTGTACTGAGTTTCTTGATGTGCTGAACTTCCGTTCGGTGGAATCCCTCAGTCAGCCCTGGCGGTATGACGTGGCGGTTACCTGCTCCTCTAAAGATATTGTCTGTGAGTCGTTATTGCTGAAACCGGCGTCATTTACTTTCCAGACCCCGATGTTTGACGGGACACCAGCTCTGCCGGTACGGACGGTTTTTGGCGTAGTGGAGTCCTTTCGCCGCGTTTCCACCTCGAATGATGAGACCCGTTATGCACTGACGATCGTTCCCCGTATTGCCCTTCTGGACTATACGAAAGGAAGCGCGATCTACCTCAACCAGTCGGTCACTGAAGTGGTTGAACAGGTGCTGCGTAAACACGGGCTGGAAGGGCCTGATTTTGAGTTCCGGCTCACCCGGGAATACCCATCCCGGGAGCTCATCACCCAGTGGCGGGAAACCGATCTTGAGTTTATCCAGCGCCTGCTGGCGGAAGTGGGCATTTACTGGCGCTATGAAATGGATGGCCGTCTTGAACAGGACGTGGTGATTTTCCAGGACAGCCAGGAGCAGTATGAGTTTGGCGTCACGCTGCCGTTACGCAACCAGGCCGGGATGAGTGACAGCGGGCAGGAGAGCATCTGGGATATTCAGGCTGCATACAATGTTGTGAGCGGAAGGGTGGCCACCCGGGACTACAACTACCGGGAAGCGCTGACGCCGCAGGACAGTACGGAAAGTATCAGCAGTCAGGAAGGGATCACCGCCGGGGAAACGTACCATTACGCGGAACCCTTCCTGACGGCGGGTGATACGGAAAGTACAGAGTCCGGGGCATACTTCGCCCGCCTGCGTCACGAACGCATTCTGAACGCGCAGTATCGCGTCAGCGGGCATTCCTCCAGCCCTCTTCTGGCTCCGGGTCAGGTACTGGAAACGGACGGCACGCTTCCCGATGCCGTCAGGGAAGGCATCGTCATCACCACGGTGCGCACCAGCGGTTCGCGCAAAAGTAGCTTTACGCTGACGTTTGAGGGTATCCCCTACAGTGAAACCGTCTGTTATCGTCCGGCACTGCTCAGTCGCCCGGTGATATCCGGCTCGCTGCCTGCCCGGGTGGAAAGCACACAGAAAGGCGACACCTGTTCCTGGCTCGACCCGGAAGGACGCTACCGTGTGAAGCTGGACTTTGACCGCAACAGTTCTGAACAGGGTTATGCCTGTGTGTGGCTGCGGCTGGCGAAACCGTATGCCGGTGATACGTACGGATTCCACTCCCCGCTTATCGACGGAACGGAAGTGGCCGTCGTATTTGACGGCGGAGATCCGGATCGTCCCTACATCGCTTATGCCCTGCATGATTCAGAACATCCGGACCCTGTCACCAGTGACAATCATACGCGGAACGTGTGGCGTACCCCGGCGAACAATAAGCTGCGGATGGAGGATAAGCGCCAGGAAGAGCATATCAAGCTCGCGACGGAATACGGCAAAACGCAGCTGAACCTGGGACACCTGGTCAACAGCCAGCGTGAAAAGCGCGGGGCCGGTTTTGAACTGCGAACGGATGAGCATGGCGCAGTACGTGCGGCAAAAGGGCTGTTCCTGACGGCCGATGCCCAGGCCAAAGCCCGGGGCCCGGTGCTGGAAATGACCCCTGCCATCAACCAGATTAACCAGGCCAACAGCCAGATGCAGGCGCTGAACAGCGCAGCTGTTGCCGCCGGAGCCCTGGTCTGCGACATCAATACCCAGATTAGTTTTGTGACCGACAAAATCAAAGACCTCCAGTCTTCGGTCCTGCTGGGTAGTGCTCCGCAGGGGGTGGCACTGACCTCAGGTGAACATCTTCAGCTCAGCAGCACCCGCAATACCATGATCAATGCCGGTCAACATCTTGATATCGGTGCGATGAAGCAGCTGTCTGTGACGGTGGAAAAAGCGTTAGGACTGTTTGTCCATAAAGATGGGGCAAAGCTTGTTGCCAACCAGGGAGATATCGAGATTCAGGCTCAGCACAACACGATGGGACTTCAGGCAAAGCAGCAGGTGACGATAACCAGCTGCGAGGATGGGATTTCCATCAGCACGCCGGAGACACTGACGCTGAATGGCGGCGGATCGTATCTGAAGCTGAGTAAAAACGGCATTGAGCATGGTTCTGAGGGGATGATGGTGATGAAAGTGGCGAATTATCTGGTTCCCCGTACCCGGGCATCATTGAAAGGTGTCACGGAGACCTTCAGGAAAACCACACTGGAACGGGTTCCTCCCCAGCGGCGCGGAAGGATTTCAAGGTAAGAAACTCATATGAAAATCAGTTATCCCCTCAGGGACACCAGCGGTAAAGAATTTCGCTCACTGGAAGATGTTATGCGGCTTATCGACGGAGAAGCGCACGGGACCTGGCTGCTGGGGGCGAACGGATTGTGGCATGGCGGGATCCATATCAGCGACATCTCTAATCCCTTTTCCGCCCTAGATCCGGATGCAGTCAATGCCGGCGACCCCGTTCCCCTCCAGTTTATGGCAGACGGTACTATTGTGGCGTACCGGTTAAACAACGAGTACCTGACAGCCCCGTATTGTGGACAGCCGCTGCGTTACAGCAGCAGCTTTGTGCTGGTGAAGTCGCAGTGCCAGCCCGATCCGCAAAAGGAAAAAAGCTGGCTGGCGTTTTACAGCCTGTATATGCATCTGGCCCCGGTGTCTGATTATCCTTCATCTCCCTGCTATAAAGTCAGGGACGGGCACAGCGGCATACTGTTACGTCAATATAAAGCCGGGCAAAACGGGTTGCCGGAGGGGGAGCCGGATAACGGTGAAGCCGGAACATATCCTGCCCCGGCGAAAACGAAAAAAAGCCTGAAGGCAGGCGATCGTTTTGTCTCCTCCCGGACGGGGCGTTTTTATGTCACGAAGAACGGAAACGCAACCCTGACAACCTTTGGCCTGGTTCGTTTACTGAAAGAAAATGTTCCGGGAAAAGAACAGTACTGGGTGACGCTGGATCCGGAGCTGATGGAGCCGGACGGCGAAATGCAGGGATTATTGCCGGAATGGATGCAGAAGGCAAAACAAAAAGGGGGGGTCGACTCTGTGGAGCTAACGGGCGAAACAGAAGAATGGAAGGTCAGCGCCGGAACGCCCGTCGGATTTATGGGATGTATGGAATCGCCGGGTGAGGGAAATAATCTCCTGGATAAAGAGTGGTTTGTGCATCTGGAAGTGCTGAGTACAGATCCAAACATGCCAGGATTTTTAGCCAACCCTGAAAAAGTGAAAGGTGATAAACGGTCCGTTTTGGCAGCAAAGGGAAGCGCCCTGTTTACCCGGCAGGATGTTACGGGACAGCCCGTCTTTACAGCGACATCAGCGTGACTGAGCGCACAGTGCCGGCTCCTCCGTGAGTCAGCAATGCCTGTCGCGGATGAAGCACAAAAATGGTGGTATAAGGTCAGCGGAAGCGGCTGGCTGCCGCAAAGTGATGTTGAAGAAGTAAGTCAGTATGATCTGTTAAAACTCGGGTTTCAGGCGCTGGAGGAAGACGGTAATAGTGACGTGATGAACAGCCCGTATGAGAGCTGGGTACCGGAGGCGTTTGGGGCGATAAGCCGTTCAGCAGAGCAGGAGGTCTCCTGGCAGTACGGACAGGTGCCACAATTTTATCGTGATCTGATGGCGGAGATGGACAGCAACCGCGACGGGAAAGTGACGACAGAGGAGATCAGACAGGCGCTGGCAGTTCGTGATCCGCTGGTGAAAGATGTGGTCAACCGTCTGGTGGTAAAACATCACAGCGAGTGGTGCGGTGGCCGTTCGACGGGGCGCTGGGAAGGGTTTTATAAGGATCTGGACTCGCTGGAAGTGAAATACTGTGAGAAATGGCAGGCGGACCTGGAGTGGATGAGCAAGGTGCCGCCGTTTGATAAGGATGAAGCGGTGTGGCATTTTCATCCGGTGGTGTTTTTAGATTCTCTGGCAGAGAAATTAGATCTAATTAATGTTGATGCTTTTATTTCTCAATATGAAAACGAACATGTTTCCTTTGCTCCGGGTACGCCGATTCTATCCCAAGGTTCAAAAAACAACTTGCGTAAAATTTTGGAAAGCATAAATGAATTTTATCCTAACCATATGGAGTATAAGCCAAATTTATATGGTATTTCTTATATGCTAGCTACAGCGAGACATGAGACATATTACTTCCCAACAGGTGAGTATTTTAGTGAACAGCCAGAGGTAGGTGGGGTGAGTTATTTTGATAAATACGATCCAATTCTTGCAGTGACACAAGTATTAAAGAATAGAGCAATAGCTAACGGCAATATGCAGCAGGGCGATGGGTATAAATATCGAGGTAGAGGTTGTGTACATCTTACATGGAAAAACAATTATCAGAAAGCGAAAGATAAATTTGGTGTGGATTTTGTGAATCAACCAGAACTTGCGGCTGATTTTAAGCATGCTGTGCCAATTATGATTTGGGGTATGGAGGAAGGTATATTTACTGGGGAAAAACTTTCCACATATATGAATAATAATGGAATGGATTATGAGAGTGCGCGGCAAGTTATTAATGGCAGTGATCAAAAGGTTCTAATAGCTTCCTATGCTAAAAAATTGCAATCTATTTTAGAAAGCACGTCCTCTATTCCCAATGGATATTGAATATGAATAAATGTATTTTTTTTATTGGTATTTTTTTTAGTGGATGTTCCATGCTTAGTTTTGCGGATGGCTCGGTAACTTATGGGTATGATCAATCAAATAATTTAATTTATGCAAAAAAAGACGGTAGGGAAAATGTATTAAAATTTAATGAGGATTATACAGGTAATCCATCCTACTTATTTGATTTTTTTTCAGGTTCCCCTGCCATTGTAGTTGATAGTAGATCTCTTCATGATTCTACCGTTTATGCCACATTGAAATATGATGGTAATAAATTTTTGATTGATTGTTTATATTTGAATGTAAAAAATAAAAAGAATGGAATCTTGGTTAAAGAGGGGGAGTGTAACTTAGATATGTCGCCAGTGGAAGGTTATGCTGATTTTATAGAGAAAAAAGTAAGCAAAACAAAATATGACATGGATTCAATAGATACAAACTTAATCTTAAATGGCAAAAAAAGTTATCTACCTATTGTTATTTATAATAGCAAAGATGAATTGGTATATCAATTTTATGGTGATAAGCAAGCATTACTGGATGACAATTATTCTGTTATTTATTTAAGTGAAAATGGTAGGTGCAAGGTTTTTGTGAATTCTCCATGGATTATATATAACAAGAATGACTCAGGGCGGGTAGAAATTATGAGTGAAGAAATTTCAGATGGCAAGATTGAACTAATCAAATCAGTCCCAAATATAGAAGATTCCAATAAATGCTCTGTATATCCTGCGATAAGTGTCATAAAACCTAAATCCTATTTTTATGATTCTTCGTTCGAAATAAAAAAATCTTACCTTGTTAAAGGAGATAAAGTTAATTTGCTATCTATAAGTGCAGATGGCAAATGGTGTAATGCAAGATATATTAATATTAAAAATATAGCTAGTGATAACATCATGTTGTGTGCGGATCTCAGTATTTAGTTTGTTCTCGCTGACTTTTTTACGTTAGCATCATGTGGACGGATGTTGCGCTACAGCAGCAGCTTTGTGCAGGTGAAGTCGCAGTGCCAGCCCGATCCGCAAAGGGAAAAAGTTGGCTGGCGTTTTACAGCCTGTATATGCATCTGGCCCCGGTATCTGATTATCCTTCATCTCCTTGTTATAAAGTCAGGGATGGACACGGTGGCATACTGTTACGCCAGTATAAAAACGGACAATACGGCTTACCGGAGGGGGAGCCGGATAACGGTGAAGCCGGGACATATTCTGCTCCGGAAAAACGAGAAAGAGCCTGAACGCAGGCGACCGTTTTGTTTTTTCCCGGACGGGGCGGTTTTACGTCACGAAGAATGGCAAAGCCACTCTGACAACATTTGGCCTGGTCCGTTTACTGAAAGATGACGTCCCGGGCAAAGAACAGTAGTGGGTAACGCTGGATCCGGAACTGATGGAGCCGGATGGTGAAATGTAGGCGCTGATGCTGGGGTGGATACAGAGGGCAAAACAAAAAGGCGCTTTTGACTCTGTGGCGCTAACTCCGACATAGTACGAGGGGGATTCAAGTTAGATGCTAATATGGAAGGTCAGCGCCGGAACGCCCGTCGGATTTATGGGCTGTACGGAGTCGCCGGGTGAAGGGAATCAGCTTGTGGACAGGGAGTGGTTTGTCCATCTGGAAGTGCTGAGTACAGATCCAAACATGCCAGGATTTTTAGCCAACCCTGAAAAAGTGAAAGGTGATAAACGGCCCGTTCTTTTTACTAATAAACATAATGAAATGAATCCGGATGATAAGAGAGACTTTGTCGAACAACCTGATCTAGTGATAAGTAATACTGAATATGGTGTAGAGTCAGCTTTTTCCTTTTGGGTAAGTAAAGGACTAAACAAAACTGCCAGAGCATTGAGTGTGCAAGAAGTCACGCAAATAGTTAATGGTGGGCAGAATGGTTACCCTGATCGCCTACAAAGGTTTAATGCAGTGGCCCCATTATTAAGAGTCGATAAGGAGTGATTTATGCGTGGCTTTATTTTTGGCTTATCTTTGTTGATTTCTTCTTTTTATGCACTAGCTAAAACCGACATAGTACAAGGGCCATTTAAGTTAGATGCTAATGATAGTGTTTATATTAAGAGGGAGGATGATGCTAATTATCCATTAGCGCTTTATTTCAAAGCTAATGGTAATAGTATCAAAGTGGAGTCTTATGAGGTCGATGGTGGTGAACCTCATGTGGAAACAATTTTTTTACTAAAATAAACAATAAAAAAATATAATTGTATTAATCTCATGGGAACAACGACACTCTGCGGGAAAAATAAATGGAACTGCGTATCAGGTTTATGGTTATAACTATAACCTTAATAGCCTTTCTATAAATCCTTCTATAAAAAAAGACCAGAATCTCAACGGCCTCAATGGAGAATTTAATGGTGAGGAGTTACATTTCAAATATAAAAATGCAACAGAAATCAAGACATATCTACAATCCCATTATAAATAATTCCGGAAAGCTTTGGTACGACTCGTTAAACTAAAGACACATCCAACTGACAACTAACCCTGTTAAGGAGAAATCTGTATCTCTGTCCGTAAAGAGGGAAATAAATTCTGAACGAATAAGAAACGGGATGCGGCTGAATTATTTTATGGGTTTAGAGCAATGCTCTCTTGAAAACTATAAAAATTAAGATGTGTATTTGAATTATTTATATAACGCCATAGTTACAACATATCCTGAACTAAAAGAAAACATAAAAAACACGCAAAGATCCTGGATTAAAGCCAGGGATAGTATATGTGCATATATGTCAGCTGATGGTGAGGAATTACAGATTTATAAAAACTCATGCTTGTACGAACAGACATATGAACGCAATCGAGAATTGAAAGCTATCTTATCAAAACAGAAAGTTGCAATGCCACATGAAAATAGAACCTCAAACTCCTTTTGGGATGAGTATGTGAAACAGCATTGTATATTTATGAAGGACAAATTTTCTGATAATGATTGTATAAAAAGAAATGAATTCCTTCATATTCATGAATGAGATTAGTTGTCACAATTGATATAAGCCATGGAGGTGCTGAGCACCGACCCGAACATGCCGGGATTTTTAGCCAACCCAGAGAATGTGGAGGGCGGTAAACGGTCCGTTCTGGTACCAAAGGGAAAATCCCTGTTTACCCGACAGGATAGCCGGTATTTACCCCGACATCGGCGAGGCTGGGCGCGCAATGCCAGCTCTCCCGGGGAGCAGCAACGCCCGTCGCGGATGAGTCACAAAAATGGTGGTATAAAGTCAGCGGCAGTGGCTGGTTACCACAAAATGATGTTGAGGAAGTTAACCAGTACGATTTAGAGAAACTTGGATTTCAGGCGCTGGAGGAAAGCAGCGGGGGCGATGTGATGAACAGCCCGTATGAGAGATGGATTTCCAGGCGTTTGGGGCGATAAGCCGAACAGCTGAACAGGGCGCGGGGTTTCAATACGGTCTGTTAGCACAGTTATATCGTGACCTGATGGCGGAGATGGACAGCAACCGCGACGGGAAAGTGACAGCAGAGGAAATCAGACAGGCGCTGGCAGTGCGGGATCCGCTGGTGAAAAAACGTAGTCAACCGGCTGGTAGTCAAACATCATAGCGAATGGTATGGGGCCGCTCGACAGGGCGCTGGGATGGGTTTTATAAGGATCTGGACTCTCTGGAAGTGAAATACTGTGAGAAATGGCAGGCTGATCTGGAGTTTATAAACAAAGCGCGTTATTTGACAAGAACGAGGCTGTGTAATCAGGAAGGAAAAACAGCTTGGTGCGTCTGAATGGACTCGAACCATCGACCCCCACCATGTCAAGGTGGTGCTCTAACCAACTGAGCTACAGACGCATTATGGTGCGTTTAATTGGACTCGAACCAACGACCCCCACCATGTCAAGGTGGTGCTCTAACCAACTGAGCTATAAACGCATTATGGTGCGTTCGATTGGACTCGAACCAACGACCCCCACCATGTCAAGGTGGTGCTCTAACCAACTGAGCTACGAACGCAATGTTGTGGTGACAACGGGGACGCATATTAGCGGCAGGCAGGGGATGTGGCAAGAGGTAAACGTCACTTTTCTTGTACATTGCTTGCGATTGCGGATCTTTTACCCATTCCGGCGATATTTTACTGAACCACAAGGATATTTCTTCGCCAGCAGGCGCCTCGCCTCTCTTTTCTCCGCGGGTCTCAACCTGCGCACAAAGGTTGGCGTTGTGTTAAATTATCGCCCACCAGAAGAGAGGAGTAATAACGAAGATGAAATCGATAGGTATTTTCTGCGGTTCTTCAGCTGGCGAACATCCGCTGTATCTCGACACTGCCCGACGGGTTGGCCACACGCTGGCGCAGCAGGGACTGGCTGTTGTCTATGGCGGCGGCAAAGTTGGCTTGATGGTGAACAAAACAGAATAAAAAAAATATTTTGGGG
>OGXV01002444.1_pt1 | contig 10077 bp, 9 predicted proteins | sample 1576391 | NCBI WGS metagenome assembly OGXV01 (sample SAMEA3541586, study PRJEB24748) | human gut metagenome | biome: human gut; feature: human-associated habitat; material: faeces | place: China | collected 2012 | reverse complement strand
ATTCGGGGAACACTTCGGCGGGGAGGCGGCTGACAATCACGTTGCGTTCACGCGTATTGACGCGCAGATGGTCACCGGTATGCACGCCAATGAAATGGTTCTGCCCGTGATAGATATAATCGTCACCAACACCGATGTCGAAATAAAGAATGCTGATGGAATAAACTTTCTTGATTTCCTGGTAGCCCTCGCCAAGGGAGATATGCTCGGTGATAGCTTTGGCCACGCCGTAAAGGATACGCTCTAAGTAATGGATTTCACGTGTGTTCTGGATTTCGACAATGATAATTTCGCCTTTGCTGTTCAGCGCTTTGATATCGACGCGATTAAACTTATCGTCGGCGCTTTCCTGGTTGCCTTCGCTTTCGAGAATTTCCACGATTTTGATCTCTTCACCCAACATCACAGTCAGGAAACCGTCGAGCACATCAAAATTAGCCTTCTGGCGCAACAAACGCTTGATGGCCCAGTCGAACCGAATATACCGGTCTTGCAACTCTTTTCTTTCCTTCTCTTCCATGATTCTCAGATCTGATTCGTCCTTTTTCATAGTCAACGTTTTTTTTAGTTATTACTTAATCTACAAATGTACATATTATTAATGAAGGAGCAAGGAATTGGGGGAAAAGTTTCACTATTTCTTCCTTTTTCTTTGTTTATTGAAAACTAAGGCCTACTTTTGCCTCCATGTACACCTGCATGGCGTTGCGGGTCAATGCGTTTTATTAGATAAACGAGAAGCGTTTTTAAGATATTATCCTGTAGGTGAAACTTCGACACTTTCAGTACAATCGGATAATAGACAACAGAACGCTCGCGTTCCTTTCCTTGTTATATACACATGCACCAGCATGTACACATATACAAGCTAAAAGGGCGTGGGCTGTTGTTTATATCGGTTGTACGGGCAGTCGAAGGCCTCACTTACAGATATATCAACAGTTCCTACGCCTCTTTTATTTTGTATAACCTTCCACTCCGGGAATTGATGGAATCCAAATTTAGAGGGCCTATGACTTAATGAGAAACAACCAAAAGTGAAGAAACCCGTTTAGAGGTAACTGCAAGTTACCTGCCTGAACGAGTATAGGGAATTTTATTCAATACATTTTATTTAAATCAACAAAATATGAAAAGAAAGATACAATTATGTCTATTAGCCTTATTAGCTATTATGAGCGTTGGGTGGGCTGTTACAACAGCAACGCTTACATTAACCGTAGATGGAAGTAAAACAACAGACCCTGCCAATCGTATATATAAGACGTTACAAGAGGCTATCGTGGCGGCCAATGCTGCAACGGAAACAGATGTTACAATCAGCATTGCTGCCGCTAAGTCTAAGATGAATAATAAAGACGGAGCTTGCGAAACTAAGTAATTGATAGAGATAATTACTTTTACAAATAGTTTAATAGCAATAATCAAGGAAGCTAAGCTAATATCAGCCTACTTCTAAGTTAATTGAGCTGTTCTCGCTAAAGCAAAAAGATCCTGTTATAGACGTGGTGATTTTAAGATCAATTTCCCATATCAATGGTCTCAAAGACCGTGTCTACAGCTACTAAAATCTCAAAAGGCGGTTTCCAATCAAGTAAACTTGCTGTTTTTAAATTAATAGCTAAGGTTAAGGGGGCATTATAAAACTGAGAGATATCCTCAGGATTTTTTCCATTTAAAATTTGCATAACCACATCGGCTTCAAATTGACCAGATTCGACCATATCGTCTTCAGATAAAGCCATTAAACTCCCCTGTTTAACTTCATAAATACCGCTTTGAGAAAAAGTAGGTATTTTTTTATCAACTAAGGGTTTTATTTGTTTAAAAAAGCCTTTTAAATCAGCACCTGTACTTACAGTCAAATAAACTGCATCTACATTTTCCTTTGATAATTCTAAAATACAACGCGAATATTCTTGATGAGCAACAGAAGAGTTTTCTGTAGTAATATCTCCCTTACAAATCTTCAACTCAATATTATTCTCTTGGGCAAAGTTTTTTATTACATCAAAAGCCTGGGCGGTTTGATTTTCACTCTCATCATCAATCAATGTTCCTAGAGTTTTAAAATTAAAAATATTTTTAAACATATGCAATTCTGAAATATAACGACCTATTTCTTTTTGCACATGAACATTTTTGCGATTTGAAAACTCGCCTACAGATATGATACCAGCTGCTTCTGGATCTGAAGGTGTAATCACTAACACTGGAATATCTAAATTACCTTTAGCAAAATCAAGTCCAGCACTAGTACCAAAAGCCCATAGCATATCTATATCATCTTTATTTAAGACTCTTTGAGTTAGATCATCTAAAATTTTTTCGCGCTCTGAATTTTGCCAATTACCATTGTATAAACCATCTTCAACAAATTCTATGCAACCACCTTTTGACTCTTGTGCAAGTTTTTGATAATTATCTTCTTTATCAAATAAATAATCTAAAGGCAAAAGTTCACCTTTAATAAGATTTTGACTCTGGAGGGTTCTCACCATGTGTTTAAACACACGCTGAAAGTCAATATAGCTACCACCTTCGACAACAGCAACTTTATAAGTTTTTCCTAAAGGACAATTTTTTTGATCTTCAGAAGCTGTGGCTGTGCTTACTAAAGAGAAAAAGCCTAATGCTACAAAAAACGCTTTTAACATCGGTTGATTCCTATCGCCATTTAACCATTGTCATATTTTTCATAATATTTTATTTGCTAAAATAGAGCTACATTTATAAAAAATTCTTTTTTAATAGTTTACCTGTTAAAGTGTGTGCTTATGTGGTCATATAGCAAAATTTTTAATCCTAAAACTTTTATTTATGCTTCTATCCTCATCATAAGCGAATTAGTTCTCCTATTTTTAGCCCTCTCCTGTATTCAAAATTTTCAAAATAATTCTGTCCGCGATATGGTGGCGTTAGCTTCCCAAAAAACCGCTTTAAAATTTACTTTAATTGAAAAAATTGGCCGTGGAGTTAGTAGATACGGACAACTTGAACAGGAAATACACGATCTCTTAGAAAATTCACAAGCATCAGGAGCGGCAATAGTTACAATAAACGGCCGCATACTTTTAAATAAAAATACTGATATTTATAATTTTAATGCCGCTTTAATTGATGAAAATAACCTCTATCATAGTGAAAGTGATCCTGATTTAAACTATACCGCCACCCCTTACTATGATGCAGATCAAAACATTCAAGGTTATGTGCTAACTACAGTTAAACTAAAAAATAATGCACAAATGGAAAATTTTTTAGCAAATCTTACGCATAACTTTTTAATAACTCTTGCTATAAGCTTAATTCTCTTCATCATCTACAGTGCTTTTTTGTACGCAAAAGCGCATAAACCACTTTCAAGGGCAAGATCTTTTCTTATACCATTAATTATTATTCAACTTCTATCTATAACAGTCTTAGCCATACCTTCTGTCATTATGACAAAAGGATATATTTCATCTTTAGAGCTAAGTGCTGGCAAAGCTTTAAGTCAAGAATTAGCCCGTATCAATACCCTAGGCATCGAAATTGCAGAGATCCCCGATCTTGATAAAACAATAAACTCCTTTAAAAGTTCCATGCATAATATCGGCTCTATAAGTATCTATAACAAAGACAAACAGCTTTTAGCTGGAGATAATACCAATATTGGCACCATACAACCTATTTACAATCAACAAGACATCTATGGATATCTAAATATAGCTTTAGACAGAAATTCTTTATTCAATATATTTGTAAAATATGGCTTTGACATGCTTACCATGCTCTTAATTGCCACCTTGCTTGCCTATGAACTCTCTTATCTTTTAGATATTCTTTTTAAACACTATGAAAATAAAACAACATTACAATTATTTTCCCCAAAACTTGCACGACCTTTAGCTTATTTAGGAGTACTCTCTTTATATTTACCAATAAGTATTGTGCCCTTATATATAAAAATCATTCAAGAGCAAAGCCTATGGGGACTTCCTGAAAATATCTATATGAGTCTACCTGTCAGTATTGATATGGTGGCTATTTGTCTTGCTTCTTTAGCCATCATGATTCTAGGTAATAAAGTTAGTTGGAAACAGGTTTTATTTACTGGTATTTTTTTTCTAATAAGCGCTATGACCTTATCCTTTAGCGCTATCAATGCTTTAATGTTTCTCTTTAGTAGAGTTCTATATGGTTTAGGCTATAGTTGCTTTATCATCAGCGTCCAGCTTTTTGTTATCAATTTTACTCAGGTTCAAGAACGTGGTAAGACCTTTTCAAATCTCACCGCAGGCTTGTTTGCAGGCTCTTTATGCAGTTGCGCTTTAGGAGGAATTTGCGCTGATATTTTAGGATATAAAGCAGTATTTAAACTCTCAGCTTGTATGCTCTTTGCATATTTATGCCTTCTTATATATTTAAATCACACTTTTAAAGATCAAAAAACACAAATTAAAGCCTCAAAACCAAGTCTAAAAATCTCAGATTTATTTAGCTTTATATGTAAAAAAGAGATTTTTATGTTATTAGTCTTCCAAGTACTCCCTTATGGAGCTATTGCTATTGGCGTCTTTAACTATTTTCTACCAGTAATTCTCAATCAAAATGGTTTTGGTGCTTCAGCTATGGGGCAACTTAATCTCTTTTATACTGTGATAGTGATTTTTCTCTCACCTCTTTTTGGCAAGATTTTGGATAAGAGTTTACAAAAATATCGTTTATTAACTCTAGGCTTGTGTATTTCCGCCCTAGCTCCTCTTTGTTTTATTTTGCCCTACCCAATAATTGCCTGTGCTTTAGCAATGATTTGTCTTGGACTTAGCTCATCTATCAACGAAAGTGGCCAACCTGCATTTATATCCTCCTTACCACAAAGTGTGCATATAGGAGAAACTCAGGCTGTTTTAATCTTGGATTTATTTATCCGCATCGGCCAAATTTTAGGTCCAATATTAATTTCTGTAAGCATTTATGCTGCTGGTAATAATGCTTTTATCTATATAGCCATAGGTTGTATTCTAAGTTCTATTTTATTTATAAGCTCACAAAGGAAACAGTCATGATAAGTGATGCTATAAATAAACTTTTTCCCTATTTTGAAGACTATTTTCAAAGCTTTGGTAATCTAAGTCTATTAGAAATCCAACGGCATTTTAAAAGCTATCATCAAAATGCAAGTGAAGCCTTTATCAAAGCTTGTACTAAAGAAACAACGCGTCTTTATGGCAAAACTAATGCTCTTTTATTAGAAAAAGCTTTAGCCTCTGGAGGAGCCTGCTATTTTGCCAATCACGGAGGTTTTGAAAATCATCCCCAATTGATTGCCTCTACACTATCGGCCTGTAGCTATGAGTCCTTAGAAGGGGGACACATTCATCCTATATTTGCCTGTACAACAATTGGCTCACGAAGCCCTACCGTACCATCGGGTATGCTTTCAGGTCGCTTAGGAGCAAATTTTAAACGTTTAGAGAGTCAATTTTACTCAAGCAAATATAAAGATACCTTATTAAAAAATCTGCCTCTGCTTGATGTTCAATCTATAGATAAAGCGGTAAAACAAGCTAAAAACAAAGACTTTTTTAAAACAGAAATCGCAACCTTTGAAACAATAAAACCTCTGCTTTACGCTTATAAGGGACATAATATTTTAGATGTCGGTGCTTTATTTAATACTGCCGCTTATAGTGCTTTTTTACCTGACAATATCATAAGCCGAACTTTATTTTTAGATATCGACAAAATAGCTACTGAACTTTTAATTGAGGATTTACTTAATCCCAAAAGTTTCATCTCCATTATCATCAATAAACCTGAAGCCTTAAAAAAAATTTTACAATCCCTATGTGGAGTTGCCGGTTGCTGGAGCTCAGATCTCTTATTTAATGATTTATCCGATCCTAAAACCTGTACCGGTACTGTGCTTTTTTATGAATTAAGTAAAAAAGGACGCAAAATACCTTTAAAAATTGTGGAGAAAAATCAGAACCTATTTTTGTGTGGACAACAAGAAGTATTCAAACTTATTCCCGAGGTTTTATATCAAAAATTAAAGGATCAAAAGATTATTCCTTGTCTATATACCCTACAAACTAACTTAGCCTTTACCCATAATCTTGCGCTTACCGGAGGAATCTTTATGCGCACTTATTTTGAGGCTATGACAATAAAAAGTGTTGAAATTCTAAAAACTTATGGATATGACTATCAAAAACAATTAAATGTTCAACCTTTAATTATGGCCTCAAGTATGCCTCTGCCTTTTTTATATAGGGTAAATTCAACTGAGCTTATACACGATCCTTTAGCAAAGATAAATCAAGTTCATCCACTGGCACTTTTAGATCTTTTTTCTTTTAGAATCGAAAAAGAAGATCTTAAAAAACTCATGTCCGCAAAACTTAATGAATGTAAATATGCTACTGCATGTGATTTGCTTTTGGAATATGGCAATAAAGATATGATCTTAGAAAATCTTACAGAAATTACTGAAAACCGCAATAAGGGGCTTATGCTTAACTAAATAGGTTATATTTCTAAATTACGCCTCTTACAAGATTTAAGAAATATTGGCTCATATCATGAGATTTTTCTAATAATAAAGCACTGATATCAAAATAAGGTAGCACAAAAAATACAATTAACAGCGCACATAGACCTGACTTTATAGGCATAGATAAGATATATACATTCAATTGTGGCGCAAAACGGTTAATAATGCCTAAAGAAATATCTGTCATCAATGACACTAACATAAATGGTCCACACAGCAATAAAGCAGTAGTCATCAAACCATCCACGCCATCGGCAAAAAATAAGGCAATATTTGATGAAGAAAGTGATGGCATAAAATTAAAAACTGGCCACAAAATATAACTTTTATAAAAAAGCATTAAAAATGCAACAAAAGCGCCTGAGGCATAAAATAAAGTGAGCATAGATAAGAATAAAACCTCACCAAAAGGCGAGATTTCATCTCCAGTCATAATTTCAGACCCCTGAGCCTGTGAAGCACCACGCTGATTGTCAACAATAAAACCTGCTGACATAGTGGCCCAAAAGACAAAGCCTGTAATCATGGCCAACAACATACCTAAAATTGTCTCTTTTAGAGCTAAAAGCGCCAATACATTTATAGAGAAGGTATGTATTAAAGATTGCTCATCAATACAATAAACAAAATAAGGATGCAAAGGCATATAGAGAGCAATCGCTAACCCCATACGCATAGGCATGGTTACAGCCGGACCGAAAAAAGGAGCAAATGAAAGCATAGCTACGATCCTAGTTATACCTAGACCTACAGCTAAAATATGCGCAAGGATTACCTCATCTTGAGTAATTGCTGCTAACAACTCATTCATAAGCTTAACGTAGTCTCAATTAAAACAGAGATTACGACTTTATCTCCTTTAAATTTTAAAAATTATTGCAGTAAATAAAAACGGTCAAAAATAGCTTTACTAAATTCAAGTAGCTGGCCACTTATCCAAGATCCTGATAAAAATAAAGTAATTGATACAGCTATAAGCTTGATTCCAAAGGATAGAGTCTGCTCTTGCAATTGTGTAATTGCCTGGATCAAACTTAAGAGCACACCTATGACTGAGGCAACTAAAATAGGAGGTAAGGATAATAGCAGTATTAAATACATGCCTTGGCTTATAAGTTCGATTACAGCAGGTTGCATAGTAAGTCCTATTCATGTAAAACTTACAATTAAGTATATCAAATGTAGATACAACAATCTGCAAAACACTTCATAAGGATCAGTATATGTCAGTAAAAATTGAACAAGGCAACATAAACAGCCACAACGATTCTAAAGATATTCGCAGACATGAAAAAAATCCTGATCTCGAAGATTTAAAAAAATTTTCAGCCTTAATGGAAAAAGCATCTGATGAGCAAAAATCTAATGCTTTTGAAAAATCTAGTTCAGATTTATCTTCGATATTCTCTCAATTACTCTCAGGTAAAAATAGTACTGAAATCACTGATAATCCCAAAATTATCGATAATCAAGCGCTGAAAAATGATGAACTACAAAAACTTAGTGATAGTCTTGTCAGTCGTATCTTAGTTAGCGATAAAAATCTCTCAGGCGCAGAAGAAGTCAGATTACTCTTAAATGATAGTGCCATTTTAAAACAGACCGAAATCTCCATAAGACGAGATTTAAGCGGCATGTTATTTGTAGCAATTTCATCCTCAGATAACAATTCCTATCAAAAATTACTCAGTACTAAAGCTATTTTAGAAAAACAGCTAAATAACGTAGAAAAAAATGCAGTAAGAGTAGATATTGTTTATAATTCTGAACATAGCTCTGAAAATAATGCTTATGATTCAAAAACTTTTGAGGATAAGTAAGCTATGACAGCTTTAGAAAATTATCAACCGGTGCAATTTGAAAAACAAAATCTAGAAAAAGCATTACTTACCAATGTTATTTTAAGAGTTATTCCTAAACATGCACCTTTAGAACTACAAGCTTTTGGACATGCTTTTTTTGAAAACAAATTTACCTTAGGTCTAATGCTTGCAGGTATCCCTTTTCAATTAGAATTAGGCAATGATGAAATTTTACTTTCACATCCTTTACTCAAAAGCATTCCACCTGAGACTTTGCCTCAAGAAATTCTCTATGCAGCTATAGAACAAATTTTAGAACCCAAAATCTTGTCCTTATCAGAACTTCTAGACTCAAAAATTACTCTGATACCAGCAAATAAAGATTTCAAAGCAATATTTAGTTTAGACTTTATTTATAAAGATCAAGATTACACCCTCCCTCTAAGATTAAACTTTATAAGCATAGAAGCTCAAAAAAAGCTTCAAGAGCGTCTTTTAAATCTAAATCTCGCATCTAATGATTTAAATCTTTATGTGCGTTTAGGCTTTATAGCTGGTGAAATGTTCTTAAATGCAAGAGAGCTTAGCTCTCTTGAAAATGGCGATGTTCTCATTCCCAAAGAATTTTATCTAAAAGATAATAAACTTAAAGCAACCTTAGGTTTAAACGAGCTGTGCTTTGACCTTAAAGATTCACAAGCTATTTTAAATAGCTGTTCACAGAAAACTTCAATTTCTCATAAGGATGAAAATATGAGCGATTCTAACAATACCATCGATCCTAGTAGTATAGACTTTAAGGTAAGATTTGAACTTGATAATAAATTGATGATGCTTGATGAATTAAACGCCCTCAAAGCTGGTAGTGTCATTGCCATAGGTGCTAATGCTCAAAGCCCAGTGCAGGTTGTAGTTAATGATAAATGTATAGCCTCAGGAAAAATTGTCGACCTTGGTGGTACTTTAGGAATTCAAATCACCTCGCTTAAAGCTTAAAATCATGGACAACTCAATTACCGCTTTAAATCAAGTAAATCTCATTTTTTTAGTGGGATTTATGGGATTATTGCCATTTATGTTTACGATAGTCACCTCTTATTGCAAAATAATTGTCGTGACCTATCTTGTAAGAAATGCCTTAGGTGTACAGCAAGTACCTCCAACGATGGTGCTTACCGGTTTAGCCATCATCTTAACCATGTTTATCATGGCTCCAGTGGCTATGGCAACTTATGATCTTTTAGAAGTAGCGCCACCTCTTGAAAATTACTCCATTCAAAATATCATCAATCTTGTGACTAATATTTCAGGTCCTATGCATGAGTTTTTATTGAGTAATTGTGATCAAAGGGTACTCAATGCCTTTATCAATGCCTCCAATAGGATCTGGCCTGAGCAAATGCAAGGCATGGTTGATCATGACAGCCTTATCTATGTAATTCCATCCTTTGTGATTACCGAGCTTACTAAGGCTTTTCAGATAGGATTTTTACTCTATCTGCCCTTTATTGCCATCGATCTCATTATTTCTAATATTCTATTAGCTATGGGTATGATGATGGTCTCCCCAATGACCATCTCCCTCCCATTTAAGCTCATGCTTTTTGTCACTTTAGATGGTTGGTTAAAGCTTTCTGAAGGTTTGATGTATTCTTATACATATTCTTAAAAATACCTGAGCATAGCACTCAAATCTTTTGACTTCCTCCCCTTGTTAAAGCAAGGGGATTTATA
>OGXV01002434.1_pt1 | contig 10110 bp, 4 predicted proteins | sample 1576391 | NCBI WGS metagenome assembly OGXV01 (sample SAMEA3541586, study PRJEB24748) | human gut metagenome | biome: human gut; feature: human-associated habitat; material: faeces | place: China | collected 2012 | reverse complement strand
GAGCAGAAGACGGACATACGGAAACTCATTGCCGAATATCAGTCTATGCTTGAAGACAAGGCTGACAAGCTCCAAGAGAAAGAGCAGGAGCTGGACAGGCTGACACGGGATGCTGCAAAAGCCCGTTCGGTCGTCCAGCCGCTCCGGAACCACAAGGTCGATTTCACTCCGCCACGGATTACAGAGAAAGTGCCCCTGTTCAGAACGGACAGATGGGTTGAGCGTCAGAACCGGCATATTGCTAAACAGTTCACAGAAATTGTCCGCAGGATAGAAACCCTATATAGGAATGATGCAGCACGGCAGGTAGAAGTCGCCCAACAGAATGCTTTGGCGGATTACGGTGAGCTGTATCGGTTGAGACGAGAGAACCAGTTCCTTTCGGAAATAAATGGAAATCTGGAAGCCGGACTAGATGCATTACTCGATCAGTTGGCTATACCATCGATCCGAAACATGATTTTCGCCGTTACCGATGCACTCATCGGAGGGCATCCCGTACCTGCATCTTCCGGAGGAGGCGGCAATTCCGATTCTGATCTCCGCTGGGACGGACGCAGACCGGACGAGGAGGAAGAAGCATATCGCCTAAGGTGTATGAAAACCGCTGTAATGGTGGTAATGAAAGGCAAACAAAGCTATCGAAGAAGATAACACCCCCTTCTGTGTGCCTATTTTGAGTTTTAAATATTACTTTTAGATAGCCTGATGGAACATTAAAAATTCAATCAGGCCATCTCATTATAAATATTGAACAATGTAATTTTATAAACACTCCCGCTGTACCTTAAATCCCCAATTATATCATTTGGGCTTCTTTATAAATTCCTTAAGCGATATTGTCTTAATACCCAATCCCTTCGATTTTAATTGCAGTCCGTTATCGGATGTCAATATAATAGGATTTGTTCGGTCATTTTTCAGTTTAAGTGCAACTGACAATATTTGGTTGTCTGGTGATTTAGGGTTGAAATCGGCAGGGAGCAATGAGACATCTGCAATTTCCATTGTCAGGTTCCTTGTCTCATAGCAACGATTAATGTTCCGTATAGCATCTTGCACCGCTTTCTGCCCATCAGAATTCAAAGTCACCTTCAATTTGTCAAGTTCATCAACAACTTTTGCCGAGAGTGTCACTTGATACTGCTTGTCTATCTTTGAGATTATATCCGGACAGTTGACAAACACATTCGTATCTATTATATAAATATTCGTTTTGTCGGGTTTGATTTCAACCATCTTTCGTTGAAACTTGGACAAATCAAGATGGCCAACAACTTTTACTCCCTTTTGCTGGTTGTCATCTACCAGTTTAGATACAGTAGCCGTTTCTTTCACATCAATCGTTTCCATCTGCGAAATTTCAGACAAAACTAATGCTTCCAAATACGATTTTACATGTTTGTCACAAATAGAATAATGGATGCTTTCGTCTGCCACAATTATTGTAGAACAAGCAGCACGACTGGTAGCGACATTAAATAGTGATTTGTCGAGAGACATTTGAAGCATTGTATTCGGAATATAGTACAAGCAATAATCGCATGTCATTCCCTGAATGCGTTCTACTGTGTCAATCAAAACATTCTCTTTTGCTCCGAATTTAGTGATGAAACAATTCTGAAGCATTCTGACTGATGCACGGAACTTAGACAAAACTGCGATTGAAACTTTGGAATTTTCTGAAAGAATCTCAGAAACAAGCCCAATAACATATTGACAACTGCTCAAATCTGCTTTCTCTCCAACAGGCATCGGCAAAAGTTTCAAGTATGTTCCGCCTTTCTTGTCAATATATGAAAGTGCTGAGTCATACTTCGATTCAAGATTTACAGGAATAAGTGGATCGCTGTAGAAAATACTTGTCAAGGATGCTGACTTCGGGAGCAAACGATATGTTTTTGTTAGCAAATAGTATGGATATTTGAATTTGTCGCAAAGCGTGTTGAATCCATTTGCTAACATTCCATAGTCATTCCTAACCATTGTCTCTTCGCTCAAAGAGACTATCGGTGGTAACTGGTTTTGATCACCTATCCAAACAGTTTTTTTGCCAAGTCGCTTGCAAGATGCAATCATGGCGAACAGTGCCTGACTTGCCTCGTCCATAATAACATAATCGAAAGGCGGTTGATTGACAATGGAATTTTTAGCCCAAGCACTTGCCGTGTAAAAAGTTGTAAGTGTAAGTTTCCCTTTCACGCTTGCAATATCTTTGCTGTCCAAAGGTATAAGGTTCTTACATGAACACATTTCATCGGATGAAACATTTGTCTTCATTACATTCTTATATAAACGATGCTCATCCAAGACCTCTTTGCCTGCTAATTCTATCAATGCTCTATTTGTCAGAGCTGTTACCAGCACGCTTTTGTTTTCATTGAGCAGTTGATTGATAATATTTGCCATCATATAGGTCTTTCCTGTACCCGGAGGTCCTTGTACAATGACTTCGTCACAATTTTCTATTTCGTTTTTTATAAATGCGGCAGTATCATCACTATTGATTGCCTTCAGTCCATTGTTGTTTCCGTTATCATCAAAGTCAAGGATTTTAGCGGCAGGCTCTTCTGTAGATGTGTTTGAAACGACATAAATGAGATTCTGATAATACTCCATTGGCGGTTCTTTCGGACCGAGTACAATAACACATCCTGCAAGATTATTTTCTTTCAGATACTTTGCCATATCCATAGACATTCCATTGAATCCGCAAAGCAGAAAACCATTGTCGTCAGTCTTGCCTTGCCAAACACAATGCACTTCCGAAAATTCTATTTGGAATTTACGCAATTCTGCCCATGAAAGGTCTCCCCAGTTCCTCGGAAGACACTTGTTTCCATCAAGTAGCAACGCAGTAAAATACTCGTTTGTTCGAGGAATTCCTTTGTCTTTCTTGAATTTAAGAATGACCTGACCGGAACCTTTATATTTACGACCGTCAGGCCGGGCACTTCGGAGATATTCGTCTTTTCAAAATCAACTTTCATGAACTGCGCAACATAAATTTCATTCTCAGACAACAAAGCTATTGCCTTAGTGTTTAACACTCGTATATAGTTCTCACTAACCGCCTGTAATTCCCTGTCAAGAAACCTTTTATGCTGTTCTCTTGTGTAATACATAATTTACCAAATTTGATCATCAAACGAGAATGTTATTACTTTTCCTCCTTCCATTTTTTCATTTAAACCAAATCCTTTTATTTCGTCAGATGCTGAGTAATTAGGATTTGCTATGACAAAACAAGTCCGTTCGGATGTCAAAAATCTGTTTGCTAACTCTGCAAAGTTCTCCGGAGTAACTACTTTTGAGTCAAAAATCAGATTGACATCCTGGTTTTCTTCAAATAATTCTTTAAAAGAATAAGTCCTTACATTGTTGCCACATACGTTAATCAACAAGTTTTCGGGATTTTCCATTAATTGAGCAAATGCATAAGGATTTAGGTGAATATATCCACCTCCAGAACTTGTAATTACTACGACTATTTTATGTCCGTTAAATAGTACACTCTTGACGACGCGTCCATCTGTTGAATAATCCCATTCAGAGCAATCGTAGCCATCTATATCATTCAGATAATTGTAAGCCTGTTTACATGCTTCAAGGTTTACTTGTTTACGTTGTTCAGGTGGCAGATTCCCTCTATTGTATTTAATGCCGTGGTTCTCTACTTCTGAGTAGAAGTTTTGCTCTATGGCTTTTAAGCGTTCTATCTCTTGTTCAAGATAAGCTATTTTCTTGTCCTTTGCCTTGATTGTTTCTTCTGACACAGATATTTTACCTTTACGGCACAACTCCTGATAATCGTCTAAATCCAACCCCGATTTTCCTTCTCGTGCGATTTCGAAGAGTAAGTCATCAATATTGCACAGGCTGTTTACATACAAATTCTGTTTCACTCTATCATACCAATAGTTCCCCTCATTAAATATTGTCAACCTTCTTCCGTTATGTTCAAGATAGCGCAACATTTCTCCTTTGAAAAGATGTATTGATAGGCTATGATCAACTTTCCATTGGGTGTATTCTGATGTGTTCCATTCTTGAGAACTGCTACAGAGTGTATCTATATCTAAACGTTCAATTATAGGGCTGTTTTTACGAGAATTTATATTTTGTAATACTTCTATTTGGTTCTCCCCAACAAAAGGATAATTCATCCTTTCTTCATTTGAAAAGAATGTCAAAGCAGCAAATGCATCTGTATCTGATAAGTTCGACAAGAAATCCACACGCTTGTTCTCACAAAAAAGAATTCTAAAGCGTATTGCTTGACTGTTTTTATTTAGAACGCCATTTGTTGACAGCCATTTTCTCTTTTCTTCAGAGTTAGCCCAATTTTCTATGGTTTTAAGGACACATTCTTCTGTTAAAACAAAGTCATTCTTTAGTGATTTATTATAAAAGTAACGTCCAATGTGATATGTAAATGGTGATGTCGCTATCGTAACTTCATTTTCATACAGAAAGTCCATCAACTCCCTTACAAAATCATTAGATTCATCTTCTAAAACAATCTTAGGGACATATGCATTGTTCCAGTTTTTTATACTTCGTCTGAAATAAGTCGCAAATAAGTACTGTTGAGCATTACCAGAGCCATTTCTCCATTGGCTGAAATATGATAGAGGTATGTTCAGATGCTTATTTAATTCTTCACTGATGTCTGATATTGACTTTACCTTGGCATCAAAGAATTTATCTAAACCCTTCTTGTCATCAAATAATGATTTTATCTTCTCTATTGTTCCTGATTGATTTTGATATTGTGGTAACAATTTTGCCAACGACATTCTTGCTTTTTTTTCTGCACCATTTTCATAATATTTACATATGACCTCATCTTTAACAGTGAATTCTGTTATACATATATTATTGTAAAATATCCTTTTTGAGAACTCTGACGGTTGTTCTAAGTTTGTAAGAACCAACTGTAAGGTTCTATATGTAAACGAGTCTTTCGTATATACTTCACCGTCATGCAAATCAATTCTTGTCACTTTATTGACAAAATAGGTTTCAGTTTCTCTTCCTGAACCAACGATAACAGGCAAAAGAACTTCCAGATCTTCGTTGGAGTTATATCTGTCAATGAAATTCCTAATCTCCCTACCTTCAAGCGAATATCTCTTTATTATCTCAACTGGCGATACATCAATGTCATTTATATTAGGCCAAACAACTTCATCAAATTCATCATCGCTATTTATAAGGAGTCCTTGCGGTTCCTCTAAACTCTCTTCCGAACAAATCATATAAGGATAAAGCCATTCAGGAGCATTATTTCTATAAGCCAACATTTCGCCAAGAGGTTTGGCTACTCCATACACATTCTTGAAAAGTTTAATTTTCGAGCATGTCCCTTCTGAAATACCATCAAAAGAAAGGAAAAGTTTAAACAACGCCAACTTGTCTTCCGCTGTCAATTGTATGTCTACATTAGCGTCAATTCTTCTATTTATCTGAGAGAAAACATCTTTTTCTGATGGGAAAGAGAAATCAAATGGTATAGGACAGATATTCTCGTACACGTCAAATCCAATCTTCTGAAGAACTTGCTTCATTGGCGCAGTCTTGTCTGTCAGAATGATAAAATTGTCCGCATCAAGTTCATTAAAAGACCAAATGTTCTCTCCGTCACTAAAACATGGCAGATTATTAATTATATCATTTGATAAATCAGGGAATTTCGATAGCCAGCTCAACAAACTGTTATAATCATCTTCATTAAGTTCGTCATGGAGAGCTTTAATATCTATTTCCTTTTCTAATCGGTTTAGAATATACTCCTCTTTTATGCTCTCAATTCCCGAAAATAGGGATTTGTTCAAAATCTTTAAATCAAGGACAGATGAAACCAAACGCTTGCATGTCCCAAGGAGTTTATAAAAAGCCTCGTGGCTAATATTGTCAGATAACCCACTTTTGTCTATAATGATGCTTTCTTGTTTAGCAAACTCTCCATCTTCGTTTAATATGAATGCCTTATTTGAAATCGCAGATAAGTATGCTTCATTGAAACTTTTGGCTAACAGACTAATATCTGAGGAACTTTCATCAAACTTCTTGTACGGAAGAATATTTAGAGCGTTTCTATCATTTCGTTTAGACAAATATATGCTCCAATCGACTATTTTCTCTGCCAACACCTTAAATAGATAAAGATTCCAAGCACTATCTCCTAATACTCGTTGGCGTGGAGGGTCGAGAATAAAGTTGGCGTTGATGTAAAATGGAAAAACAAAGTCTTTGACTAATGTTGGCAAGAACGCGAATATAGAGATAGTGTTGTTTTCAAGAACAGATATTGAACCATCTTCATTCACAGGTATAGCAAATGACAATTCTGTTGAACTGCTAATGGCAATTTTCATAGGGATATTCTCTATTTGCTCACCCTCCAAATCAACGAACAAAGCTTTGAGAATGTTTCCAGAGTCTTCTCGTTCTTCTATTTTAATTCTAATTGGAAGATTTTCTTTCTCAAAAATCTCATTTGAAACACCAGCAGCGAAATCAAAACGTTCATAACGCTCTACTTTATTCTGCGCAAACGAGTTTTTTATAGTAATAATACCTTCATTTATTTCTCGGCTAATTGTACGTGTGTTGAACCTTATTCTATCTGTTTTACGTAGGAAAAGCATGAATTTGGGATCATCCACAATAGAATCTATAGCCGATTCATAACCTCCTGTCCCTTGAATGTTCTTCTCTCCCAATCGCAATGCAATGGAGACATTCGACTTCATAAATGATTTTCCGAATTCAGGTGGGAACTCATTAACATGAATTGGTTCCAATTGCCAGGGTATGTCGTTAACACCGTCAAAATTGCCTCTTACGGAAGAATACATACTAAAGAATCGTTCCTTTGCTTTTTCCGTGTCTAAAAATGGATTATTCAAATAAAAGCCATCAAATGTTCGAAATCGTTCATCTTCCTTATCAAACTTGAAATGGTAACCATTAGTACAAATATACACTTGCTTGGAATCCGTAAAAACGGATTTGAAACCAATACCTTTATAGCCAGTTTTGTTCTCATTGGCTTTTTTCGTTCCTACCGCTGCAGACGTTATTGCTTCAAAGTCATATTTATCAAAGCTGAAACCGTCATGACAAAACACAAGATAATCCTCTGTTGTAAATGAGTTAATGGAAACACCGTCTTTTTGAGGAGCTGCATCATCTGCATTTTGTATAAGCTCAAAAAACATTCGTTCTTTCGAGGAATACATATTTTTACCTATTTCTTTTAGCAGATGGGCATCTCTTCTGTTTGAAGTTGGGTTGGTTGTATTCCTTTGGAAAGCTTCACTAATATCCTTGTCGTAAGGATTCTCAACCTCCTTAATTATTCTGCATTGGAATTGGAAAAGTTGGTTACGCTCAATTCTAATATTTTTCTGAGGAAGATTTATCAATTTGATTTTATAATATTTGCCAGCATCAACATTGTCGGCATTCACTACAATTGCCCGAAGATTATAGCCATAGAAAGGGTCAACTAAAAGTTTACCTTCAATCTCTCCGCAAGAATAAAGTTCCTCAATAAAAGTGTATTTGCCATAATTCCTAGCAATACCTATAAAATCCGTTGTAGGTACATTTGCCAAATCCAACAATCCCATTAAATCAAGATTGTACAAAGTTTCATCATAAGGCTGAGGATTTAATTGCTTTATTCCAAAGGTTAATTTGTCTTGATTGTCTGCAAGATAAACCACATTTACAATCTGCCCTACATACAAAATGTCCTCTATTTCTTCAATATCATTCCAACTCACAGAGTCTTTCTCGATATATCCTTCATATTCTCCAAGTCTAATTTTGGCATACTTCCTTTGAATATCAATAATTTCTGCTTCATAGACATATCCACGCTGACTGATAGAATTAAATGCGTCAACCATTTTCTGGTTTTTAATCTGATTCCTAATCTTATCTACGAGCCGGACACTACACTCAACAGTATGATGCTCATCTTTATGCCCACTGATAGCAACATCTATACATTCTCCAATAGATAAGCTACCCTCGGAAAATTGAATGGCTAGTTCTTCGGAAAGATATGTTTTATAAACAAATGCTTTGACTATATCATCAATATCTAACATTAGACCAGTGTCACTTATTGAAAGGATAGAAGCTGATACAATATCTTTCTCTTTGTATTTTCCCTTAATTGAGTTCCATATATCTGATTCTTTTGCTGAAGCAAATGTATATTTCAACTTTTCAAAATCATTCAACAAGACTAACTTTATTGAGGCGTAAAACTTGAAATGGTTATCTATTGATTTTACGAAATAGTCGCGAAGATTTCTTTTAAGAATTCTGCAAGCAAATCCGACATCAACAGTAATGAAGTTGTCTTCAATATCTATTATAAAGCCATTAAGAATGTCTCCAGCTTTGGTATTTGAAACAAGCCTCTTGCGAGAAACCGATAGCGTTTTCTGGTAAGTGTCTATTTCTGTAATAATGAAAGAAAAGTCATTACCTACAAACTTCTCAGGCTCTTCATTCTTCCAGTAACTTAGTTCTCCAATAGACATTTTGGCACTGATTCCATCAATATCTACTGTAAAACCAAAGTATTGACTATAATTTATAATCGTACCTATAACGCTTCTACGGTTTCGATAACAAGCGTACAGATTTTTCCATCTCTGTATTTCAGTAATATTATCGGAAAAATTTCTTTTCCTCATATAATCATAATCTTAAATTCATAATATGCTTCTCAGTGATTCCCAATAAGGTTGCAGCCGCTCTCTTATCAATAGGCCGACAGTCTGAAAATCTATGGCTTCCGGGTATTTTATTTTCCGCAGAAAACCTTTCCAGAAAGATTGGCGGTCTTTTGATGCGAAAAACTCTTCAGTGAATAAGGGATGATTTTCCCGATAGCCTGTTCCTCTGTTTGCAAAAGTGAACCTAATAGCTTCCGACAGAATTTCATCGTCCACCCTGTCTGTCACCAGAATGCGATAGACATCAAAGAAATCTTTCATGCGGCTATTGGCCAGAGAGAGTACTATCATGGCATGGAACTTTTCCGCAACGACAGTTTCCAATGAATAAGCTTTTATCTCCGCTTGTGGTACGGTATCAATCAAAGCAGGGAAAGCCAATTCTTGAGGTGCAGGCGTAACGACATCACCAAAACCTATATCCATAGATACGCGCTGACGGGCAGTGTCAAGGTGAGCAACGACTGAAACCCGAACTCCATGATATTCCTTGTTTACCGTTATATCCTCCGCTTCTACCGTATCAGCGTCATAACTGGCACCATCAGGAACACACTCAACATTGCATATTTCTTTGATAATGCGTTTGATGTTCTCCTTGTCATTGTTGATACGGGTCGCCATAAAGTCTATATCCAAGGTCGGACGGGCTTCAAAGCGGTCGTGAGCATAAAGCAATGCACCGCCCTTCAGGATAAAACGTTCACGGTAGTTGCTGATAGAAAGGCGATAAAGCAACCGTTCCTGCATATAACGGGAAATCATCATTTGCGGATTGTAGTGTTCCGCTTTTGACAGATTAAGCAGCCGTTCCTTAACCGATTTTCCGGAGTTCGTATATGTCTTGCCCATTATAGTATGAATTTTATCAGTTCATCAATCTTTTTACCCACACGCAGCTGCGATGCGTATTCATAAAGGCGGGTAATGTCACGGTCTTTGCGTGACAGATAGTTATTGAATATTTCGGAACTTACGTCCAAACCTATCTTATTCCGATATTTGATGGCATCGCAGACCGATTTTTCCAGATCATATACTTTAACTTTGAAACCGTCAATTTCCACTTCCACAATTCCAAGTCCGTAAGCCTTTTGTGTCATAAAACTAAGCTCAATAGGTGGAAACACAGGAAGCGTAACACGGCGTGTACGTTCTACTGCAATGTGGTATGCCTGCGGAATTTGAGTCGTAAGTTCGTGGTACGACCATGCGGAATATAGGCACAACACACCGCCCGGTACCAATGTTTCAACATCAATCATCTGTTTGGCCAGCCCATTGTTGAGTGCATACACGCCTCGCCCGGCTAGCATTCTGTTGTTGGAACGGGTCAGTTTTTTAT
>OGXV01002426.1_pt1 | contig 10134 bp, 10 predicted proteins | sample 1576391 | NCBI WGS metagenome assembly OGXV01 (sample SAMEA3541586, study PRJEB24748) | human gut metagenome | biome: human gut; feature: human-associated habitat; material: faeces | place: China | collected 2012 | reverse complement strand
GTTTGCATCGGTCAGGGAAGAAATTCTCACACTTCCTTCCATCAGGGTTGTTTCAAATATTTCTGTTTCCGAATAAGAATCGACATCGAATTTAGTTCCCAATACCTCTACGTTATAATTGTTTGTTTGCACGATGAACGGTTTGCTTTTATCTTTTGTCACATCGAAATAGGCTTCTCCATCCAAGACCACCTGGCGATTATTTTTACCGAATTTCACCGGATATGACAGTGAAGTCCTGGCATTTAGCCAGACATTTGTGCCATCAACCAATGTGATATTGATACGTTGGCCTGCCGGGACAGTGATTGTCTGCATCGCCATCAATTCTTTTTCCAACGAAGACTGATAATAAAAATAACTTCCTCCCAATCGCCTTCATAAACATAACCACATACTGTACATACATACTTTGCCATAATCTTAATCTCCTTTTTGAAAAATATTATTTGTTTACTGTAATAGATTTCCCCGCTTATTTGAAATCTATTACTGTGTGCTTTAAATTGGTATCAGTAACTATTACTGATTTTAAATGAAAAACTTCTTTTTGTCAAGACTATTTTTACGTCATTTTTGAAGTTTTTGAGGGAAAACAATCAGGAAGTCTGTATTTTGCCTTTGCAGGAAGGGCATTTTCCATAAAAATATGTTACATGTCCTTCAATCTCGCCGTCAAAGTCCTGTGCGGCAAGAACATTGATATGATCCAGTCCTGTTACATTCAGATCCAGAACGCTTCCACATTCTTTACAGATAAAATGGTAATGTGGTTTTGGATTACCGTCAAAACGATCAGGTCCGATTCCTGTAGACAGCTTCTGGATCTCACCGATATCTGCAAGCAATGAGAGATTGCGGTATACCGTGCCAAGGCTGATATTCGGAAATTCTTCCTTGATATTCATATAGACGGTCTCTGCGGTAGGGTGGTCATAACGCGAGATTAAAAACTTCTTGATGGATTCCCGCTGCTTACTTCGTTTCAGCATTTTACCATCCTTTCTTAATAATAGTAATTGTTACTAAAATTATCATATGATAATTAATAAAAAAAGTCAACAGTATATTTGACATAGAACAGAAAAATCAGCATATAAATAGAAAAAAAGTAACAGAGAGTGCCTATGGCGGGAATGAAACGGTTTATTACATATATATATGCCTATGAAAATACAAAAAAAGCAGGAAATACAGGATTTGCCCGAATCGAGCTGCGTGGAGAAGAATGCAGATTAGAAATCCATCTGCGGGGTGTCTATGCGGCACAGACTCATTGTAAGATTTATCTGTTCCGTAAACAGGGCAGGGGGATAGAAGGAAGCCTGATTGGAGAAATGGATGTCCGTAATGGTGCAGGGGATTTTAACGTAATTATGAAAACAGCACATATACCGACATCATTGCTTAGCTTTTTTGAGATGGAAGGAATTTTTTTGTGCAGTGAAGATGGAAGTATTTTTATGAGCCGATGGACAGAGGGAGAGCCACTTGCTGTGGATATGGAACACTTCATAGTGTGGAAGGCAGAGCAGACGGAAGAAAATATATATGCAGAAGAAAGTCTGCATGTAGAAGAAAATATGTATGCAGAAGAAAATATGCATGTAAAAGAAAATATGCATGCAAGAGAAAACATACGTGCAGAAAAAAAACAACATGTAGAAAAAAATCTGTATGAAACAGAAAATATCATATCAGAAACAGAAAATAAACCAGAAGCAGGCAAAACACCTGTGCAGGACAATATGAAAAAACAACAGGAAAATAAAATTCAGACCGCCCAATTTGACAGGGAATCTGACAATGAACTCAGAGCAACCGAACTTCCAGCCCGTAATTTCTTCCCACAGTACCAGTGGAAGGATATCTGGGAACAGTTTTTAAAAAGTCATCCGGCAAGCATGCCTTTTTCAGAAAAGAATATTACCTGCATTAAAATTGAATTAAAGGATATCAGAGAGCTTCCGAGGAAATACTGGTATCTTGGAAATAATAGTTTTTTGCTGCATGGATTTTTTAATTACAGATATCTTGTGCTTGGAAAAATAGAAGAAGATAACGAAGATAAATGGTTTCTCGGAGTGCCTGGAATTTATCAGAATCAGGAGCGTGTTATGGCGATCATCTTTGGGTTTCCGGAATTTATGCCGGAGCAGGTGGAAAACCGGTTTGGCTGCTGGTATCGTTTTATAGAGGAATAGTTATAAGTAAATAATCCTTAGCTTTCATCAGATGGGTTGAGGTATGCGTAGCGCAGATGGTCTTCCCAGCGGTTCTGAATGAGAAAGCAGCCGCGTTCTACACCTTCGTATTGGAAACCAATTGATTCTAAAAGATATATGGATGCTTTATTTTCCGGCATAACGCGAGCAAACACGCGGTGAAGATGGAGATCATAAAAGGCAAGACGCATAGCACCTTTGACAGCTTCTGTGGCATACCCCATGTGACGAAATGCTGCGTCAAATTTATAGCCAATTTCTGTACAGGAATATGCGGCAAAGCGGATGTCATGAAGGCATACGGTTCCGATGATCGTCAGGGGATCTTCTTTCCGGAAAACATAGAAACGGATGCACTGCTGTTTCAGGGCGAGATCCCATTCACATTTCAAAACAGCCTGCTGGTAGGATGCAGTATAAAAATTATCCGGTCTAACCGGTTCATAGGCTTCAAAACTTTCGCGGTTGCGGTTCTGGAAATTTAAGACTGCATTGGCGTAGTTTGGAGTCAGGACTTTTAGGAACAGGCGCTCTGTCTCAAATTCATATTTTAAAGAAGCGTTTTTTCGCTGCATGCAAGGTGCTCCCTTCTCGACAAAAATGAAAAAGTGCGGTAAAATACTGCATATTATATAGTATAACATTTTGGGGAAACTGTCCATGAATCAGGATGAAAAATACATGAAAGCAGCGATCCGGCAGGCAAGGAAAGCATACGCCTTAGATGAAGTACCGATCGGCTGCGTGATCGTGCAGGATGATAAGATCATTGCACGCGGGTATAACAGAAGAAATACAGAAGGCAATACGTTAGCACATGCGGAAATGACTGCCATACGGAAGGCAAGCAGGAAAACGGGAGACTGGCGGTTAGAGGACTGTACGATGTATGTGACGTTAGAGCCGTGCCAGATGTGTGCAGGGGCGATCGTTCAGAGCCGGATGAAAAAAGTGGTGATCGGAAGCATGAATCCGAAGGCGGGATGTGCCGGTTCGGTGCTAAATCTGCTTCAGATGCAGCAGTTCAACCATCAGGTCGAGATTGAAAAAGGAGTGTTAGGAGAAGAGTGTTCGGAAATGCTTTCCACATTTTTCAAGGAACTTCGCCAGAAAAAGAAGTCCAAAGAGCTGTATCTGTCTTGACAATACAGGGCAAAATAGGCTATACTTAAATCTCCGAGCAGCCGGGGTGGTAGCGGTACCCTGAACCAGCAATCCGCTATAGCTGGGGTGATGCCGAACGGAGGGTTGTCAGATTGTGGAGCTGCCCTTCATAAGTGGCGTTGAAGTTTGGGTCTTACGCAACAGGAATCTGTGAACCGGGTCAGGTCAGGAATGGAGCAGCCCTAAGCAGAAGCTCTTGTGTGCCGTAAGGGTGCCTGGGCCGAGTTAACTGTGGAGGTAACGTCTGTGGTCTGGATTCGATGGGAGGCGCTCGGTTTTAATTTATGACAATCGGAATGTTCGCAGAGCGTGCATTGGATTGATTTTGATAGTTGAAAGGAATAACAGTGGATAAACTCAGAAAAGGACTGTATCAGGTAAGTGAAGGTTTAGAACTCATCATTGCATTAGTTGCCGTGATCGGTGTGGTCATTGCAACACTTAATCTTTTTCCGGAACTCTTATTATACTGGCAGAACCGGACGGACGCGGAAGCGTTTCTTATCTTTCTTGATGCCGTTTTTGATGTGGTGATCGGGTTGGAGTTTATCAAGATGCTCTGCAAACCGAGTTCCCAGAATATCATGGAAGTGTTGATCTTTTTGATCGCGCGCCATATGATCGTGCAGAAAACATCAGCACTGGAAGATCTGCTTTCGGTTGTCAGCATTGGAATATTATTTTTCTTCCGCAGATTCATGCTTGCAACAAAACCGGATAAAGAGCAGCATGTGCCGGAACTTTTTGGGGCAATCCGAAATGCAGGAAATAAAAAGGAGAGAGAATCCACAGACAGTGAAGAGTAAACGGGTTTTCATGTGATAAATAAAATGTACCGCAGGTCATAATCTGATCTGCGGTACCTTTTTGTATGAAGAAAAATACAATTTACGTTAATTTTTTCACAAAGATACTGACAGTATATCAAAATTGAGAGAATATGTCAAATAAAACTGCATTTATTTGAATACAAATATTGAATTTCAAAAAAACTGCTATATAATGAAAACATGACACGCGCTGGTAGAGAGCGCCAATTACATTATATAAAAAGTGAGGAAATAATCATGTTTGGATTTGGACAACTGATCGACATCTTAAAAAAAGATCCTAAGAAAATCGTATTTACAGAAGGCGATGATCCTCGTATTTTAGAAGCTGCTTCCCGTCTGTTAGCAGGAACATTCCTTCATCCGATCTTAATCGGTAGCCCGGAGAAAATCGCTGTAGAGGCTGAGGAGAGCGGTTTTAATATCCGTGGAGCAGAGATCATTGATCCGACTAACTACGACAGAATGGATGAGATGATTTCTTTATTCTGCGAACTTCGTAAGAGTAAAGGTGTGACACCGGAGCAGGCAAAAGGTATCCTTTCCCAGGCAAACTACTTCGGAACAATGCTTGTAAAAATGGGCGTTGCTGATGCACTTCTTGGTGGAGCTACTTATTCAACAGCAGATACTGTACGTCCGGCATTACAGCTGATCAAAACAAAACCGGGCAATACAATCGTATCTTCCTGCTTTATCATGGTTCGTCCTGCAGCTACCGGTGAGAACGAAGTTCTTGCAATGGGTGACTGTGCGATCAATATTCATCCGACAGAGGATGAGTTAGTTGAGATCGCAGGTGAGACAGCACAGTGTGCGAAGATTTTCGGTGTTGATCCTAAGGTTGCATTCTTAAGCTACTCTACACTCGGTTCCGGTAAAGGTGAGGATGTAGACAAAATGCGCAACGCAGCAAGCAAAGCAAAGGCAAAATACCCGGATCTTCCAATTGAAGGAGAACTTCAGTTCGACGCAGCAGTTTCTCCGCGTGTAGCACGTACCAAATGCCCGGGTAATCCGGTTGCAGGTCATGCAAACACATTTATCTTCCCGGATATCAATGCAGGAAATATCGGATACAAGATTGCACAGCGTCTTGGTAACTTCGAGGCTTATGGACCGATCTTACTTGGATTAAATGCTCCGATCAACGATTTGTCCCGTGGATGTAATGCAGCAGAAGTTTATTCTATGGCTATCATTACAGCAGCACTTGCATAAGATAATGTGTAAGAAACTGTTGGCATGAATCAATCCAGTGCATAACAGTATATTTTAAACAAAATGTCAGTATGACGAGAGAATAACGTGGCATGGCGTAAGCTGTGCCACGTTTTGCATGGGGATAAATTTTAAAATAAGATTTTTATATGCAGGAAATGAGGAGAAATATGGAGCAGCCGCTTTTTACAAGAGAAGATTTAAAAAAATTGATCATACCACTGATCATTGAACAGATGCTGGCACTCAGCATTGGTCTGTTTGATACTTTAATGGTGTCATCCTGCGGGGAAGCTGCGGTTTCGGGCGTATCGCTTGTAGACAGTATCAGTGTGCTGTTGATTCAGATATTGTCGGCGCTTGCGACCGGTGGAGCTGTTGTGTGCAGCCAGTATCTCGGTAAAAAAATGCCGGAGAAAGCAAAACTTTCGGCGGGTCAGTTGATGTTTATCATGCTCACATCATCTGGTACTGTGATGATACTGGTACTGTTTCTGCACCGTTTTTTATTGCGTGCAATTTTCGGACAGATCGAAGCAGATGTTATGGACGCAGCTCAGATTTATTTTCTGATCTCTGCGATATCTTATCCGTTCCTCGGCGTGTATAATGCAGGAGCAGCACTGTTTCGAAGCATAGGGAATAGTAAGATCAGCATGTATACAAGCCTTGTTATGAACGTGATCAATATCGGAGGCAATGCGATTTTGATTTATGGGTTTGGAATCGGTGTGACAGGTGCGGCGCTTGCGACACTGATCGCACGAATGGTATCTGCACTTGTTATGGTAGTGTTGTTGTCGAAAAAAGATAATCCGCTCTGCATCACGACACCGGGATGTATGCGTCCAAAGAAAGACGTGATCGGGAAAATTCTTAAGATCGGTATTCCAAGTGGTATTGAAAATGGAATGTTTCAGATCGGCAAACTTTTAGTATCAAGCCTGACTGCAACATTTGGAACGGCTGCGATCGCAGCAAATGCCGTAGCAAACAGCATCGCAGGCTTTGCAAATATTCCGGGAATTGCCATCGGGCTTGCAATGGTCACAGTAATCGGACGATGTATCGGTGCAGGGGAAAAAGAACAGACAAAACGGTACAGTAAAAAACTGCTGGGACTTGCATATGGCGGCATGTGTCTGACGGACATTACGTTATTGATCCTGGTTCGACCATTGGTTGGCTGTTTTTCTCTTTCCGGGGAGGCATTTACGATTACAGTGCAGCTTCTGCGGACATTTTCCATTTGTGCCATGCTGATCTGGCCATTAAGTTTTGCATTGCCGAATGTCCTGCGTGCTGCGGGAGATGCAAAATATACCATGGAGGTCAGCGTATTTTCCATGTGGGTATTCCGAGTTGCAAGCAGTTATTTCTTTGCGGGTACGTTAAAAATGGGAGTTCTTGGTGTATGGATCGGAATGTATGTGGACTGGGTGTTCCGTTCACTCCTGTTTGTAATACGGTATAAGCGGGGAAAATGGCTCAATAAACGTGTTGTATGAGAAGTTATAGATTGAAAAACCTAGATATACAGGCAAATAAAAATTGTGCGACAATATATAAAATAAAAATGAAAATTTAGATAATAAGTGGATAACTCTGTGGATAATGTGGATAAGAGTGTATAATAGTGGAAAACAGTAAATTTGTTGCACAATTATAAGTTATATGTAAAATAAAAGAAAAATATACATAAAATATAAAAAAGAGACATATCGCAGTCACCTTAATTGGTTTTTGCAATATGTCTCTTGTTTTTAGGTATTATTTTTCAGGATGTCTGTCGATCATACGCTCAATCAGTTCTACGGATTCTTCGATACCGTAGCATGCACTGTTGATACAAAGATCATAGTTTACGGCATCGCCCCATTTACGTCCGGTATAAAAATGATAGTACTGCTCATGTCCTTTATCAATCTTTTTCAAACGGCGAACGGCTTCCCTGAGTGGAAGATTGTTTACCTCCATCATACGGTGCACACGCTGTTCAAACGGAGCGGTGATGAAGATACTGATGTGTGGGATGCGGTTGTTTGTTAAAATGACGTCCGCACAGCGTCCCATTACGATAAAGTCTTCTTTTTTTGCCATTTCCACGATCAGATCACTCTGATTGAAAAATACTGCATCTTTTTTTGGCAGACCGTGATAACGGCTGAAATCTTTTAAGAAACGCTTGGCGTTGGTATCGTGTTTAGCTACTTTATCAAGTTTGGCTGTAAAACTGTCGCGGTCTGTAACGGAATCTTTTTCTGCCTCTAAACGCTCTAATACGCGGTTGAAAATCTCAACATCATAGTAGTTGATCTTTAATGCATCTGCAAGTGCAAAACCGATATCAGTACCGGCACTTCCGTGTGTTCTTCCGATACAGATGATCAGATGATCGTCTTTGGAAAATTTCTGGTGCAGGTTGGATGTATTTAAGGAAGCAAGATTCTGGTCAAGGATATCGACCGAACCAAAACTTGCAGGCAGTTCTGCAATCTGGTGTAAAATCTCATTGTATTCATGCATCATACGGCTGCGGTCCTCTTTATTGCGGATCGTACGTGCCATATTACCGATTAAAGCAATCTCACTGCGGAGCAGGTGTCCCTGCGGGTGTGTGGAGATCAGGGTTGTCAGGTTACGAATGCTTGTTTCTTTGTCGCCGGTAAAAGTGCGTCCAAGGGAAGAACCTATCAGACGGTAAACTTCACTGTCGAGATCATAAATGCGGGTAGCAAGTGCCCGTGATGTTTCGATATTATTTTCCATTGTGAAATCCCCCCTTTATAAAAAGAATACCAGAGTGTCAATGATAAACACCGGAACTAAAAATACGATTGACCATAATAAGTATCCGAAGAACGATGGCATGCGCACACCGTTCTCGTCAGAGATGGATTTTACCATAAAGTTTGGTGCATTTCCGATATAAGTGTTTGCACCCATAAATACGGCACCACAGGAGATCGCAGTGAGCATCTTGACCGGAATTGTTCCGACGGTAGTTGCAATACCCTGCGAAAAACCAAGTGTACCTGCGGTTGTCAGGAATACCAGATAGGTCGGTGTGTTATCAAGGAAACTGGAAAGTGCACCGGTTGCCCAGAACATTTCAAATGGTTTGGAAAGACCAAGCTCCGGTCCCATGGATTTAAGAAGCATCAGCGCCGGCTGCATGGTAATAAAAATACCGATGAAGAGAACGGCAACTTCTTTGATTGCACCCCAGGTAAAGTGGTTGCTGGTACGGATCTGCGGGTCTGTTGTTTTAAAGGAGAGTAAAGCGGCAAGCAGGATGATGGCAACCTCAATAATAGAAGGAAAACCAAGAGTTACTTCACGGAATATACGGATACCACGTACATTTCCGGCTGCATCCTGAAATGCGGCAAGGTTTGGAAGTGTTCCGCTTAAAATAACGGCAGCAACGATCATAACCAGGAAGATGATGTTGTGCAGACCATCGATTTTTAAAGTAGTACCGGCTTTGCTGATATCCGGTTTTCTGCCGTTTGCGATATCTTTGCGGTAATTGTGACGGTCTAAGAGATAAAATACAGTCAATAAAATTACCATATTAAAGATTAAAATCGGGAACAGATGCATGCTCCAGAAGAACGGAACACCACGCATAAATCCCATTAAAAGTGGCGGATCACCGATTGGGGTTAAGCATCCTCCCATATTCGAGATCAGGAAAATGAAGAATACCATAATGTGACTCTTGTGCTGACGCCAGGAGTTCATCTTGATCATCGGACGTACCATTAACATACTGGCACCCGTTGTACCGATACAGCTGGAAAGTAAGGTACCGATTGCAAGGAAGATTACGTTGACACGCGGGGAACCTGCGAGATCGCCTTCTAAAGTGATGTTACCGGCAACACAGAACAGACCAAATAACAGGACGATAAAAGTCAGGTAATCGTTTAAAATACACTCAAGTACTGTTTCGACCGCATCGCCGGCACTATAGGTCACTGCAAATGGAATAATAAATAACAGGGACCAAGCAGCTACGGCAAGCGGCTGGTTTTTCTCCCACCATTCCGGTTTTACAAGCGGAAGTACTGCGATACAGAGTAACAGACCGGCAAATGGGATACAAAGCCATACCGGAACGGTTGCAGTACTGCTTTCGCCGGATTCTGCTGCGAGAATCGTTAGCGGTGTGAAAAGCAGCATAGTTGCGATGCTTCCACAAAGAGCAAGTAACTTTTTCATAAAATCAGCCTCCAAATTCTATGATATATAAATTCATATCATTATTTGTTGATTGCAAAAAAATGTCAATAGATAGTCTTTTTGCAAGGTTAAATCTTAACACAATCTGAATTTTTTTTCTACCAGAAAATAAAAAAAGCGTAAAAACAATAAAAAAAATACAAAATTCATTTCAAACTTTAAAAAAACATGTAAATATGGTATACTGAATCTCTGACGGCTTCATATATTAATATAGGATCGTTATTTGCGGGTAAACTTTTTACATGTGATCCCCTCGGAGTTGCCGCTCCGCTATGGGGATCTTTTTATGCAATTCCAGCCATGCGGGCCAGAACGTATATCATGCCGCCGCAGGTCACACACTCAACAATGCGACATATTTTTTCCATCACTTCAAATAGTGTTGGCTGCTGCTTGTCCTGGTCGTAGGGCTCAGCAGCCACGCGAAGAGAACGGAAACCGCC
>OGXV01002425.1_pt1 | contig 10135 bp, 12 predicted proteins | sample 1576391 | NCBI WGS metagenome assembly OGXV01 (sample SAMEA3541586, study PRJEB24748) | human gut metagenome | biome: human gut; feature: human-associated habitat; material: faeces | place: China | collected 2012 | reverse complement strand
AGGGCTACCGCAATCCCACTGGCTTTAGACGGTGGGTTAAGGTAGCTGAAAGTGGTGGTTTGTGCTATACTTGCGTTATGGGAACATGGAAATAAAGCAGTTTTCTTATGAGATATGTCAAAAGCATAAAGCCATTATCAGATATATGGAAACAGATAAAGACCATATCCATTACATGATAGAAACAGAATCAACAATGTTTATCAGTAAAATGGTAAATCTAATGAAGAGCTATACAACATATCATATTTGGGAAAGATATCCGAATTATTTACGAAAACATTTTTGGATTGAGCATACTTTTTGGACGGATGGATATTTTGCCTGCAGTGTAGGAAATGTTTCAGAAGAGATGTTGAGAAAATATATAGAAAATCAAGGGTAAGAAGGTGGTGACAGTCGTGTTAAAAGCATACAAGTTTAGAGTATATCCAAATATGGAGCAAAAACACAGATTGCAAAAACATTTGGCTGTTACCGTTTTGTTTATAACCAGACGCTGGCATACAGAAAAGAATTATACGAGAAAGAAAAGAAAACAGTTGGAAAAATTGCCTGTAATAATTATTGTAACCAAGAATTAAAGAAAAAGTGCGAATGGCTGAAAGAAGTAGATAAATTTGCTCTGACAAATGCCATATATAACATGGATGCAGCATATCGGAAGTTTTTCAGGGAACATGCAGGATATCCGAAATTCAAAAGCAAGCACGACAATCATAAAACCTATACAACCAATTTCACAAATGGAAATATTGCGGTAGATTTTGAGACAGGTACGATAAAGCTGCCAAAACTGAGAAACATAAAGGCAAAACTGCATCGAAAATTCATTGGAAAAATAAAATCGGCCACAATTTCCCAAGTTCCAAGCGGAAAGTATTATGTGTCAATCCTTGTAGAAACCGAGCACATTTCATTACCTGAAAAAGAAGGCTGTATAGGATTAGATTTGGGTATTAAGAATTTATGCATTACGTCAGCTGGAAAGAAATACGACAATCAAAAAACACTGACAAAACAGGAAAGAAAGTTAAAAAAACTGCAGCGCCAGTTAGCGCATAAAGAGAAAAGAAGTAAAAACTACTATAAAGCAAAGAAAAAGATAGCATCATGTCAAAAGAATCTCTGTGTACCGTTTGATAATAATCAGGCGGAACGTGATCTGAGAATGGTAAAAGTAAAAACCAAAGTCTCTGGATGCTTCCGAAATGAAGAAGGTGCACAGGAATATCTTACAATTATGAGTTATATCGGATCAGCTCGCAAGCACGGAATAAATGCTTTCACAGCTATCCGCGAAGCACTGAACGGAACCCCTGATATCATTTTCAACTAGCGGGGTTCTGAACAGTTACCAAATTTGCTCATTTATAGTAGCAAAATTAAAAAAACTTAACAAAGTATATTTATCATATTTATTGACAAAATATAACGTCTAAAATGTGCAAAATAACGGGGTGAGTTATGCAAAATCGCAATTGTATGGGCAAAATAAAAAAATAAATAGATATAATAACAAAAAAACAATGCAAATTGCTATAAAACTTTGCGACAAATTACCAATGGAAGAAAGGTGGCAGCTAAAAACATAAGACTTGAAAAAAACATAAGAATTATATATTATACAGAGTGTGTAAATAATGATAAAATACGAAAATTGTAACCCCTTCCATCAAGGGATATTAACGGTATGTATTTTTTGAAGAAAATTATATCGGCCACACAGGAGGATGAACATTTATGATGGACTTGTATGGAAATGGATTATTACTTGGAGAAAAAACCCTGGACAGCTTATGGATGAGACAGAACCTGACTATGAACAACATTGCAAATGTTGATACGCCAGGTTTTAAGTCACAATATATGACCTTTGAGAATGAACTGGCACGGAAGATCCAATCAGCTCTGTCTGTGAAGAAGACTTCTATGAAAAATGTGGCAAGAGGGATTGAAAATATGAGACCGTCTGTCCATACTACCTTAAATGAATCAACCAGGCTGGATGAGAATAATGTGGATATGGATCAGGAACAGGTTGAATTGGCAAGAACAGCTTATGAATACCAATTTATGATCAGTTCTGTGAGCAGCGATCTTTCACGTCTGCGCAGCGCAGCTAAAAACTTTTAAATCATACAAATTATACAGTTAAGGAGAAAATATAAAATGATTGAACAGGTGAATGGGTTTATTACCCCCATGAAAGAATGGGATGCTGTTGGAAAGAATGATGGAAAAATAACCGGAACAGAAAATGGCACAAAATCTGTGTTCCAGTCAGTGCTTGAAGATACAATACAAAATGTTTATGACACACAGAAGGATGTAGAACAGAAACAGTATCTTCTGGCAACGGGGCAGTTAGAAGATGCCCACAGTCTTCCAATCGCCCAGGCAAAAGCAGAACTGAGCCTGGAAGTTATGATCTCTCTTAGAAATAAAGCAATGGAAGCGTATAACGAAATTTTAAAGATGAGTGTTTAATACTGCTGGCCATGGAATGGAACAGTAGATTTTTAATATTTGCTATATATGGAAATGCAAAGGATGAATGGAACAGTGCAGAATCTAAAAGAAGCATGGCAGAAGATGCCAGGGAAAACAAAAAAAATGATCGCAGTCATTGCAGCGGGGACGATTATCCTGGCGGCAGCCGGACTTCTGGTCCTGAATATGGGCACGAAAAAAGGATACAGTACCTTGTTTACAGGAATGAGCTCGGAAGATGCCCAGGCAGTTGTAAGTCTTCTTCAGGATGAAGGTGTTGATTACAGATACAATGACAAAAACGGTTCTGTCCAGGTAATGTCAGATACAGTAGATAAGACCAGGGCTGAATTGCTAAGCAAAGGATATCCTAAAAGCGGCTTTACTTATGATATGTACCGTAATAATGCGGGAATCATGAGCACTGAAAAGGATAAGGAAAAATATACATTGTATGAGCTTCAGGATCGTCTGGGTGCCCAGATCGGATTGTTTGACGGGGTACGTGATGCCAAGGTGACCATAGCAGAAGGAGGAACCCAGAAATATGCACTGGATGATACACAGCAGACAGATGCATCGGCCTCTGTTGTGGTGACAATGGATCCTGGACAGGATCTGACAGATGCGAAAGCAGCTGCTATTAAAAACCTGATCGCCAGGGCTGTAAAAGGAATGAATTTTACCAATGTTTCTGTATTTGATGCCGCTACCATGACGGAAGTTGGCGGTGAAGATGAAGCTGATAGTACTACGGGGACAGGCAAAGATGTAGCAGAGCTTACCAGCCAGATAGAAAAAAGTATAGCAGGAAATGTGCGCCGGGTCCTGGAATTAATGTATGGACAGGGAAAAGTTGCAGTTTCTGTAAAAGGTACCCTGAATATGCAGAAGCTGATCCAGGAAACAGTCCAGTATACCACTCCGGATAAGGTTGACCAGAATGATAAAACAGGACTGCTGGAAAAAGAAGAAACAGCAGGGGAGAATACAGGAAGTACGTCTTCGGGAAATGGAGGCGCAGCAGGCGCAGATGCTAATGCAGATACACCCCGTTATACGGGCCAGACAGGCACACAGGCAGGTTCAGATACATATTCCAACAACAGCGCAATAAGAGAGTGGCTGTATAATTCCACAAAAGAACAGCGCCAGATCGATCCTGGTGTTCTGGAAAATACAACAGTAGGCGTTACTATTGATACAGATGATACATCTATTGCAGACGCAGATCTGGTCAGTCTTGTAGCTAATTCAGCAGGTATTACCCAGGAGGACGCTCCTTCAAAGATCACGGTTATAAGAGCCCTTTCAGCAGCCAGTAAAAACACAGATGCAGTGCCGGTAACAGCACCGGCACAGAAAGCAAAGCTTCCATTGCCTCTTTTGATCGCCATAGGGGCAGGTGGGCTGCTTCTGGTATTGCTGATTGCTTTGCTGATACTCAGCAGGCAGCATTTGAAAGCGTCAGAAGAAGAAAGACAGGCACTGTTGGAACAGATACCGGATGGAGATGCGATTACTGAAAATCCTCAAAATGCCATTGCCGCCGACAGTAAAACTAAAAATGATGGGAATATATCCTTGTTAACTGAAGCGGAACAGTCGGCGCTTCAGGGACAGGACGATGAACTTAAGAAAAATGAAGAAATTTTAAATCTGAAAATGCAGCACAGTCTGAAATTAAAACAGGAGATCGGTTCCTTTGTGGATGAAAATCCGCAGATCGCAGCAAAACTGATCCAGAATTGGCTGCTTACTGGTGGAGGAAACGATGGCAGAAATAGAGGAAAGTAAGATAACAGATATTACCGGGGGATCCGAACTGGATAAAATGGATGCGCGGGCGAAAGCAGCAGTGGTAGTTGTGTCTTTGGGAGCAGACCGCGCTTCCCAGATTTATAAATATCTCAGTGAACAGGAAATCGAAGACCTGACTTATGAGGTAGCAAAGCTTGGAAAAACAAATAATGCCCAGGTGGAGAATGCATTAGATGAGTTTTATAAAATGTGCCTTACCCACAAGATGATGACAGATGGAGGTCTGGATTATGCCAGAAGCGTACTGGAAAAAGCATTTGGAGAAACCACAGCCAGAAATCTCCTGGAAAAAGTATCCAAGACTCTCCAGTCCAAGCCATTTAACTTTTTTACAAAGGGAGATCCCAAATCCCTTCTTGCCCTGCTTCAGCATGAGCGGCCTCAGGTGATCGCTTTGATCATGGCTTATATGGATCCTCAGCAGGCGGCCCAGATACTGGAACAGCTTCCAAATGAAAAAAGGATACCGGTACTGGAAGGCATGGCAAATATGAGCCGTGTATCTCCTGAGGCAATAGCTATTGTGGAAGAGGAAATGAAGAGGAAATTCGCTACGATCATTACCAGTGAGGATAATATGAACCTGGGCGGTATTGATTATGTGGCAGATGTGATGAACCATGTTGACCGAGGAAACGAGAAACAGATCTTTGATGAAATGGATAAAGATAATCCGGAACTGTCAAAAAGCATCAGGGACAAGATGTTCATGTTCGAGAATATCATCGATATGGATCCAAGGTCTGTACAGCGTTTTATCAGGGATTGCGATTCCAAGGATATTGTATATGCATTAAAGACTGCATCAGAGGATATGAAGAACGTATTCTTTGCAAATATGTCCAAGCGTATGGCAGAAACAGTCAAGGGAGACCTGGAGATCACTACCAATGTAAGGCTTAAGGAAGTGGAAGAGGCACAGCAGCGTATTGTTAATCTGATCCGTAAACTGGAAGATGCAGGAGAAGTAATAATCAATAAGGGAGGAGATGACGATAACATTGTTGTCTGATCAGGATACAGGCTTTGAAAATAAAGCCAGAGTCCGGAAGCTTCCCTTACAGGTATTTACGGCACCGGATGCACAGAAACTAGAAACAGAAAAGCAGAATAAAAAAGAAACGGAAGCTTCTTTAAATGCGGACAATGATACATACAATGGTCTGGAATGCAGTCAGGAACAAATAGAGCTGGTGCTCAGGGAAAAAGAAAAAATATTAGAAGAAGCCCGGAAAGAAGCGGCAGCCATTGAACAGGAAGCAAACGAAAAGGCAGAACAGATCTTTGAGGAAGCCCGGATGAAAGGATTTGAAGAAGGCAGACAAAAAGGCTATGAAGAGGGACTGATTAGGGCAGAAGAGGAAAATGAGGCGAAACATCATGAAAACCAGCGGTTTTTTAAAGAAAGCCTGGAAAAAGCCTTAATAGAGATCAACAAAGAAAAAGAAAAATGCCTCAGAGAATATCTGGAAGAATTAAAAGATATTGCTGTGGCAGTGGCTGAAAAAGTGATCCATATCAGCCTGAGATCCAGCGGTTCTGTTATAAGCAGGATGATAGAAGCTGAAACAGAAAAACTGCAGAAAATGGACTGGGTCAAGATCTATATGGAAAAAGAAGACTATGAGACCATGGTTCAGGCAGATGGACATCTGGCAGAGAAACTGTCACGGCTCTCTGACAACGTCAAATTTATAGTAATGGAGGACGGAAAATGCGGAAGCTGTATCATCGAAATGCCGGACGGGATCATAGATATGAGTGTAGATACCCAGCTTGAAAATATACACAGACTTGTAGACAACGCCAATACATAAAGATTTTATGGATACATAAAGTACACAGAGGTGAAAACCATGTATGAAAATCTCCTGAAGTTAATACAGCAGGCAGAAACAGCAGACCGCATTGGAAAAATTGAAAATGTAGTGGGAATGTCAATGGAAGCTTCCGGAGGCAGATCCGGTATTGGTGATATTGTTATGATCTACAATGAAGCTGAGAACTGTCAGGTTCCTGCGGAAGTGGTAGGATTCAAAAATGGCAAAATACAGCTGATGACCTATGAAAATATCAGCGGGATCACAGCGGGAAGTTTTGTCCGCAATACCGGATGCCGTTTGCAGATACCGGTGGGAGACTTCCTGAAAGGCCGTATCATCAACGCGCTGGGGCATCCCATTGACGAAAAAGGAGAGTTTCCCCCAGGGAAGCTTTATACAGTAGACAGTGCCTATATCAACCCTCTTAACCGTCCTCCTATCAGGGAACATCTGGAATTTGGGATTAAGGCCATTGATGGTTTAAATACCATTGGAAAAGGTCAGAGAATGGGGATTTTTGCAGGCTCCGGTGTTGGAAAAAGTACATTGATGGGAATGATCGCCCGGAATGTAAAAACAGATATCAATGTGATCGCCCTGGTAGGAGAGCGAGGCAGGGAGGTTCTGGAATTTGTTAAAAAGGATCTGGGAGAAGAGGGCATGAAACGTTCTGTCCTTATTGTAGCCACATCAGACCAGCCGGCAATGCTGCGTATGAAATGTCCCCTGGTTGCAACAACGATCGCTGAATATTTCAGGGATCAGGGAGCAGATGTGCTGCTGATGATGGATTCTCTTACCAGATATGCCATGGCACAGAGGGAGATCGGTCTTGCTATTGGAGAACCGCCTATAGCCAGAGGTTATACACCTTCTATTTATGCAGAATTCCCAAGGCTTCTGGAAAGAAGCGGGAATTTTGCAAAAGGTTCCATTACCGGGATTTATACGGTACTGGTGGAGGGAGACGATACCAATGAGCCGGTGGCTGATACAGTCAGAGGTATTTTGGATGGTCATATTGTTTTAAGCAGGCAGCTGGCTAATGCAAACCATTTTCCGGCTATTGATATCAGTGCAAGTATTTCACGTCTTATGAATGATATAGCCGGGGAAGAACACAGGAAAGCAGCTTCAAGGTTCAGGAACATGTTAAGCCTTTATCAGAAAAATGCAGACCTGATCTCCATTGGCGCTTACAAAAAAGGTGCAAACAGTGCTCTGGATGAAGCAGTTGACCGCATAGGTGATATGAATACATTTCTGGAACAGGAAACAAATGAAAATATCCCTTATGAGGTAAGCATAAGGAGAATGGAAAAAATCGTGGGTTAGCAGTTATAGGAGATGATACTTAAGATGAAGAGATTTAAATACAGTCTTGAAAATGTACTTCATTATAAGGAACAGATTCTGGACAGCATTAAGGCAGAACATGGTACACTTCTGGCACAGATCCGGAAAAAAGAAGCAGAGATACAGGAACTGGAGAACAAGCTGGTATCTGCCCAGAATAAGATGGATGATTTGAAAAAACAGGATGTACAGATAAAAGATATTTGTCTTTATGGTATGTATATCAGTGAAATGGAAGATCAGATCCGGAAAAAACAGGAACAGTTAAAGCTTTTACAGCAGCAGGAAGAAAAGAAAAAAGAACAAGTGATCGCTGCAAAGATAGATACGTCCCGTTATGAAAAGTTAAAGGACAGGCGGCAGAGTGAGTATGAAAAAGCAGCAAAAAAGGCACAGGAGCTGTTTATAGAAGAATATGCTTCAAGAACAGCCAGATATTCTCAAAACAGGGAGGTAATCTAGGTTGAACAGGATTGAAAATACTGGTCAGATAAAAACAGGATATTCTGTGAAGTCAGGTACGAACTCAGAAGAAAAAGTAGGGAATGGGTCAGATTTTGCATCTATGCTGACAAAATACAAGAAAAAAGCAGCCCAGGATGACGAAACAAAAAAAGCAGAAACAGGGAAAACAAAAAATAAAGAAACACAGCCAGAAGGAACCAAAAACAGGGGAAATGAAAAACAGGTTAATGGCAGGCAGTCCGGAGAAAACGTAAAAACAGATGAAATAAAAGCAGAAATAAAAGTAACGGACATACAGGACGAAAAGAACAGCCAGGATGGAGAAAAAGAGCAGGAACTGGCAGCTGCCTATGCTTCTGAAACCTGTTACAGGACCTTTGTACAGATAACAGCAGAAAATAGTAAAATGCCTGCTGCTTACAACAATGAAATAAATGGAATACAAGATCTGGCTGTACAGACAACGTCGGAAACAGGAATGGAGGACCAGACGGCAGCTGTCAGTACCATACAGCAGACAGAATCCCCCCACTCAGAAATAGCTGTCCATGCAGATAGCTTAAAACTCCAGAACAGGCTGGAACAGACCGGAGAGACAGAAGATACAGGACGGACAGAAGAAACCGGGCAGTCAAAGCAAACTGCCAAAATGAACCGGGAAGAAGAAATACCAGACCAGAAGGAACATATTTCCGGAAAGGAAATGACAGCCCTGGCATCGCCCGGTTATACAGGAACTGTTGAAAGTTCAGCTGGAACAGCAGCAAAACCAGCTGCTGTTGATACAGGACCGGCAGACCGGCTGACAACAGCCCAGGATACATTGACAGAGGATCTGGGAAACTACCTGGATACAAAGATCAGTGAAAAAAAAGGAAAGCTGGAGCTTTCCCTGGAGCCGGAAAGACTTGGAAAGCTGACTATCCGGCTGGAGTATGAAAAAGGAAAAACAGAGGTCACTATTTTTTCAACCAGTGCAAAAACACTGGAGATATTAAGCAAAGAAGCAGGGCATCTGGCGCAGATCCTGGAAGAAAAAACAGGAACTCCTACTGTTATTTACACACCGGAACAGACTGAAAACAGGCAAAATATGGATCAGGATACCGGTCATGGCAGAAACGGCAGGCAGGATCAAAAAGAGCAGCGCCAGAAGCAGGATGACAGCTTTGCCCAACAGCTGAGGCTGGGACTGGCCTAGAAGGAGGATTAAAGTGATATGGCAGATCAAATAACAGTCAGCAGCACTGCAAACCCGTATCAGGCAGGTGTTTACAGTGCCGGATCCAACAGCAAGAACACGATGGATGTAAACAGCTTTATCAAGCTGTTAGCAGCACAGCTTTCCAATCAGGATATGACAAGCCCTATGGATAACAGTGAAATGATGTCCCAGATGACCAATATGGCAATGGTCCAGTCACTTACTGCCATGACAGAGTCATTAAATACATCAGCTGCTGTTACAACACAGACGTATGCAGGCAGCCTGATCGGTCAGGAGGTAACTGTGGCAGTTACAGATCCTGATACCGGGACAGCAAATGGCGTGAAATACGGAAAGGTAGTTTCTGTTGATTTTACCAAGGGAGATCCGGTAGTACGTCTGGAAGGTGATGATACTGGTTATAAGATGTCCAGTGTCCTGGGAGTAGGAAAGCTTCAGGACACACAGGATACAACAGATAAGTCAGAGGCAGCAGGTGAAAAAGATCCTGACAGGGGATCTGAAAAAACAGATAAGATCACAGGACAGTTAGCAAATGCAGATCTGAAAGACACAGGATCTGAAGATACAGAAACAGAAGAAATGTAAAAAGGAGCAAAAGAATATGTTAAGAGCAATGGATTCAGCAGTATCAGGTCTTAGGGCACATCAGAACAAACTGGACGTCATCGGCAACAATATTGCAAACGTAAATACATTTGGTTTTAAGTCCCAGAGTTACAGCTTTAAAGAGGCAATGTACCAGACTTCCACCACTTCCACAAAGGGAAGCGAGAATGCCGGTGGTGTAAATGCAGCCCAGTATGGATATGGTTCCATGATGGGTTCCATCAGTACAGATATGGGTGCCTCTACACCAACCTATGTAGGTGGCCTTAATGCAAGCGTAGACGGAGAAGGCTTCTTTATTACATTTCCAAAGAGTACAGAAACGGTTGCAGTAGCGGAT
>OGXV01002412.1_pt1 | contig 10182 bp, 11 predicted proteins | sample 1576391 | NCBI WGS metagenome assembly OGXV01 (sample SAMEA3541586, study PRJEB24748) | human gut metagenome | biome: human gut; feature: human-associated habitat; material: faeces | place: China | collected 2012 | reverse complement strand
CAGTTAGAAATTACCCCTGTAGGTGGTGTACGTGTCGAAGGAAATGACGAGACGGGTGTATTCTATGGCATTCAGACGCTTATACAATTATTACCCACCCGTGCAGGTGTGCTACCTATCCTTCCGGCTGTGAAAATTAACGACTATCCGCGTTTCCCTTATCGTGGTATGCATTTGGATGTGGTACGCCATTTCTTCCCCGTAGATTTCATCAAAAAGTATATTGATTACCTTGCCCTTCATAAACTTAACTACTTCCATTGGCATCTGACGGACGATCAGGCCTGGCGTGTTGAAATGAAATGCCGGCCGGAACTGACAGAGAAAGGTTCCGTACGCGAAGGGGAAATCCTCGGACTTTATCCGGGAAAATACCAGCCATTGCCTTATGGCGGATATTATACCCACGAAGATGTGCGCGAGATAGTGCGCTATGCTGCCGAACGTTATATCACGGTGATACCCGAAATAGATATCCCCGGTCATTGCATGGCAGTACTTGCCACCTATCCGCAATTTAGTACTACGCCGGATGAGCCGAAGAAAGCAGCGCTGACGTGGGGTATCTTCAATAAGTTCAATAATGTGCTGGCTCCTAAACCGGAAGTTTTCGACTTCCTAAAAGATGTGTTTTCCGAATTGTGTGACTTGTTTCCCGGTCAATACATCCATGTGGGCGGTGACGAATGTGCCAAGCGTTGGTGGCAGGAATCGGAAGAAACGCAGCAATTCATGCGTGAGCACGGACTGAAAGATGAGAAAGCATTGCAAAGTTACTTCGTTCATTATGTACAGGATGTGGTGAATGGTAAAGGAAAGACGCTGATCGGTTGGGATGAAATCCTTGAAGGAGGTATTTCGGAAGATTGCATCGTGATGAACTGGCGCCGTCCGGAATTTGGGAAGAAAGCGTTGAAGACGAACCACCGCACCATATCCACCTGCTCTGCCTGGTCGTACTTCAATCTGAAAGAGAGCCGTACCCAAGCGGAAATCGGCCCGCGCGGTCCGTTGCCTCTGGAGAAAGTATATGGTTTTCAGATTGTGCCCGATTCGCTGACTACGCAACAACAGAAACTGGTCTGGGGAGCGCAGGGGTGCTTGTGGACTGAGTATATCCCTACTACCTGGAAAGCGGAGTTTGCCGTTTTCCCACGTATGTCAGCACTGGCGGAAAATGTCTGGTCGCCTTTGGAGAAGAAGGACTGGGAAAACTTCGCCCGTAAAGTAGAGACGCAGTATGAGCGTTATGAGCTTTTGGGAGCGCGCTATTCCGAAGCATTCTTCCGTACGCAAGACGTGGAACGAAAAAGATAACAGAAATAACGGTCGGTGTGCAGTACTTTTCATTTTTTTGCATTTAATAAGAAAAACGCTATACAAATCATTATGAAGTACTTGCTTTGTTTCCTTGTTGGGGTATTGTTAACTACCTCTCTGTACGCCCAAAGTGCAGGTGATAAAAGGTCCTCTTTTTCTGTTCATGCCGGACCGTCATGGTATTTGGGACAATTGATGGGAATCACCGACAGATCGGATGCCTATCGCAGTGATTTACGAAAAGGAGTGGCTTGGGATGTCAGCTATCTGGCACAAGTTGCCGGCCGGAAGTTGAAGTTCGGGGTGGGAGCACTGTATCAGGGAAGTTCCTATAAAAATACGCACGACACCGGGGCGGACAAGATTCTGATGCACTACATGGCGCCGCAGGTATCTTTGACGATGGTGAAGAAGCATTATCAACTTCAGTTGGCAGGTGGAATAGGCTATCAGTTTTATAAGGATAAGAGTAAGGTGTATGGCAAGCCGCGGAATGTTTCGATGGATAAACTTGCAGGTAACCTGGCCCTCTCGGGCGAGTATTTCCTGACGAGCCATTGGGGAGCTTCGGCCCGCCTGAACTGGCTGGCATCCAGCACGGAAACTTACTCGGTGAAGTATCACGATGAGAGGTGGAATGTAGAAAATCCGAAAACCGGTACCGGTTATTTCGGTCAGTTATCTTTAGTCTTCGGTTTAAATTATCATTTTTGAGCGTTATGAAAAAGTTGTTATTTCTGTTCCTGCTGGTTCTCTGTTGTGCCTGCGAGGAAGATAAGTCGGTGGACCCGACACTGATGCCCGAAGCTACGACGACGGGGCAAAATACGTTAGGTTGTTTGATAGACGGCTGGGTGCATACTTCCGGGCGGTTTGGAAAGCCGGATGTCAGTACTTACGATGAAGACGGTAACCATTATGTTACGATTGGTGCGGACGCCGGTGTTTTCAGTTCTTTGCATTTTACGCTTGTGAATCCACGGCAGGGGGCTGTCTGTACTTATATTAATGCCAGTTTTGATGGTGTAAAACTGGAAGATGGCAAGGCATATATCACCCGTATGAACGGAACGATTATCAGTGGAACGTTCAGTGGCGGGAGTGTAACAGAGGGACGCTTTGATATACGATATAGTGAAGAGTCCGAAGGAGGAGAAGTGATCTATTAATAAAAAAACTGCCCGTTCGGAATTATCTTCCGGCGGGCAGTCCTTTTTTCACTTCGTTTTCTTTTCAGTCTTATAAAGCCTTTCGGTTACTGATAACCCGCATGGCGGCAGTGTACTGCTGACAAGGCACAGACACGTGAATGCCATTACCTTTGTCCTCTGTTGAAGCGGTGATGTAAGCTGACTTCAGCAATTGCTTCACACTTTCCACTTCCCAGGGGCTACCTGCGAAAACGTTAATCTGAGAAATCTTTCTACTTGTAATCATGTGCTTTAAACTTTTTAGTTGTACTTTCCGGTCGCAAATGTAAGTGGTTTGCGGGAAACCGAATAGCTCAAATCGATCAAAAAGTAACATAAAAGGTGCAAACGATTTAGAAGTAGCTTATTCCTCATATTTTTTTCTTATTTCGTATCGTTCTTCCGGATTTCCACCCGACGGATCTTTCCACTGATGGTTTTCGGCAGTTCGTCTACAAATTCAATCACACGCGGATATTTGTAAGGGGCTGTCACTTTCTTCACATGATTTTGCAATTCCTTGATAAGCTCTTCACCTTCTTTCCCTTTATATTCTTTAGCCAGTACGATGGTAGCTTTTACTACCTGACCACGGATTTCATCGGGTACGCCTGTGATGGCACATTCTATTACGGCAGGGTGCGTCATCAGAGCACTTTCCACTTCGAAGGGGCCGATACGGTAACCGGAGCTCTTGATCACATCGTCGGCACGGCCTACAAACCAGAGATAACCGTCCTCATCTTTCCAGGCAACGTCTCCCGTGTAGTAGATATCGTTGTTCCAGGCTTCGTGTGTACGTTCCGGATCACGGTAATACTCTTTGAACAATCCCAGTGGTTTACCCTTGTCTGTGCGGATTACGATTTGTCCCTGTTCACCGGCTTCTACGGAACGGCCGTCATTGTCTATCAGGTCTACATCGTATTGTGGATTAGGCAATCCCATACTTCCCGGTTTCGGTTCCATCCAGGGCATGGTAGCGATGGTCAGTGTGGTTTCTGTCTGTCCGAATCCTTCCATCAGTTTGATGCCTGTTAGTTTCTTGAAGGTCTCAAATACAGCTGGGTTCAAAGCTTCACCGGCGATGGTACAATATTGCAGTGATGAGAGATCGTACTTTGTCAGATCTTCGTGAATGAGGAAACGGAAGATGGTGGGAGGTGCGCAGAGAGAAGTTACATGATAATCCTGTATCTTCTCCAGGATGGCGGCAGGGGTAAATTTCTCGTGGTCATACACAAATATATTTGCTCCGGCAATCCATTGTCCGTAAAGTTTGCCCCACACAGCTTTCCCCCAACCGGTATCGGCGATGGTGAGATGTAGGCTGTTTTCCGTCAGGTTGTGCCAAAAACTACCGGTAACGATATGGCCCAACGGATATGTAAAGTCATGGGCAACCATTTTCGGTTCACCGGTGGTTCCGCTGGTGAAGTACATCAGTGAGATATCTTCATTCGTATTCGGATGTTCCGGCTTCACGAAAGGTGCGGCATTTTCGATCCCTTTGTGGAAATCATCGAATCCTTCGGCTACTTCGGGACCTACACTGACGAGTTTCTTCACGCTGGGGGAATCCGGCATGGCAGCTACAATATGATCCGTGATAACCGATTCTCCTGCACAAACAATCATCTTGATGTCCGCAGCGTTACAGCGGTACACGATATCTTTCTTTGTCAGCAAGTGAGTGGCGGGAATGACGACGGCACCGAGTTTATGTAAAGCTATAATGCTGAACCAGAATTCAAAACGACGTTTCAATATTAACATTACCATGTCACCATGACCGATGCCGATGCTTTGGAAATACGAGGCGGTCATGTCCGTATAACGTTTCATGTCGGCAAACGTAAATTGCCGGTGTTCCCCCTTATCATTAGTCCATAACAATGCAGGTTTGTCAGGTTGTTCGGCAGCCCAGGCGTCTACTACATCGTATCCGAAGTTGAAGTCTTCCGGTACGTTTATTTTAAAGTTTTTGATAAAGTCCTCTTGTGTAGTGAAAGAGGTTTGTGATAAAAATCTTTCTACCATGATTTTAGGAATTAAGAATGAAGAATTTTGCTGCGCCGTGCAAGTATGCCGCATGGCAATTCTTCATTCTTTATTTTTCATTCTTCATTTAATGATTACATTATTATTGCCAGGAATCGTACCGTTTTTCCGTCCAGTGCTTTCATGCCATGCGGCAATTTGGAATTGAAGTACAGGCTGTCTCCTTCGTTTAGTATAAGCTCTTTGCCATCGATGCTTATCATCATGCGCCCTTCGAGTACAAGGGTGAATTCTTGTCCGGCATGACTGTTGTAATGTATTGGTTCGCTATCCGGTTTCGGTTCTACGGTCACGACGAATGGATCGGCGCTACGATTCATGAAGCCTGCGGCAAGTGATTGGTATTTGTAGGCTTTGGTACGTTCAATGCTGGTACCTTTTCCGGCACGGGTAAGGAAGTAAGAACTCATTTTCGGTTCTTCGCCAAACATCAGTGCATCTAATGAGACTCCGTATCTGCGTGCAATCTTTTGCAGCATGCTGACAGAAATATCAAATTCTCCAGACTCTGCGAGGCGGTATTCTTCAGCGGAGATGTCACATTCACGGGCAATGTCTTCAGCGGTCAGCTCCAGTACATCACGAAGCCCGCGAAGGCGTTCTGCTATTTGCTTAATTTGTTCGTCCATGTGGTTGTTTATTTAATGAATTAATTGTTAGTCTTATTGCTTACTCGCTTTGATAGCATTGATGATGGCGGATGTATAGCCGTCATGTTCCAGTTCATTGATACCTTTGATGGTAATACCGCCGGGGGTACATACTTTATCGATTTCTACGCTGGGATGCGTATCATTATTCAGTATCAGTTCGGCTGCTCCCTTTACGGATTGAGCCACCATTCTCATAGCATCTTTGGGATAAACACCCATTTCTATACCGGCTTGCATGGCAGCCTGGATGTATTTCAACACATAAGCGATTCCGCAGGAAGCCATGGAAGTGCAGGCTGCGAATTTTTCCTCGGGGATCAGCATGGCAAGTCCCATCTGATTGAAAATATCCAGCATCAGTTGTTCTTGTTCTTTGGTCGCATTACGACTGGCAATCAGTGTCATACTTTCCATCTCGCTGATGGCGGTGTTAGGAATAATGCGGAACATGGTCATTTCCGGTTCGGGTACGTAGTGAGCCAGCTCTTCAAAGTTGATGCCTGCGGCAACAGAAATGATAATTTGCTTGCTTTTCAGTTTCAGTTCGCGCAGCACACCTTTGATAAGCCACGGTTTCACAGCGAGTATGATGAATTCGGCGCCGATGATGGCTTCCTGATTGTCATGGGTGATTTGTAAAGCAGGAAACTCTGCTTGCAGTTCATCCAACTTTCCTTGTGAGGGATTAGACACTATGATATCCGAGGCGGGGATAATACTTCCCTTTGCCAATCCACGGGCTATAGAGCCGCCCATGTTTCCTGCTCCGATAATTGCTGTTCTCATATCATTCTGTTATTAAAAGGGTTGTCGATGGGCAAAGGTAGATATTTTTTAGTCGATATATGAAACTGTTTAAACGTTTTTTGCTGATTACTCTGCAAAATGCAAACTTTATTTGTTTAATATAGAAGATAATGAGTATATTTGTTCAACTAAAGATGATAGATTATGTCTGAAAAAGAAATGAATTCCTATCGCTTGACGAGTATGGAAGAACCTACTGATGAGATGCTATCTCAGTTAATGAAGGAAGTGGCTGAAGAAGCAAAATGTAAGTCGGAAGAGGCTCATCGGAAATTTTTCACAGAGCTTCGTACGGCTGCTCGAGTGCAACGAAGGGAGGTTGCTCGTAAGCAACAACGAATGGAGAAATGTAAAACTGATAATGATAATGAATGATCGCCATAAACCTGTCCTTATTGTTATTGCCGGGCCTAATGGTTCTGGGAAAACTTCTGTGACATCAAAAATCCTTCATCACGAATGGATGGAAGATTCCATTTATATAAATCCGGATATTGTGGCGCAGGAACGATTTGGTGATTGGAACTCAAGAGATGCAGTTATGCAATCAGTGAAATATTGTGAGGAATTGAGAGAACAATGTCTGAAAGAGCGTAAAAGTTTGATATTTGAGACTGTTCTGTCTATACAGGACAAAGTTGATTATATTTGTAGAGCGCTTGAAGCCGGTTTCTTTGTACGTTTGTTTTTTGTTTGTACTGAATCCCCAACAATAAATGCTGCCAGAATTGCGAATCGAGTCATGGAAGGCGGACATGATGTGCCAATTACTAAAATAATATCTCGCTATCAAAAGTCCCTTTTGAACTGTTGCTTGGTTGCGAAACTGGTAAATAGGGCATATATTTATGATAATTCAACAGAAGATGTCGATGCTAAACTTTTGTTTCGTTTGACTGATGGACATATGGTAAAGCAATATGTGGATGTTATTCCGGAGTGGGCACAGTTGATTCAAGAGAATATTTAATTGTGAAGATTCTGTTTCAAGACAGATACCAATAGAATAAAAACAGGCAACCTTATAGAAACCTCTTCAGTTTAAATAGGGCTGCCTGTTTATTGCTGATTATGTTATCAAATATACTTTAAAGTACTTTTCTGAAACGTTCGAGGAACAGATCCGCTTCTTCCATGCTGAGGCAGAGGGGTGGAAGCAGGCGGAGTACATTTGTACCGCTGACACCGGTAAATACATGTTGTTCTTTTAGCAGTTTCAGACGAAGTTCCTTTATCGGTTCTTCAAATTCAAGACCGATCATCAGACCACGTCCGCGAACTTCTTTGATCTGCGGGAACTTCTTCAACTCCGTCATCAGATACTCACCTACCTTGGCTGCATTTTCAACCAGATTCTCCTGACCTATTACGTCCAAGACAGCAAGCGCTGCGCTGCATGCCAGATGATTACCGCCGAAAGTAGTGCCCAACTGTCCGTAAACCGGAGTGAACATCGGACTGATAAGTACACCGGCCATTGGGAAACCGTTACCGATGCCTTTGGCTACAGTGATAATATCTGCTTTAATACCGTTATATTGATGAGCGAAGAACTTACCGCTGCGGCCATAACCACTTTGAATTTCGTCCAGAACCAATATCGTATTATGAGCTGTACAAGCTTCACGCAAAGCCTGCATGAATTCATCTGTCGGCAATTGAATACCACCCACACCTTGAATTCCTTCGATAATCACTGCGCAGACATCACCTTTTGCCAGTTCGTTTTTCATGGCTTCAATATCGTTCAGCGGAAGGTAAGTGACATGTCCGCAGTCATTAATAGGAGCTATGATTTTGGGATTATTAGTCACTTCCACGGCAAGTGAAGTACGTCCGTGGAATGCCTTGTTGAAGGAAACCACACGTGTACGTCCGTTGTAAAACGAAGCGAGTTTCAAAGCATTTTCGTTGGCTTCTGCACCGCTGTTAATCAGGAATAAGGAGTAGTCATCATAACCACAAACTTTTCCCAGACGTTCAGCAACCTGTTCCTGTAGCTTGTTAATCACAGAGTTGGAATAAAATCCCAACGTGGCAACCTGGTTGCTGATCATCTCTACGTAATGCGGATGTGCATGACCGATGGAGATAACAGCATGTCCGCCGTAGAGATCGAGGTACTCAGTACCGTTCTCGTCCCACACGTGGCAGCCTTTTCCCTTGACAATGTTGATGTCAAAAAGGGGATATACGTCGAATAAGTTCATTTAAATGAAGAATTAAGAATGAAGAATTAAGAATTATGGGGTGTTCTCTTTCTTCATTTGATTGTTTTTTACTGTTCTGATAGAAGAGATAAGTAGAGCCATAAGTTCTCCACAGTCTGCTTCTATGCTATTAAAAGAATTTTCATCAATATAATCTGAGTCTTTCAGAAGGTTTAACCAGTAATCGGTTTCATTCGCTTCTTTCAAAGAAACACTAAGCTTATTAATGAAGTCTGCATTGCTCTGGGCAAATTCAGATTCACGGATTAAAGCTCCGATAGAAGTGCCGGAACGAAGAATTTGTTTACTTAGAATAAACTCCTTTTTATCTTCTTGCAAGAATTTAGTCATACGTATCATTCGTAATGCAAACGAATAACTTTTAGCATGCAACAACGAGTCTGTCCTATTTCGTGAATTCTTCATTCTTCGTTCTTCATTAGAAGGCGCTGGGCTTCAATCGTAAGCCGACGGTTTCTTCTAAATTGAACATCAGATTCATGTTGTGTACCGCCTGACCACTGGCACCTTTCAGCAGGTTATCGATGCAGGAGATGATAAGCAGCTTATCACCGTGCTTTTCCAAATGCAGAAGACATTTGTTGGTGTTCACTACTTGTTTCAGGTCGATGTTCTTTTCTACGATATGCACGAAAGAGTCTTTGGCGTAATATTCTTCGTACATACGGACTATTTCATCCAGGGCAACTTTAGTTTTTACTACGATGGTAGCAAAAATACCACGTGCGAAATCACCGCGGTAAGGGATAAAGTCAATATCCGCATCAAAACTGTTCTGCAATTGCTTCAGGGATTGCTTGATTTCGGGTACATGCTGGTGATCGAATGCTTTGTAAACGCTCATGTTGTTGTTGCGCCAACTGAAGTGACTGGTTGACCCCGGTTTTACACCTGCTCCGGTGGAACCGGTAATGGCATTCACCATGATGTCATTGTTCAGCATCAGATGTTTGGCAAGGGGGAGCAATCCCAATTGGATACAAGTGGCAAAGCAACCCGGATTAGCCACATGCTTTGCTTTGCAGGTAGCGCGACGGTTCAATTCCGGCAAACCGTAAATAAAGTCATGTTCCGGAGAAGCGATGCGGTAGTCCATAGAAAGGTCGATAATCTTCAACTCTTCGGGAAGGTTGTGACTCTCCATGAACTTCTTCGTGTCGCCATGGGCGGTACAGAAGAATAACACGTCAATTTCGTCTAGAGGTAACTCGTCGGTGAAGACAAGGTCCGTTTCGCCGTACAATCCTTCATGTACGTCGGTAATTTTGTTTCCGGCGTTACTTGAGCTGTTGATGAATACGATTTCCGCTTCCGGATGATTGACCAGCAAACGAATTAACTCACCTGCCGTATATCCGGCTCCGCCGATGATTCCTACTTTAATCATGTTAGTTTATACTATATTCTTTTATCTGTTATACAAGTTCTTTTCCTCGGGAACAATAAGCCACATTATAAGGTATACGGGGATACCGGCAAATACGGTAAAAAACGTCAATAACGCATAGCCGATACGTACGAGTGAAGGGTCGAGTCCGAAATAAGCGGCCAATCCTCCGCAGACGCCGGCAAGCATTCTGTCGCTGCGTGAGCGAGTAAGTTTTTTGTTATTATTATCCATAAATTCTTTTTTTAATGAAGAATGATGAATGAAGAATGAAGAATTTTGCTGCGCTGTGCAAGTATGCCGCATGGCAATTCTTCATTCTTCATTTTTAGTTCTTCATTTCATTAAATTTCTTCGTCTTTATGATTGTTATAATATACTCTCAGTGGAGTAGAAGTAACCTTGATGAAACCTTTCGCATCTTCTGCCGTCCAGCCTTTTTGCATTTCACCATATTCGCCGAACTTCGTTTTCACAAGATCGTCTTCTGATTCTACACCTACCGTAGAGAAAGATAATGGGCGAAGTTCCAG
>OGXV01002411.1_pt1 | contig 10186 bp, 7 predicted proteins | sample 1576391 | NCBI WGS metagenome assembly OGXV01 (sample SAMEA3541586, study PRJEB24748) | human gut metagenome | biome: human gut; feature: human-associated habitat; material: faeces | place: China | collected 2012 | reverse complement strand
ATTCTATCTCTTCGTTCGGAAAAGCCAAATCGGATGCATTAACATTCAAATAAGGAGCCAATATCTCTTCCCGAAGATTTTTCAAAGCATTGATTCTGCGATAGCCTGGATAAAGGCGGATTGCCTCATCGCAAAGCTGCAATGCATTGAGCTGCTGTTGCTTTCCAATAGTATATCGGGCTTCTGCCAAATAAACTTCGGCACAGATCGGTTCGGAAGCATACTTGCTTTTCAATGTGTTCAAAGCTTTCAGATAAGTATCTTCCGTCAGTATCGGAAGTTCGCCCTTTGCCTGCAGAGGTCGAATATTCCGATCAGCATTCCATCTCCATTCCAGATAGTTAAGTGCTGTCAACACATAACCTTCTTTTAATCCGGTTACTTTATAAGCGGAAATCATATTCCCATAAATAGCTATTATATCTTGTTTGACCGGATTCACAGTACCGTCATTAGTAATCCTGTTACCCAATTCTTCCACCCGTTGCAGTGCTTCAATGCTACGGGAAGCCAATAAATGATACATATCATGGTGATAGTATTCGCTCGTTTCCCCCAGTTCTACAAAAGGAATATAGTCGCGTGAGGACGTTTTGAGCAGCAATACAGAATCGGCCAATGCCTCCTTTATATTTGTCCGCACTTTTTCGATGAACATATTGGCTGTCCATTCACGCATATCGGCAGCAGGTGTCTGGTCTACGATTTCTGTCCGTTGGCGGAGTTGCCACTGGTTGCTGGCTGCATAATCTGCATAGATTCCCGCTATCAAAGAGTGTAGGATGGCGCGATCCATTGGTTGGTCAGTCTGTTTCACCCATTGTTCCAGTCCTTTCAAATCAGCGTAAAGACTGTCGGGATTCAACATTTCCCGATATTTCATCCGCCACGTATATGCTTTGAGCATTTGTGGAGAGTTTTTCTCTTTTTCCCCTTTCTGATAAATCTCATCAGTCAGTTTTATCACAGTCTTAGGCAAGCTCTTTTTCTCCGCTTGCTCCACTTCTTTCCATAATTTGTCGAAAGTTTGTGCCTGTACCGCCGGAATCACTCCCAACCATAGCAGCACCATCATACAAATCTGCTTTACTTTCATAATCTTTCTAGTTTAAGTTTGCTATAAGTCTCACTCTTATAAATAACAAAGTAAGGAAATAAAGTTTAAAGATTTGTACTTTTTAGCTTAAAAAAAGCTTTTATCAAGCTATCAGCCCCATACCATATTGTATAAACATTAGCCTATTAATCAACTCGCTCTGGAATAAAATAAAAAGTCCCAAAACTGCCACTCGGTTTATTATTTAATTGAAAAGTTTATCTTCTGCAATAAGATTCACCTATCTCTTACAAGTTCATAAATGCAAAAGTATCTTGCACCTTACACTAAACCAGCGATAGTTAACTGATATACAAGCATTTGAAGCAGTGCAAGATACCGTTGCAGATGCATGCAAGATAGAGGTATCTTACACACTGTCTCGTTTATAAGAATCCGGGCATATTCATAGAAGACACTCAAAAATTTGCAGCACCTCTACATAAAATGGCTTGTTCATGCCGGTGAACAAGCTGTTTTATGCCTTGAAACCAACAGTTTCAAGTAATGAAACTACCAGTTTCACACCGGAAAACTAAGTGTTTAATACCTTGAAACTAAGTGTTTCAAGCGTATGAAACTTTGTATTTTGCTGCAACTTCCTATGATAAAGAAGTTTAGAGTAGTATTTCAAAGATGCAGGTAACGATTTGGTGATGGAAGTCCTGCTTCGGGTTACACTGCTTTGCATTGTTTCAAATATCTCAATACAAAGTTAGTCATTGTTTTTAATATTAGCAAATCGCATTCTTATTATTTTCATATAGCATTGAGAGTCAACTATGACGAATAAAAAACTTGTGCATGTTCCATTTTTGGGGGAAAACTTCTTTTGATTTGTATCTCTCAATGCTTTCCGCTTATGGTGATACACACAGATAGGAACTTTACATTTTTTTACAAATTCGTTCTCTTTAAAAAAAGGATGGCATATAGTAGGATTGGCAGGCTTCAATTGTGCGATAACCTTAAATGAAACTATTAATCTCCTGATAATTTATAAGGATAGCAAATATACAACAATCATCTGACATACTGAATATTTGTGTTAAAAAAGAATTCTAACACATCCCTATTTTTGTTTTTGGGGGCGGTAAATGTCATTTTTTGGCGGTTGCTCAACCGTTGATTAACCAATGGCCTCACAAGAAGACTGTAATATTGCACCATGAAAACAATAAATACAGGTCATTATGAATAACAGAAGAACCAAAGGAGACGGACAGATTACCCACCTGCTTAGTACCATTCTCTCAAAAGTAAATTCCATTGAGAAGTTGCTTTCGCCCGCTATTCCCAGCATGCCCGATAGTGAGATACTCGACTCAAAAGGCGTACGCTTGCTCACTAAGATGTCGGACAGGACACTGCTTAGAAGGCGCAATGACGGCTCACTTCCCTTTTACAGGGACAAGGGAAAGATTTACTATCTCCGCACGGATGTTCTGAAAGCCGTATTACTTGAAAAAGAAGAAAACTTAAAAAGGAAGCATTATGAGAAGAATGATTAAAATTGAGAGTAGCTCATTCGCTGCTCTCGTGAGAAATCACAAAAAGACGTTGAATATGTTGGCAGTGATGCAACATATCTGTCAGGACAATAATGTGGCGCTGTCCATGTTACCGGATGAAGTCTGCGAGTTGATTAACCTCGATCCTGCGGAAATTGAAAAACAAAGGCTGAACGGCCGCCTCCGTTTCGCGGAAGAGGAGAACGGTACAAGGCATTATTCCATCGTGGATATTATCAACTTGAAGGATTCCATCGACAGCAAGGCGATAGCTAGACAGGTGGAAAGTCTTTCTTTTGAGGAAGAATAATCTTCGGTCAATCCCGAACTAACAGACAAGGGTACGGCAGGCAGGGTCGGATTTATCCGGGCTGCCTACCGTACCTTTGTCATTTCCTGAAAACGGCTCTTTGCGGAAACCTGCGGAAGTGAAGTTTACGTAGCTTCCGGGGTTTCCGCAATGTGCCGTGGGAAACATTTAGGATATTTTCTTTAATTCCGTGTGAGGGACGATTACCTTCAGTGAAGGCACATGCCGTGCTGCTATCTCATTGCTACCGATTACAAGCTCATTATCATTTGTATTCTCCTTTTGTTTTTTCGACTGAATAGTCAATTGTATTTGCCTGTTCAGAGTGAGTATATCCTCATTGAGCCGCCTCAGTTCCTCCTCTTTAGGCCATGTGGCCGAAACAATCTCCTGTAACACGGGAAGGTTCTTCTCCATCTCCGCATTCTTTTCCCGCCGTTTGACAATCATATCGGGAATACGTTCCAGCGCATTGATGAAATTGGCTACCGCCAGTTTCGGGTCTTTGGCAATGTTGCCATTATTATAGGTATATTTCAGACCGTCCAGCCCTTCAATCATAAACTTGTTTTGCAGAAACTCCAATCCTCCATCCCATTGCTTCTCGGTACGCACCAATATACGGAAGTCGAATAGCGTACCGATTTTCATGTGATCGTTTTCCGTCCTCGCTTTCTCGTTGATAACAGATAACTTATTACCAAGTGCCTCGATATCATTACTTGCCACACCATCCAGTTTTAAGGGGTTGGGGCGTAGTCCGGTTTCGTTGTCTTTCGGGGCTTTCTGGTTCAGATATTCCCAATCTTTGGTGAAGCGTTCGATGAAAGTATTGTTCTTCTCTATTTCTTCGGTAAATTCCTTGAGCTTCCCTCTGGCATTTCCCTTGCTGCGTTGGAAGGCTTGCTTCTCGCTTTCGAGTACGACCTGCTTCTTTTCCAACTTTGCTTTCTCCAACAGGTCATCATTGCCGGAGAGCATGGCCACATATTCACTGTAATTACTTCCGCTGCTCTCATCAATCCCTCCTTCGTCAAGGGTACGTGTGGCCAGATTACAGGATTTCATCTGGTGGATGAACACAGATTTATTTTGTAGCGTATTGAAACGGTAACTATCCAAAGACCTTTTGACTGCATAGATAAAACTATCCACCGCGTTGTTGGCATATTCTTTGGCAATGATATTCCCTTTTCGGGCCGCCCTGCCGTTGCGCTGTTCCAGATCGGACGGCCTTCAGGGGATGTCAAGATGATGGCTTGCCACAGCACGAACCTGTGCGTTTACCCCGGTTCCCAACTTCTGGGTAGAGCCGAACAGAACCCGTATCTTTCCGCTGTTCATATCATCGAACATCTCTTTTCGGGCCTTGTCACTGGTTGCCTCTTGAATAAATCGAATCTGATGCCGGGGGATGTTATGGTCTTCCATCAGCTTGCGTTTTATCTCGCTGTATATATTCCACTGATCCGGTTTATAAGTGCCCAGATCCGAAAACACGAATTGGGTCCCTTTCACTTCAATATATTTGTAGTAATACTCAGCTATCTTGTTCGCACAATAGGATGCCTTGTTTCCGGGGTTATCTCCGTATTTCATATCTATCAGACGCATATCGAGCGACATCTTGCTGGCGCAGGTCGTGGCTATCAGCATCTTTGCGTTCTCTTCCGAATCCGACAAGGGCGGTCTGTCAATAAAGGTCGCATCTCCCGTTTCGGCAAACGCCATCAGTTTTTCGATGTACACCTCTTGCTCCGGCGTGGGTGGGATACTGACAAGTTGCTCATTCAACTTCGGTTTGTCCACTCCGACATCCTCGGCTGTTTTATAGTCCGTTATCTCCGCGTAGAAATTAGCAAGTTCCGGTACTTTGATGAAGTATCTGAAGCGTTCCTTCTGCACAATCTTATTCGTTACCGAAAACTCAAAGTCGGTTGTCTTCTTGGCGAATACGGCGGCCCATCCGTCAAAACAAGTGATACCCTGTCTCTCCATCTCTTTCGGACGCAGGTATTTGAATAGCAGATAGAGTTCTGTCAGCGAGTTGGAAATAGTCGTACCTGACAAGAAAGTCGCTCCCAAATCCTTTCCCGTTCTCTCCTGCATGGTGCGGATGGCAAACAACAGGTTCATCGCTTTCTGGCTTCCTTCGGGGTTTCCAAGGCCCGAAACACGTGCGTGACGGGTGCTGAACATCAAGTTTTTGAAGGCATGTGATTCATCAACGAACAGGTGGTCGATGCCCATTTGTCTGAAATCAATCACATCATCCGTCCGGCCTTTGATATCCTGTTCCAACTTTTCCAGCTTCGCTTCCAGATTCTCTTTTCTCTTTTCCAGACCTCGTTTGACCCAACCGCTCACCTCGTTTCCTTCCTGCTCGAATACGGCAAGGCTTTCGTCTATGCTGTCAATCTCCTTTCCGTATATCTGCTGCTGCATTTCGGGAGACTGCGGTATCTTCCCGAATTGGTCGTGTGTAAGGATGATGCAATCGAAGTTATTATTTTTAATGTCGTGGAAGATACGGACACGATTCTCCGGGGTGAAGTCCTCCTTGCCCGGATAGAGGATTTTAGCATTGGGATAAGCCCGTTTGAATGTATCGGCAATCTCATGCACGTTACTCTTTAGCCCGATTATCATGGGCTTGTTTGCCAGTCCGAGGCGTTTCATCTCGAAAGCACTGATACACATGATAAGCGTCTTTCCGGTTCCCACGGCATGGTCGATGATGCCGCCGCCGTTCTGTATCAGCATCCATGCGGCGTTCTTTTGGCTGTCATACAAAGACGGGATGCCCAGACCTTTCAGGTCGAGGAAGGGGAATGTCTGGTGCGAGCCATCGTAGGTGGGACGCACGAAGCAGTTGAACTTATGGTTGTACCTGTCCGCAAGTTCCTGCTTAAATTCGGGTAGCTGCTCATTCAGCCAACCGGTGAAAGCACCGCGTATCTCGTTGATTTTAGCGTCCGCAAGCTGTATGGCATCGGCGTCGCGTTCCTTTATCTTGTTGCCTTCCTCGTCCTCCACGGTTCTGGTAATCTCCGGGACGGTATTGTGGAGCGCGTGCTTTAGCAGGTCGTTCCCATAAAAGTTGCGGCCTTCACCTTTCACGAAATACTTGTCCGTGATATTGGCGTTCGACTCCTTGCAACTGACGCTGAACTCGTCCACGCTTTCCGTGTAATAGATGGATACCTTTGTTTGGAACAGGTAGGTGGCAAACTCCTCATAGATGGCAGTCGGAAGCCACCGCTCTCCCAGGTTAAAATCAATCAGGTCGAAAATGATGGGTTCGGGAAATGCTTCCTTCAGGGCTTTCAGTGAAGCCTTGCTTTCCCCGTCTTCGGGATGGGTTTTCAGATACTCTTCTATCCAGTCGGCTTTCGCCACCACATTTCCGGCAATGAAGCGGTCCTTAATCTCATAATTCCTCATCATGGGATTGTAGAACAGGCGGTTTTTGAGCTGGTGCAATAAATCGTCCCTCTCAATATCCGACAGGTCTTTCATATAGTCCAGATTCACCTCGCCGAATTTATTGAGCGAGGCGACAAGCGCTTCCTCCGCCGTATCTACATGAACCGTCTCATTCGGGTTGAAGGAAACGGGGACGATGAAAATATCGGATTTCTGACTTTTCCCGTTCACGAACCTTTCCAGTGATAGCATTTCCCGCCCTCCGGCATCCATCAGTATAAACTGGGAGTTGTCTTTACCATTGACAGAACCGAACATACGGGAAAATCGGTCGTATTGCTTATTCAGTTCTTCGCGTAGTTCGGGCTGTTCGGCCTCGGTTTCCGCTTCCTTATTATATAGCTTGTGATAGGCTTCACGCAAAGGAATGTAATAAGCGGCACGGTATTGCTGAGTAACGGTCAGTTTGAGGGGATGAAATTCCACTGACGGGGTGTTTACTTTCCGCAGGAATCCGTACTGCTCACCCTCTTTCACCAATGAACCGTTTTTATATTCGGGCAATATCTCTCCCGCAAACGGGCGGGGTTCCATCTGCTTTTTCCTTTCCTCTTCCATCGCCTGCCTTTTGGCTTCCCACCGCTTTTCTTCCTCGATTCTCCTTTCATCCGAAAAGGTTTCCTCCTGTGCCTGCTCAAATAGATTCCCTTGTGAGAACAGGTCGAACATTTCGGGCGGGTTCTCTTTGGGGCGGGATTTTCGGGGCGCGGCACGTTGCGGTTCGGGAGCTTGCCGCTCCGTTTCCGTATCTTCATCCTGAAAAGCCTCGAACAGGTTGAGCGCAGGTTCATAGGCCGGGAAGGGAGAAAGAGTTTCTTCCTTTGGTGGAATAGCTTCTGTCTGTACACTTACCTTTTCCTCTTGCTTCTGCTGTGCCCGGCCGCTCTCGTATAAATTCAAATCCAGATGTTGGCTTACGTCTTTTATAAGCACCTTCTTCAACGCTTCGCCTATCTCTTCCATACTTCCGTCATGGATAAAGTTCATGGCGGGCTGACCGTACATGTTCATTCCTTTCTTGACGGATGTATAAATCACATGGTCCGGTTCTTTATAGGAATTATTGATGTAAATGCCATCGGATAACGTGCGTGTCTCAATAAAATTCAACTCATTTTCCGTCAATTCCTGTTTTCCGGTATGCTTTTGCAGGATAATAAGGTCACTGCTGACCTCGGTTCCGGCATCGGTAAAGAGATTATTCGGCAGGCGGATGGTGGAAACAAGACGGGTGTGGTTCATCAGCCATTCACGGACGGGGCGGTTGCGCATGGAATCCATTACGCCCGTGCTGGTGATGTAGGCCAGTATTCCTCCCTCACGAAGCGCATCCACGCCTTTCAGGAAGAAATAATTATGTACGGCGCCGAGAGCGAACCGCCGTATCTCATCATCGCTTTTGTCGAAATCACGGTCATAGACTTTTGTGTCCCCGAAGGGGATATTGGAAGATACCACATCGAAATAATTCGTATGGTGGGGCTGTATGGACTGGAAGCTGTCAATCGTCACGTTATCCTCAAGGCAGAGGTAGGACAGAATTTTTCCTGTCAGCTTGTCTTTCTCGAAGCTATGGATTTCCATCGCCTTTGTACCCTCTCTGAACTGTTCCGCAAAAACGCCCATACCTGCCGACGGGTCGAGGAACCGCTGCGGGGTGACTCCATTCTCCTGCAAGGACTGGCTGATGGCCTTTACCACCTCGTCCGGTGTATAGAAGGCGGTCAGTACGGAGTTTTTCAGGCTTTGGATATACTGCTTGTATTCTTGTTCATTCGCAGAATACTCCCGTAACAGTTCATGCAGCAGGCGGACTTGTGGGAACAATTCCTTTTCCGTCCTTCATTTCTCAATATCCGTGTCTTTCTCCGCCGGATTGAGGATACATTTCAAGCCGCCGAAACCGGAATAGGCTTTCAATACGTTGCGTCCCTTTTCAGTAGCACAGGCTTCGGGCCACATGAAGAGTTGTTCGAGTGCGGCGATGTTGTCCGCTAAATGTTTTCGTTTATTATAGGCCATGTTGTTCGATATAAAATTGGATGAAACCTGTCAGTTCGATAGTAAGGGTACGATATAAGGGGGATGTCCCAAAATCGTCATCGATGGGATATTTCCCGAAAACAGTTTCGGCAGGTTGTAGTACGTTCAGGCAGAAAGAGGTGCGCCGACGTGGCTTCACTTCGGGAAACCATTCTGAGACGACCTCGAAAATGGTATCGAATTTGGAGAAACGCAGGTCTTGGTAAAGAACGGCGTTTGCCAGTTCCAGCGCTTGTGCGACGGGAAGGCCGCCACGTACCATACGCTCGTAAGTATCGGCCGCGCTGTCGGCACGTACCGCTATCAGATTCTTGTCGCTTGCCAATACGGGGTGATTATCCTTTAAAAAAAGAAAGAGAGCTGCCGCAAAATAGGACAGTTCTCTTCTATCGTTTCTTTTCTTGTTCATACGTGTACTTTGTTTAATGAGTTGGGAATGAATGATTAAAAAAGATATACCCGATTCGCGTGAAACCAATCGGGTATATCGTGTGGATAACGGTTTGCGGATTAACCGATGGAGAGTTTGCTCTTGCTGGTCTTCGCTTTGAAAGGGGCCACGTGGCGCGCTGTCTTCTGTTGGGCTTTCTTCTCCTTCCCCTCGGTGAGCTGCGGTTTGTACTCGCGGGCGTTCTTGCCGATAAGCAGGTTGTTGCTCTTGTTGCTGAAACGGACGTCATCGGAGAATAACTGTTTGGTCCTCGGATTGCGCATATTCTCAATAAAGACCATTCCGTGATTTTCCAGTATCTTCTTCTGTTCGGGCGTTACCTTTGCTCCGAGAATAGTTTCGCTGATTCGCAGTTTCTCATCTGATTGCTTGAACGTGATGTCTCTTGATGCCGCATCTACGAAAGCGACACCGGAGAGCATCGTATCATTTTTGCGTTGAATGTCATTGATAGGAACCTGCCCGCCATTGGCCAATGTCTGCTTCTGTGTATCATCCAGCCGCTTTCCATAGATGTAGTCCGGTATCTTGATGGCATCTACGGGCATGGTAATAATACGGTTGGTCGGTTCGTGGAAACTGACGTAGCAGTTACAGACTTTTCCGGTGAAGGAGTCTTTCATCTCTTTGGTGGCTCCTAGTGTGCCCGTTTCACGAAGTTGGTCTTTTTCCACATCGGAGAATATACCCTTGTAGGCGGATTGCTCAAATTGTGGAGTATCGAGTCGGCTTAGTGTTCTTAATTGCACCTTTCCACTCTCGTCTTTTACGCAAATGAAACAGGCTTCGCCCATTTCCTTGCGTTCGCCGTTCACCTCCTTGCTGATAGGGAAAGCGGTAGAGGTGATTTTGCCTTTCAACAATTCGCCCATCGCACGGTTCTCGAACAGCAGTTGCTTGTCGATACCGAGGGCGTTCAGGTCTTTCCACGGTAATTGATGTTCATCGAATTTGTAACGCCGGGCGAGTTTGGCGATACGCCCTTCATCATTCAGTTCGCTGTTCTCTACCAATTTCTTGCCGTCCGCGCCGGGGTCTTCCCCTTTTCGGATTTGTACCACCGCGTTAAGTGTCTTTTCCAACAATACCAACGGTACAAGGAAGAAACTGAAACTGCTGGGGTTGTCATACTGGTTTTTGAAATTGGAGAAGAAAAGCGCTAGCGGTGTGGTTTTGTCGAGTTTAAGGTAGTCGGGGTTGTTTTTCTTGTCGGGAGATACCACCTCGATGCTACCGTCGTTCTCGTTCATCTTTGAGACAACCGCCGTTTTGTTCGTTCTCTTGTCAAG
>OGXV01002407.1_pt1 | contig 10193 bp, 10 predicted proteins | sample 1576391 | NCBI WGS metagenome assembly OGXV01 (sample SAMEA3541586, study PRJEB24748) | human gut metagenome | biome: human gut; feature: human-associated habitat; material: faeces | place: China | collected 2012 | reverse complement strand
GAGGAGATCCTGTAATGCATATTCTTTCAGGAGGGTTGTTCCTAGGAGCTTTCTACATGGCTACAGATATGGTAACAAGCCCATATACACCAAAAGGTAAAATAATATTTGCATTGGGATTAGGACTACTTATATCTTTGATTAGAATGAAAGGTGGATATCCAGAAGGGGTAGCTTATTCTATTCTTATCATGAATGGAGTTGTTCCATTAATCAATAGATATACTGCACCTAAAAAATTTGGTGAGGTGAAGTCTAATGAAAAATAGATATGTACATTATGGAGCAGTTCTTTTAATAATAGCTGCTGTATCTGCTGGAATATTGGCTGTAGTAAATGAATTTACTAAAACAGTAATTCAACAGAATGAAATAGCTGCTGTAAACTCAGCAAGAAAAAATGTTCTTTCTTCTGCTGATACATTTAAAGCTGAAGAAGCTATAAAAGCTGAAGGGCTTGAATTTATACCTGGATTTAACAAGGATGGAGAGCTTACAGGATATGTTGTATCTGTTGCTCAAGGTGGATATGCTGCTGACATCAATTTTGTTTTGGGTATTGAAAAAGATGGTAAAATTGCAGGACTTGATATAATAGGAAGCCAAGAAACTCCAGGACTTGGAGCTAGAATTATGGAAAAACCATGGCAGGCTATCTGGGTAGGAAGAGATTCATCTTATGTCTTCAATAAATCTACTGATGCATTTGCTGGTGCTACTATATCTCCAACAGCAGTTTATACTGGAATGATGAGAGCTTTGACAGTCTATGACAAAGAGGTGAGAAAATAGTGGAGAAAAATAACTATGGAAAGATATTCTTTGAAGGAATATTCACAGGAAACCCTGTATTTATACTTCTATTAGGACTATGTCCTACACTTGGAGTTACAAGTTCAGCAATAAATGGTATGTCAATGGGATTAGCCGTTGTAGCTGTTCTTGCATGTTCAAATGTTTTAATTTCTGCATTTAAGAAATTAATTCCTGATCAAGTTAGAATACCAGCATTTATCATGATCATAGCATCATTGGTTACAATAGTTGAAATGGTTATGAAGGCATATACTCCTGATCTTTATAAAGTATTGGGATTATTTATTCCTCTTATAGTTGTTAACTGTATAGTATTGGGAAGAGCAGAAAGTTTTGCATCAAAAAATGGTGTACTTGCATCTCTAGTTGATGGAGTAGGAACAGGACTTGGTTTTACTCTATCTCTTACAGTATTAGGTGCTATCAGAGAGGCTCTTGGTAATGGATCTGTATTCAATATCAAGTTTGCTCCTGAAGGCTTCACTCCTGCACTTATATTTATACTTGCACCTGGAGCTTTCCTTACAATTGGATGTATCATAGCAACTCTTAATTATCTTAAGATGAAAAAGAGTAAGGAGGGATAGAAAGTGACTTTTGGAAGTATTTTTAGTATTATAGTAGGTTCTATATTTATAAATAACGTTATCTTTGCAAAGTTTTTGGGTTGTTGTCCTTTCATGGGAGTATCTAAAAAGATAGATGCTTCATTGGGAATGGGAATGGCAGTAACTTTCGTAATAACTCTAGCTTCAGGGATAACTTGGCTTGTATATCATTTTTTACTTGCTCCATTTGGATTAGACTATTTACAAACTATAGCTTTTATATTAATTATAGCAGCTCTAGTTCAATTTGTTGAAATGGCTATTGCTAAGACTTCACCAAGTCTTTACAAAGCTCTTGGAGTATTCCTTCCTCTTATTACAACTAACTGTGCAGTACTAGGGGTAGCAATCATCAATATACAAGAAGGTTTCAATTTTATTGAAACATTAGTAAATGGATTTTCTGTTGCAGTAGGTTTCTCACTAGCATTAGTATTACTTGCTGGTATTAGAGAAAGAATAGAATACTCAGCTATTCCAGCACCATTTAAAGGAGTACCAATTGCATTTATATCAGCTGGTCTTCTTGCTATGGCGTTTATGGGATTTAGTGGAATGCAAATATAAATATTTTGGAGGTTAATATGAACGCAGTAATAATGCCTGTGTTGGTTTTAGGACTAACAGGTCTTGCTATGGGGTTGTTCTTGGCCTTTGCTTCAAAGAAATTTGAAGTTGAAGTGGACCCAAAAATAGAACAAATAATGGGTATTCTTCCTGGTGCAAACTGTGGAGGATGTGGATTTCCTGGATGTGCTGGATATGCAGCAGCAGTTGTAAATGAAGGTGCAGGAATGTCACTATGTGCCCCTGGAGGAGCCAGTGTAGCTGAAGGAATTGGTCAAATTATGGGGGCTACAGTAGAAGTATCTGATGAAAAAATAGTTGCTAAAGTATTATGTCAAGGAGATAATACAAGAACTACTAAAATATATGAGTTTGATGGAGAACTTCAAACTTGTGCTGCAATGATGCTTTATGCAGGTGGAGATAAATCATGTGTTTACTCATGTTTAGGGCATGGGGACTGTGAAAGAGTATGTCCAGTTAATGCAATCAAAGTAAATGATAAAGGTATTGCTGAAGTAAATGAAGATAAATGTATATCTTGTGGATTATGTCAAAAAGCATGTCCAAAGAAAGTTATCTCTATGCTTCCTCAAAATAAAAAAGTTACAGTACTTTGCTCTTCTAAAGAGAAAGGTGCTACTGCAAGAAAAGCTTGTTCAACTGCTTGTATAGGATGTGGATTATGTAAAAAAGCGTGTCCAGTAGATGCTATTACAGTTGAAAATAATCTTGCTAAAATAGATCCAGAGAAGTGTATCCAATGTGGTTTATGTGCTGCTAAATGTCCTACAAACGCAATTAAAAGTGAGATAAAGGAAGTTAAAAAAGCTGAAATCATAGAGGAAAAATGTGTTGGATGTACTCTGTGTGCTAAAGTTTGTCCAGTGGGAGCAGTAGAAGGAGAACTTAAAGCTAAGCATAAAATTGATCAAGAAAAATGTATAGGTTGTGGACTATGTTTTGATAAGTGTAAATTAAAAGCTATCAAAATGAATGTAATTGAAAGAAGAGATTAATTGTATATAGACAATAATAAAAGACACTCATAAGTTTTTGGGGTGTCTTTTTTATATAAAAAATACCCAGCTCCTTAATTATGGAACTGGGTTATTTTAATATGTAGGAGAAGGATCTTCATCTTCATAAAGAAAACTTTGATCTTTTTCATTTTGTTTGAAATATTGAAAATATCTATTCCTATCTCCTTCAAAAAGTTTTAGAAGAATGACATTGCACACTTCAGCATGAAGTATAAAAGAGTTGAAAAAGCTTGTATTATTTGTTTCAACAGGGATAAATATTGAAGCATAAGATGCAATTTTACTAAAAAGATTATTTGTGATAACAACAGAAGGAACTTTTTTTGTATGAAGAAGTTCCATCATCTGTACTTCATCTTTCAGATATTTAGGGACACTGAAGAATATAACACAGTCATCTTTTGTAACATGGGCTATTTTTTCAAATAAACCATATCCACCTTCAGATATAGTTACTGCTTCAAGTCCAAGAACCATACAGTGCCACCCAAGCATTTCAGCAACAGCTCTGCTGCTCCCTACACCAATGACAAATATTTTTTTTGATGTCTGCATAAGTTTTACTGCATTATCGATTTCTTCTAAGTCAAGATCCATATAGAGTTTCTGCATATTTTTTATATCAGCATTTATCATTTTTTTTACACTGTTATTATCCTCTCTGTCATTGTTCCAGTTATCCAGCATTTTATCAATGACACTTTTTCTTGCTTCCAACTCTTCTGCAAGATATTCTTTAAGTTCATTATACTTGGAAAATCCTATTTTTTTAGAAAATCTCAATACAGTTGCATCACTGACATTGAGCTCTTTTCCAAGTTCTAGAGAAGTCATCATAATAACTTTTTTGGAGTTTTCACATATATATTCTGCTATCTGTTTTTCAGCTTTAGTTAGATTATTATAATTCTTCCTATATAGTTTTGCAATTCCGGTCATAGATAATACCTCGCATTTCTTTTCTTTTATCATAAAATAATTTAAAGATAAAAGCAAGGAATATTTCTAGATATTCATGCATATAAGAGCTGAAATAATGATACCTGTTCCTATATATTGACGTATTGTGAGCTTTTCTTTAAAGAAAAGAAAATTTACAAAATTAACTAAAAGTATAACAGAAATACTGTATGCAGGGAATACCAGATAAGCAGGAAGTACAGCAACAGCTTTTAATTGTGCCAATGTAGTAATCTGATTAGGTATTCCTATAAAAAAACCAATAAGTATTTCTTTTAAACTGAGATTTTTTATACTTTTTATACTCAATATAAGACTGAATATAAAGGAAAAGATAAATGTATAAAAGATAAAATGCCCTTGAAGATTTGGATTACCAAAGTGGCCATATATCTTTGCTAGGGTATCTACCATACCTCCAGCTATAAATAAAGCTATGAGAAGAATAGGTGAAACACTGCTACCATCTTTCTTATCTTTTTTGTTGATGTAGTATATAGAAAAAATTGCTAAAATACACCCTATTATCTGCATTTGATTGGGATATTCTTTAAAAAGTATAACAGATACAAGGATGGGGATAAGAAGCCCCAATCTATTGTATGTAGTAGTAAGAGGAGCTCCATTTTTTTTCATGTTTATCTGCATCAGATAAAGACAGGCAATATATAATACAGCATTTATCACAGCGAGAAGAAGTGTATACCTGTAATCTTCTCCATCAAAAGAGAATACACTTTCCTTTCTAATGACAAAATATGCCAATATACCACCAAAAAGGTAATTAAAAGTATTTACATTGAAACGGTTGCTTTTTTCTTTTTCTGACAATCTTATGATGAAAGTCATAAATGTATTTGATAAAACTGCTATGATTAAATACAGCATTTATTCACTTCCTCGATTTCTTTATCTTTGATAGATGATTTTTCCATCAAGCATAGTGAGATCAACTTTGATATTTTTTATATCTTCATCTGATACTTGAGAAAGATTTCTGTCAATGATTACAAGATCTGCCAACTTATCAGCTTCTATGCTCCCTTTGAATTTTTCTTCTCCATTAAGCACAGCACCATTGTATGTCATCATTCTGAGAGCTTCTGCTTTGGTTATTTTTTCTTCATCACCAAGAGAATAACCTCTTGATCCTTTTCTAGTTACAGCTGCGTACATATTTATAAAAGGATTTAAATTTGAACAAGGCATATCAGTAGTAAGAGAAACTATTATTCCATTGTCTTTATAAGTTCTTAATGGAGTAAAAGATGTTTGTTTGTCTCTAGGGAGCAGAGAATCATATCCATCTGCCTCTACATAGATGAAGCTGGCTTGAGCAGCTACCATTATTCCTACTTCACTCATTTTTCTAAGAGTTTCCTCACTTGGATAATAAGCATGTATTATAGAGTGCTGATGTTTTCTTGGATTAGCTTTTACAGCTTTGTAAATAGCATCTACAGCTTTATCTATAGCTACATCTCCCATTACATGGATACCAATATCCCAGCCAGAATCATGAGCTGATTTTATATATTCATCAAGTTTAGTGATATCAAGTCTTAATGGAAATTCTCTCAAAGAATCTTCGCCTTTGTAATTCCAAGATTTTAAAGCTGTCATAGATGTAAGTCCACCATCTATTGCCATTTTTAATGAAGAATAACGTATCCAGTTATTTCCATAACCAGTGGAAAAATTATAATCCTCAAGAAGCTGGTCAAGTTCTTTTTCGTTTTGCTGCAACGTAAACCCATGCCAGTTAGGCATAAGGTTTATTCTGCATTTAAGTTCATTTTTCTTTAATAAATCATGGATGAACGCCGGCGAGGTGCTGGCGACCGGCTGCGCCGCAGAGCTCAAAGCCCAGACCGGCAGCCAGACCCTGGAGCAGGCGTTTATCGCCCTGCTGCCAGAAGCACAGCGTCGGGCGCATAGGGCGGTAGTTATCCCACCGCGCGACAGCCGTGAGGAAGAGATCGCCATCGAAGCGCGCGGCCTGACCATGCGCTTTGGCAACTTTGTTGCCGTCGACCACGTTAATTTCCGCATCGCCCGCGGTGAAATCTTCGGCTTCCTCGGCTCCAACGGCTGCGGCAAATCCACCACCATGAAGATGCTCACCGGCCTGCTGCCCGCCAGCGAAGGTGAAGCCTGGCTGTTCGGCCAGCCGGTCGACCCGAAGGATATCGCCACCCGCCAGCGGGTGGGCTATATGTCGCAGGCCTTCTCGCTCTATAGCGAGCTGACCGTCCGGCAAAACCTCGAGCTGCACGCCCGCCTGTTCCATATTCCGGACGGCGAAATCCCCGGCCGGGTGGCGGAAATGTGCGAGCGCTTTATGCTGACCGAGGTTGAAGACGCGCTTCCCGTCGATCTGCCGCTGGGGATCCGTCAGCGCCTGTCGTTAGCGGTGGCGGTCATCCATCGCCCGGAGATGCTGATCCTCGACGAGCCGACCTCCGGCGTCGACCCGGTAGCGCGGGATATGTTCTGGCAGCTGATGGTAGACCTCGCGCGGCAGGATCAGGTGACCATTTTTATCTCCACCCACTTTATGAATGAGGCGGAACGCTGCGATCGTATCTCCCTGATGCACGCCGGCAAAGTGCTGGCCAGCGATACGCCGCAGGCGCTGGTCGAGCAGCGCGGTTCAAACAGCCTGGAAGAGGCGTTTATCGCCTGGCTTAAAGAGGCCCAGCCGTCCTCTCCAGTACCAGAAGAACCCACGTCTGCTGTGGCATCGCATTCCGGACATACGGCTCCACGGCAGGCCTTCAGTCTTCGCCGGCTGTTTAGCTATAGCCGCCGCGAGGCGCTGGAGCTGCGCCGCGATCCGGTACGATCGACGCTGGCGCTGCTGGGGACGGTGATCCTGATGTTTATCATGGGGTATGGGATCAGCATGGACGTTGAGGATCTGCGCTTTGCCGTCCTCGACCGCGATCAAACCCTCAGCAGCCAGGGCTGGTCGCAGAATCTCGCTGGCTCACGCTACTTTATCGAACAGGCGCCGCTGCGCAGCTATGACGAACTGGACCGCCGGATGCGCGACGGCGAGCTGGCGGTGGCAATAGAGATCCCGCCGAACTTTGGCCGCGATATCGCCCGCGGCACGCCGGTGCAAATCGGCGTGTGGGTGGACGGCGCGATGCCCAACCGCGCGGAAACCGTGCGCGGCTACGTACAGGCGATGCATCTGGCCTGGCTGCAGGAGATGGCCGGCCGGCAGAGCAGCCCGCAGCGCGATACCTCGCTCATCTCCATCGAGACCCGCTATCGCTACAATCCAGACGTGAAGAGCCTGCCGGCCATCGTCCCAGCGGTGATCCCGCTGCTGCTGATGATGATCCCGGCGATGCTCAGCGCCCTGAGCGTAGTCCGTGAGAAAGAGCTCGGGTCGATTATCAACTTGTACGTGACGCCAACCACCCTCAGCGAATTCCTGCTCGGCAAGCAGCTGCCTTACATCGTACTGGGGATGTTTAACTTCTTCCTGCTGTGCGCGCTGTCGGTCTTTGTCTTTGGCGTCGCGCATAAGGGGAGTTTCCTGACGCTGACCCTGGCGGCGCTGCTGTATGTCACCATCGCCACTGGTCTGGGGCTGCTGATCTCAACCTTTATGAAGAGCCAAATCGCCGCTATTTTCGGTACCGCGATTATTACGCTGATCCCGGCAACCCAGTTTTCCGGAATGATCGATCCGGTGGCCTCGCTGGAAGGTCCCGGGCGCTGGATTGGGCAAATCTACCCGACCAGCCACTTCCTGACTATCGCCCGCGGGACCTTTTCCAAAGCGCTGAATATTAGCGATTTGTGGGGCTCATTCATTCCGCTACTGATTGCGGTGCCGCTGGTGCTCGGGTTGAGCGTGCTGCTGCTGAAGAAACAGGAGGGATGATGCGCGGATTACGCAATATTTATAATCTTGGCGTCAAAGAACTGCGCAGCCTGCTCGGTGATAAAGCGATGCTGGCGCTGATCGTGTTTGCGTTTACCGTGTCGGTGTACTCCTCGGCCACGGTGATGCCCGGTTCGCTGCACCTGGCGCCGATCGCGGTTGCTGATATGGATAAATCACAGCTCTCCTCACGCATTATTAACGCTTTTTACCGTCCCTGGTTTCTTGAGCCGGAGCTGATCACCGCTGATGAGATGGACGCCGGGCTGGATGCCGGGCGCTACACGTTCGCCATCAACATCCCGCCTAACTTCCAGCGCGATGTACTGGCCGGTCGGCAGCCGGAAATCCAGGTCAACGTCGACGCCACGCGCATGAGTCAGGCCTTTACCGGCAACGGTTACATCCAGAATATTATCACCGGCGAAGTAAACAGTTTTATCGCCCGCTATCGGGATAACAGCGTGCTGCCGGTAGAGCTGGCGGTCAGGATGCGTTTTAATCCTAACCTTGAGCAGGAGCGCTTTGGCGCGGTGATGGCGATCATCAACAATATCACCATGCTGGCCATTGTCCTCACCGGTTCGGCGCTGATCCGCGAGCGGGAACATGGCACCATTGAGCATCTGCTGGTGATGCCGGTCACGCCGTTTGAAATTATGCTGGCCAAGATCTGGTCGATGGGTCTGGTGGTGCTGGTGGTGTCCGGGCTGTCGCTGGTGCTGATGGTGCAGGGGATTTTGCAGGTACCCATTGAGGGATCGGTTCCACTGTTTATGCTGGGGGTGGCGCTCAGCCTGTTCGCCACTACCTCGATCGGCATTTTTATGGGCACCCTCGCCCGCTCGATGCCGCAGCTGGGGCTGCTGATGATCCTGGTCTTACTGCCGCTGCAGATGCTCTCCGGCGGATCCACGCCGCGAGAAAGTATGCCGCAGCTGGTACAGGATATTATGTTGACCATGCCGACCACCCACTTCGTCAGCCTGGCGCAGGCGATATTGTATCGAGGCGCCAGCTTCGCCATCGTCTGGCCGCAGTTCTTAACCTTGCTGGCTATCGGCGGAGTGTTCTTTACTATCGCGTTGCTGCGTTTTCGTAAGACTATTGGTGAGATGGCATAAAGGCTTAAGAAGGGCCGTCGACTTACGGCGGCCGAATGGTTTATTTATGGCGATTCATAAAGCGACGTAAACCCCAGGTGAAGGCCATCGCCATACTGAAGAGAATGAACAGCAACACCACCCAGCTGATGGAGATGCGCAGCAGCGTGCCGGGGGTCATAAACGGCTGCAGATACACGGTGAAGGACTGGGCGGGTGATTTTCCCAGCAGTTCATAAACGTTATCGGTGAGCCACACGCCGACCCGACAGAACAACCAGATAATCGCTGGCCAGCAGAGCAGCACCAGAAAGGTAAAGCGCTCCTGAATGTAAGTGAAGAGCTGGCGCAATGGCAACCAGTTAAGCAGGATTTTCATTTCTATTCTCATTTGCCAGCCGAGAACCTGCATATGTCTCGCAAGGTATTTCGGGCAGCATCCATACAGGCAATCATCCCCCTTTGTATATCAAATTTGCTGCCATATAAACCAGATCAAGTTAACAAAGTGTTAATGATAAAGCTCATTTAGACAAAAGCAGGGAGGAAGCATACCGTTCGCTACAATACATCCAGAAGCGAAGTATCCAGTCACGGAAATATTTTTTCTGAAGCGTAAACGCGTTATTTTGTGGGAGGAAGAGGCCGTATCATTATTTTACCGGGACACAATATAATGGCGCTGAAATAAAGAGATAATATTAATCGTAGCTGCTGATAATTATTTTCCGACTTGTATCATCCGGTAAATTCACTATCCGGTTGACCCTGCCACAAGCATTCGTCACGCTATTTTGCGAAGCAATAAAGGCGGTGCTGCGCACTTTGTCCGGGGTACGGTTTTGTAGCCCCGATTAGCGCAGCGCCACCGGGGAGACATACCAGCACGCTGGCCGGACGACAGAAACGCAAAAAGCCCATCCGGCAGGATGGGCTCTTCACTTGTTTGATGCCTGGCAGTTCCCTACTCTCACATGGGGAGACCCCACACTACCATCGGCGCTACGGCGTTTCACTTCTGAGTTCGGCATGGGGTCAGGTGGGACCACCGCGCTAGTGCCGCCAGGCAAATTCTGTTTTATCAACACGTCTCACCGACGTATCGATTAATCTGTATCAGAGCTGAAAATTCTCTCAAATCGCCAAAACATCTTCGGCGTTGTAAGGTTAAGCCTCACGGTTCATTAGTACCGGT
>OGXV01002402.1_pt1 | contig 10205 bp, 7 predicted proteins | sample 1576391 | NCBI WGS metagenome assembly OGXV01 (sample SAMEA3541586, study PRJEB24748) | human gut metagenome | biome: human gut; feature: human-associated habitat; material: faeces | place: China | collected 2012 | reverse complement strand
GGGGTGCAGATCAATAAAGGGTATAGCCTGGTGACGGTTGCATTGATCGTTATTGTGACAGTGGTGTATGAGGGGAAGATCATTAAGCTGCTGCGTGGGAAAAAATAAGCATATATTATGAAGAAAAGACGATTCTGAGTGGAATCGTCTTTTCTTTATATAGAGTGATCAATGTCTGCGGAGTAGGCATTTTGTGTATTATATTACTTCGTATCAACCCGTCCAACCAGATAATCAATTGAGCAGTGATAAATATCTGCTAACTTTATGAGAATGTCAATTGGAAAATCACGAAGCCCTTTTTCATAACGGGAATAAACATCCCGGTGCAGACCAAGCATGGCAGAGATTTCTTTTATAGTAAGATCGTTGTCTATTCTCAAGTCCTGAATTCTTTGAAACTTCACGTGAGTGTCTCCTCTAACTTAATAGACAAATTATAATCAAAATGCTATAATTTAATTCATAATAAGACTGTTTGGTCGTATTAAGAGAAATGAGATATCTGCGAAAGGAGACCAGTTATGAAAAAACGTATGATAGCATGGATGCTTTGTGCCTGCATGACGTTTACGGCAGCACCGGAAATGCTGCTGGCGGATGTGGCAGGGAATGCACAGCAGACACAGGAAGAAAACAGTTTCAAAGAGAAAGAGACTGCGGAGACACAGACTGCAGAACAGGATGATGAAAAGTCAGCAGTGACAGAGAAAACGGAGACAGACCAGGCAGGTGAAGAAGATCATAATGCCGGACGTCTGGCAGAAGAAATGTCTGGGATGGCGGAGACGAAGATTGTCACGGAAGAAGCAGAAGATTCGGACGCGGAGATTGTTACGGAAGAGACGGAAATAAATGAATCAGAGTCAGCTGGGTATGTCTGGACAAGCGAATCGGAGGTGATGGAAGATTCAGAGACGGGGATTGTCACGGAAGAGACGGCAGAAACAGAGCAGGTTGAAAACGAGACAGTTACGGAAGAAACGGAAAGTATCGAATTGACCGCAGAAGAACAGGAGCAGATCGAACAGGAGGTTATGGATGAGATCTCATTTTTTTCTGCGTCTGACTCGTACAGTCTTACAGAAGAACAGCTTTGCATGTTAGCGCCATCATATCTGAATAATCAATCATATGATGATATTATTGCAAAATGTGGAGATATGTCTTTAGAGGCAATCAACAGTGTCTCTGCTACCGATGAGACAGTTGCGTCATTTATGTATAGCATAAAGACAGGCAGCAGCGTTTTGTGGAGTGAATTCTGGTCAAAATGCAATCTTGGCGATAATACTTATGAAAGTTTTGAAAAACAGGCTGCAAGGAAGGTTGTATATGAATATTTGCAGGCAAATCAGAACCTTACCAAAACAGCGGGAGAGGTAGAGAAAAACTTAAAGATTGTCAATAAAGTATACGATTTTTTGAAAGACAAGGATAAAGAGGCATATCGGAAAACTCTGGTGGAGAATAATAAAAACAAATTAATGTCAGATGAAAAAATCGGGGAAATGGTGGACGGTCTATATGAAAATATGGATCTGTTCATGAAATTCACAAATGATACAAATGAAATTTTCCTGATGGTCAGCGGTATGATCGAAATACAGGAGATCGAAGTTCAGGCTATCGACGATCTAATGATCATTCATGAACATGTCAAAGATCCGTCTATTTATAATGAACTGATCACATTGCGCAATGAAATTGTAGAAAACCCGGCGCAGTATATTGTAGATCATTATATGTCGGATAAAGTGCTCAGTGTCTTACAGAAAGAGGCAAAAAAAGCAGCCGGAAGTATTGTCTCAGGCGTGTTTGATTATAGCAACCTGCCATGGGGAATCGTGAATAAAGCGGCTGGGATGATCGCTTCTGTGTATGAACATTACAATCCATCTGTTTCGGATATCGTCTATTCATCATTGTTATATCAGTACTGGATGGATTCGAACCGGGCAGTCGCACATTACCAGCATTTGTTTTACACTGGAAAAGGAACAACAGATGATATGCGTTATCTTGAGGCAGCAGTTAATTTTAATGCAGCATGCACGAAAATGCTGCTTTCAAAATCGAAAAATCTGGTAAAAAGCAGGGATAAAAGGTTATATTCGAAGATGGACTGCTGGGAAAGCAGCATGGGTTCGGAAGTAAATTATGAACTTTACATTAACAGCTGTCTTTCCAATGCCACAAAGGCAGTGAAGGATGGCACATTGACGATCAAAGACGATTCTGCAACGATCAGAGATAATAATGGAAATGTCATTGACGAAAATTATGACAGCACAGCCAGTATCAAAGCAAAGTTTGCAGCCATTCAGAGCCAGTACAAACCGAATGTGGGGCAGACCTGGAACGGTGACTGGGGTGGAGCGATTCAGTGTTTTGGATTTGCAAGAATGGTATTTTATCAGTTGTTCGGCTGTAATATGCCAAACCGTTATTATGGAAACGCAAAGTATAAATACCAGAGTGAAGAAAATGTAGATCTGGTGGGACAGATTTCGGGAAGCAGTGTGACAACAGACAGTGCAAAAAATCTGTTACAGCAGGGAAAACTTGGCGATATTATACAGGCATGTGGCAGTGGTAACGGCGGACAGCATACGATGGTGTTTGTCAGTGCGGATGATAACGGTGTCACAGTATATGACTGTAATGCAAGGTTAAGTGCCTCAGAACCGGCATGCGTGATCCATCAGTGGACGATAAAATGGAGTACCTGGGCATCATATTATGGCACCAGTGACAGCTCCAGTGAAAATGGAATTTCCCTGTACCGTGCATCTAATTATGCCCAGATCTATGGTGACGGGGATGGAATGTTTTATGATGATTCCGTTAATTTCGTCATTGAAAATGGTGTGCTGAAAAAATATAATGGCTGGCAGGCATTTGTGGAGATACCGGATACAGTAACAGCAATCGGGGATGAGGCATTTAAAAATAATACAAGTATGGTATCGGTCAGCATACCGGATAGTGTAAAAAGCATTGGAGACAGTGCGTTTTACGGATGTACGTCACTGCTTGGTGTTGTGATACCGGACAGCGTGGAGAAGACAGGCAGATGTGCATTTCAGAAGTGCAGTAAACTGGCGAGTGCGTATTTGCCGGTGAATGAGAAGTTTACAATGATTAGGCAATGGATGTTTTATTCATGTACTTCATTGAAAAAAATAGTAATACCAGATAATGTAACCGATATTGAAGGAAATGCGTTTGCAGAATGCACAGAATTGTCAAGTGTAACATTGTCAAAGAATTTAAAAACGATGGGTTGGCAAGTATTTGGAAATGATAATAAGTTAAATGAGATAGAGATACCAAAAAGTTTGGAAGAATGTCGGTATTCCGTGAATAGTGCTGGCATTGATGGAGGAGCATTTGATAACTGTGCAAATTTAAAAACGGTAACTTTTGAGGAAGGAACAACAGAGATAGCGGAAGGGTTATTTGCAGGCTGTACAGGAATCGAGCAGATAACAATACCAGATACCGTAACGGTAATTGAGAGTGGAGCATTTGGAGGCTGTATTAATCTGAAAGAGATTACTGTTCCAGATAATGTAACAGAGATTCAGAGATCTGCGTTTGAATATTGCAGTTCACTAAAAACAGCAAAATTATCGGAAAATCTGAAAAGTATTGGTATTTGGGCATTTGGAGACTGTAATGTTTTAAAGAGTATAAAAATACCAGACAGTGTGACAGATATTGACGGAAATGCATTTGCAGAGTGCAAAGAATTGTCGGACGTAATATTATCGAAAAATTTAAAAACGATGGGCTGGCAAGTGTTTGGAAATGATAATAAGTTAACGGAGATAGAGATACCAAAAAGTTTGGAAGAATGTCGGTATTCCGTGAATAGTGCTGGCATTGATGGAGGAGCATTTGATAACTGTGCAAATTTAAAAACGGTAACTTTTGAGGAAGGAACAACAGAGATAGCGGAAGGGTTATTTGCAGGCTGTACAGGAATCGAGCAGATAACAATACCAGATACCGTAACGGTAATTGAGAGTGGAGCATTTGGAGGCTGTATTAATCTGAAAGAGATTACTGTTCCAGATAATGTAACAGAGATTCAGAGATCTGCGTTTGAATATTGCAGTTCACTAAAAACAGCAAAATTATCGGGAAATCTTGAAAGTATTGGAGTATATGCATTTGATAACTGCACCAGTCTGACAGAGGTGCATTTGTCAAATATCATTAAAGAAATACCATCAAGCACTTTTTCCGGCTGCAAAAAGTTAACCACCATCAATTTCCCATCCACCCTGACCATGATCGGGAACTCCGCATTCTCTGGCTGTGAATCCCTGCCGGAAGCAATACTTCCATCCGGGGTAGAAAAAATAGAAAGCAACGCATTTAAAAACTGTAAAGCCTTGAAAAAGGCAGCGGTACCGGATACCGTTTCATCCATTGGAAGTTCTGCATTTTATGGCTGTGAAGCTCTGACCGACATTATATTAGGCAGCAAGTTAAAGAAGATTGAGAGCCAGACATTCTACGGCTGCACAGTTCTGCCATCCATCGTGCTTCCTTACAATGTGACCACAATCGGTGACAGTGCCTTTGTCAACTGCACGAAGCTGACGCAGATCACAGTCCCGCGCAACACAACTTCGATCGCATCAAATGCATTTTCTTATCCAAAGAAAATGACGATGTACGGTCCGTCCGACTGTTATGCCGAGACCTATGCGAGCGGAAAAGGAATCAAGTACGTCACACAGGATATTCATGCAACCTCAGTCAGTCTGGATATTACAGAAAAAACGGCAGAGCGCTATGACGATTTCCAGCTGACAGCGACGATTGCACCTTTGAATTTCACAGATGCAGTGGTATGGACAAGTTCCAACGAAGAGGTTGCCACTGTTTCGGATACCGGATATGTGGAGATCTGTGGTGTTGGAACAGCAGTCATTACGGTAACGGCTGGAAATGTAAAAGCTGCCTGTAAGATAACCGTACCGCAGCTGATAGACTGGATCGAATTTGATGAGGATGAGATCGAATTAAAAGCTGGTCAAACCTATCAGTTGAAACCATATATTTCACCTTCGGATGCCACAAATAAAAAACTCAAATATACTTCTTCTGATACGAAAGTGGCAGAGGTTTCTGCAAGCGGACTTGTCACTGCAAAATCGGAGGGTGAAGCAAAAATCCGGGCTACGGCAACGGACGGCAGTGATGAATATGCAGTCTGCTATGTGACTGTCACCGGAAAGGCGAAAGTAACAGGAATAACTTTAGACAGGACATCAGCAGAGGTAAAAAGAGGAGAGAAGCTCACCTTAAATGTAACTGTATCACCGTCTTATGCGTCCAACAAAAAGGTAGTCTGGAAATCGGCAAATACAAAGATTGCCACCGTGGATGCCAACGGTAGTGTGACAGCAAAGGCACCGGGCCGAACGAAGATCACGGTGACTTCGTCTGAAAACAGCAGTTATCAGGCATCCTGTACGGTTACAGTACCATATAAAATTACCTACAAACTGAATAAAGGTAAAAACAATGCCTCAAATCCGTCAACTTATTATGGAAAGAAAGTAACACTGAAAAATCCGTCACGCAAAGGATACGCATTTGCAGGCTGGTATACGGATGCAAAATTTAAAAAGAAGATCACAAGTATCAGCAGCAGCGCAAAATCCGATTACATTTTGTATGCAAAGTGGACAAAAGTAAAAGTGGCGAAGGCTTCTCTTACGTCTGCGAAAAACAGCAAGAGTAAACAGATCTTACTGAAATATAAGAAAGTATCCGGCGCAAAAGGTTACGAGATTTCTTACAGTACGGATAAAAAATTCAAAAAGGCGGTCACAAAGAAAAATACGGCGAAGACATCCTATACCATAAGCAAACTGAAAAAAGGAAAGACATACTATGTGCGCATCCGGGCTTATAAAGTGGATTCCACAGGCAAAAAAGTGTATGGAAAATATTCGTCCGTGAAAAAAGTTAAGGTCAGTAAATAGAAAAATTTAAAGTGTGCAACTATTAGAAAATGACAGGGAAGACAGTGTCCGGATTGATATTCAGCCGGACACTGTCTTTCTTTAAAAATAGCAGCTTGTTTTGTTACTGTTCACTCGGCACCTGAACACTTTGCTGTTCAGGTGCGTATGAACGTGATGTGGGGGTGAGCAGCCCCTTTTGCGAAGCAAAACTTTACATGGGGCTGCGAAGTTACAGTCCGCAGGGTAACCTGTGAACAGTAACTTTGTTTTTGTACAACCTGCACAAGAAATTTCAAATTGGTTGCATACTAAGGATGACGTATGGTAAAATAAATCAAAGCATATTTCTACGATGCAGACATCTATCCGATGCCATAATTATGAATCCGGCAATTCTGTCTGCACGACTATCAGGATGTATACATCCGTCTAAATTTCAAAAAACATTTCAGAAATCTATGCTTTTTATCCACAAAAATGAAAAGCAGGAGATCTGGATGAGCCTCCTGCACACAGGAGGAACTGAATATGAAGAAGAGCGAGCAGGTATCAGAAAAGATACCGACAGCCAACCGTCAGTACAAAGACACTGTATTCCGCATGCTGTTTTCAGAGAAAGAAAATCTCTTATCCCTGTACAACGCAGTGACCGGAAGTCATTATCAGAATGCGGAAGCCCTTAAGATTGTCACGTTGGAAAATGCGATCTATATGGGAATGAAAAATGACCTGGCATTTATGTTAGAGACGAATATTTATCTCTATGAACATCAGTCGACGATCAATCCCAATATACCATTGCGGGATCTGATTTACATAGGAATCGAGTATCAGCAGTTTGTGAACGATAAGTCACTGTATTCGTCAAAGCTGCAGAAGATTCCGGCACCGAAGTTTATGGTGTTTTACAATGGAACCGATGACGTAGAAGACAGTATGGAACTGAAACTTTCATCAGCATATGAGCATCTGGCAGGAGAGCCGGATTTAGAGTTAAAAGTTCTGATGTTAAATGTGAACGAAGGACACAACAAAGAACTGATGGAACAGTGCCAGACATTGAAGGAATATGCCATTTATGTTGCGAGAGTCCGAAAATATGCATCAGAGCTGAATCTGAATGATGCAGTTGAAAGGGCGATCACGGAATGCATCAAAGAAGGAATTTTAGTGGAATTTCTTCGGAAGAATCGTTCGGAGGTAAAGATGGTGAGTATATTAGAGTATGATAAAGAGTGGGAAGAAAAGAAACTCCGAAAGGCAGAATATGAAGCTGGTAAAGAGGATGGCAGAAATGAGGGAATCGAAATCGGCAAAAACGAAGGAATTGAAATCGGTAAAAATGAAGCTATAGCAGAAATGATTCACAATATGGCGAAATGCGGTTATTCCATAGATAAAATCGCCGAAATAACCGGCAGAAGTACAGAACAGATACAATCGATAATGGACAGATGAGCGTAGTAATAACAAAACAGGAGAAAATCTTTTATGTGAAGATTTTCTCCTGTTTTGTTTAAGTATGATTCATCCTTTCCTGCGGTTATGATTCTCATAATATACCAGCTTATCCTGATACATCTGCTTATCGATACGGTTCATAAAATCATCCATTGTCTCGACACCCAGGTTGGAGACTGCATATCCCATAGAGGCTGATAACTGATATGATTTGTCATTTGTCTGGTTTTCTTCCTGAAAATTCTTTTTTGCGCGCTCAATCAGTTCTGGGATAAACTGCTCATCCGTTGTGTTTAACATTACAACAAACTCATCGCCTGCATATCTGGTTACTACGCCATATTCGCTGAATGATTTCCGAAGCAGATCAGCAACAATGATCAGTGCAGCATCTCCCTCAGAATGTCCGTAGTTATCGTTAATCTGCTTGAAACCGTTTAAGTCAATCATGATACCTGAGACCCAGACGCCTTTTTTCTTACAAGCCTGTTTTTGCAGAAACTCCAGATACACACGGTTATACAAGCCTGTAAGACGATCTACAAAAAATTATTTCATTTTTCAGTGCTGTCATGATTCCCGCGATCGCAATGGATGTCCATGTAATGGCAATCTCTACAAAAAGTGCCTGTACAACTAACCCGAATATAATAGGAACGAGAAATACCCGTACAGGAAACAGTTTCAGCGTACCAACTTTTTTGCGGCACCTGCCATATAAATACAGGCTGTCCAAAATATAAAAAAATGCAAAGAACAGGAAAATGCTATACGCTGGTCCCCTCTGATATACGCCATCCTTACTGTTAAATACCAGCGGATAGAAAATGTTGATGATCAGCAGAATACAGGCAACAAGTGCAACTATCCGGTACATTTTCTTACGTGTATCTGTAAAGGGGATATTCATGTGCGTCATTATAAATTGTGCCCACGAATAGCCAATCAGTACATTTCCTAAATAGAGCCACGAGCCGCTTACGAATACAAGAATTTCTAAAAATATACCATAACTGCCGTTAAGATAGAAAACGCAGCAGTCAGCAACATTAGAAATAGCCGTAATTCCCATCATGCGCAGAACAATCTGCCAATCAAAAAATTAAAAAACACCTTTTGACACCCGAATCCTTATATGGAAGAAACGCAGACATTCTGTATTATTTTACATACGTGGAGGGGAATGCTTCTTATTATACAACGTATTCCATGTGTATCATTATTCCTTCTATCATTGGGGCAGCCTGTTTCCAGCCAGTATTTCGCAAATTGAATAATAAAGGCAGAACGGCATCTGTTTTTGCATTACTTACAGGAATTGCAATGCTTACAATGTTTTTCTTTAACGCAAAGGAATCACCGGTTGTTTTTTATACTTTATCCGGTCTGACACAGTTTTTCTTCTCTGGATTTAATACTGCAATTTATGCGATCATTCCTGATTGTGTGGAATATGGGGAGAGGAAAACAGGGCTTAGAAATGATGGCTTTCAGTATGCGTTTATTTCACTGGAAAATAAGATCGGAATGGCGGTCGGAACCTCACTTTTAGCAGGATTACTTGGAAAATACGGTTATGTTGCAAATCAGACACAAAATGCAGCAGTACTTTCTGTTATAAAACATGCATTTACTACAATTCCAGGAATACTTTGGATCGTGACAGCGGTCGTACTGTTTTTCTACCGGTTAAATAAAAAACGTTATAACGAGATTGTGGAGGAACTGAAACATGGAAAAAAAGGTTGATATTGCCGCATTAGGCGAACTGCTGATCAATTTTACGGAAGCAGGATACAGACAGGATGGAAGAAAACTGTTTGAACAAAACCCAGGAGGTGCACCGGCAAACCTGCTGACAGATGCGGTCATAGAAGATCCAGCTTATTTTACAACGCTGGCATTTGTGGAAAACGATGAAACTGGAGAACGGAAATTTTCTTTTGCAAGAAAACCGGGAGCAGATACACAGTTAAGAAAAGAAGAACTGGATCAAACATTAATTTCTGATTGTAAGATTTTCCATTTTGGATCGCTGTCGCTGACCGATGAGCCGGCGGAAGGTGCAACGATCAAAGCAGTGAAAATGGCAAAAGAAGCAGGTGCACTTATTTCATACGATCCGAATTACCGTCCATCTTTGTGGAAGAGTAAAGAAATCGCAGTTGAAAAATGAGATCGGTCATAGAACTGGCAGATGTCATGAAAGTGTCCGATGAAGAGAGTATACTCCTGACCGGTGCAGAAAGTTATGAAGATGTAGCGGACAGACTGCTTGCCATGGGACCAAAACTGCTTGCAGTCACACTTGGAGAAAAGGGTGTGCTTATGGCAACCCAAAATAGAAAAGAGATTATAAAAGCATTTAAAACGAAGGCAGTTGACACGACCGGAGCAGGAGATTCGTTCTGGGGTGGTGTTTTATGTGGGATTCTTTCTTTGAATAAACCCATTGAGAAGCTGGAGTGGGAAGAAATCAGAAAATGTGCCGTTTTGGGAAATGCGGTTGCCGGATTGTGTGTACAAAAGAGAGGTGGGATACCTGCCATTCCGTCAAAAGAAGAAGTGCTGGCATTAATGCAGAAGTCAGGGTGTTAAAAATATAATTGACATATGAAAATAGATGTACTATCATCAAGTTGGATGTAGGTACATCTATTTTTGCGTAAAAAAATAAACATGAACTGTCCGCCAAATGCTGGTTTGTTGAGGCATGCGTCGCCCATCCAAATGGTGTTTCGTAGGCTTGTGAGT
>OGXV01002396.1_pt1 | contig 10214 bp, 9 predicted proteins | sample 1576391 | NCBI WGS metagenome assembly OGXV01 (sample SAMEA3541586, study PRJEB24748) | human gut metagenome | biome: human gut; feature: human-associated habitat; material: faeces | place: China | collected 2012 | reverse complement strand
AGTGGACGACGTCCATGTTCTTCCTGCAGGGGGCGATGGTGACGGTTTACAGCATCGTCTTTACCGCGCTCTTCGCTATTCCGCTCGGCTTTATTTTCCTCGGCGACGAGCGTCAGGATTAAGCGTCAATGGGCGAACCAAAGTTCGCCCTGTTTTATCGGCTCATCAACAGCGTGAAGCATTAATCATCGTCATGATAGTGATGATGGTGGTGATGGCGATGGTGGTGATGGCCATCGTCAACAATGCATCCCGATAACAGCGTGCACAGCGCAATGATCAACGGTAACACGATCGGTTTTTTCATCCTTACTTCTCCCGCTATTTTTCTTTCCCCGGGGCCGAGAATGCCGCGGCGGATAACGTGAGTGTAAAGCGTTAACTTATTGATGGGATAGGACAACTCCGCAATATCGCCGCGGCGATCACCACCAGCCGAACTGGGCGCCGGCCACCGCCACGATGGCGACAACCAGCATAATAATGGTGCTTTTTTTCATTATGCCCCGCCCGGCGCCGCATAGCCGCCGACAAAAAACCAGCTGAGAAAGACGACGGCGACGATAAAGATCGCCACCGGGAAAAGAATACCCAATTTCATGATAGTGTCCCTGTACCCACGAATGATGCCCAGCATGATACTGGATATCGCGTGACTTTAGTCAATATGAATAAAATTCTCCTGCCGGCGAGACTTCTTATCCTGATACATCGCCTCATCGGCAGCGCGTAAGGCCGCTTCAACATCGATACTCTGCGGATCGCAGATGACCACCCCGAAGCTGGCGCCCTCATAGTTGATACGCTGTTCGCCGAGGAAGAAGACGCCGCACAGGGCCTGGCGCAGGGTGGTGACATACGCCTGCTGCGCCGCGGGCGGCTGGGCGCTACCGACGATCAAAAACTCATCGCCGCCAAGGGCGACCCCGTCGCCCTTGGACTTGTGGCAATAACTGTCCTCAGTCTTCCAAGGGCTTATAAAAAGTGATTGTGAATGATGTTGAGATATCGGAACAGCTTGTTCGATGCTGTAAAGGGGAGAGCCGAGTTTGGCATGAGCAACTTACTGTCCCACTAAAACTCTTCCATGGTAGCTTCTGAAATACTATAATTCTTTAATGATCATCCTTTTAAGGGAAGCAAATGAATTTAATTAAATTGGAAATACATAAACTTTTTGGGCTTCTTGATTATGAACTCCCATTGGATAAAGATGAAATAACCATGCTTACCGGTCCTAACGGTTATGGTAAGACAATGATTCTTAAGATTATTAACAGTATTTTGTCAAATAAGCTTAATATATTATGTAAGTTAAAGTTCGAAAGTATTTTTTTACATTTTCAGGGAGGTGGTGTATCTATTCAGCATGGTGATAAGGATAATGCCCTGAATTTAGAACATTACGATAGTGATTCAAATGTTTTCGCTGTTGAAAATCTAGAGTTGGAAACAGAATTAGTTAAAAATAATGATTTGGTTATTTTTCAATGGAGCTCTGAAGAGACTAAACGGACCTATAAAAACGTAAAAGAAAAGCAACTAAGTTCTGAAATTTTAAGTTTTTTAACATCAGATGAAATTGTCTCTTTTATCCGTGCTGATAGACTCCAGGCGGAAGAAGGGAATGACAGTGTTATAGATTCATGTGCCTCTAAACTTAAAAATCTAATGGAAACTGCTCAGGATGAATCTGCAGCATTAAGTCAAAAATTAGACGCTACATTCCCCATTAGACTTTTTGAACGTCTGGAACAACAAAAAAGATTTTCCTCTACAAATATTCAAGCACGTTTGAGCGGTATTCAAGATAAACGGCGTAATTATATGCATTATGGATTGATTCATTCTGAAGATAATTTAATGCCAGATAAAAGCACTTCGCTAAATAGTAGCAATGAATACTTAGGGGTTCTTGATCTTTATATAGAAGATGCATTAGGTAAGCTTTCGCCTTTTCAAATTTTGCATCAGAAAATTGATCTTTTTGAATCAATTCTTAAAGAGAAAATACTTGCTTTTAAAAATGTTGTTATTGATAGAGAAAACGGTTTTTATTTTAGAAGCTTAAGTGGAGATGTGGTTGAGCGAAACTCGCTTTCATCAGGTGAACAAAACCAAATAGTTCTTCTATTCAATTTGATTTTTGATCTAGCCACTCAAAAAGTGATTCTAATCGATGAGCCCGAAATATCTTTGCACGTCGCTTGGCAGCAAACATTTTTGGATTCTTTGAAGAAAATTCAAAAAATAAATGAGTATGAAAAAGTTATAATTGCTACTCATTCACCTCAGGTAATCAGTAAAAACTGGCCATTAACATATGATCTTTTTGAGATTCTAAAAAATAAAGATAGTCTACATAATGAAGTAGAAGGACGTGCTGAATGATATCTTTACGAGATGCACTTGGGGAAGACGATTGGCTTAGTAGCATGATGTTATTATTTAGAAACGAAATGCATAAGCATAATATACTTATTATCGTAGAAGGCATTACTGATATTAAGTTTTTCAATGCCTATCGACTCGATAATCGATTTATCTATGAATCACCTGAAAATGGCAAGCGTGAAGTAATTTTCGCTGTAAACCAACTACGAGAAGCTGGGAATGATGCCGTGTATGGCATCTGTGATGCAGATTTTGATGGCTTATCTGGCATTAGCCATAATGGTGTTTTTTTTACTGATGCTCATGATTTAGAAATGATGTTAGTGAAAGGAGGTGTGGTCGATAAATTTATAATGACACACACGGATCGGAAATTGATCCAAGGTAATTTAGCCGAGGTTTTTTGTCGCGATGTTAAAATAAATATCCTTTGCGCTTGTTATCGACTTGGGCTTCTTAAATGGTTTAATTATCTTAATCACAGTAAACTTAATTTCAAGGGTATGAATTACAGGGAGTTTATTAATATAAATAAAACAGAAGTTATTGTTGATGATATGGAATATATTAGATATGTCCTTTCTAGAAGTAGAGCTGTTGCAGAGCAATTAAATGCAGGTGTGTTACTTGAGGGAATGCGTAAGCTTGAGTTGATGTCGCCTGAGCATTTTTCCATTTGTAATGGACATGACTTCACCTGTATTCTTAAGATGATGTATGAAACTGATATTTCAGTTAATATAAACATGCGGCTGGATGAAATTGATAATTATTTGCGACTTTGTTATGATCAACCAACATTTAAAACAACAAGGTTGCATACATCTCTAAATCAATTATTGGCCTTACACTAATTTTGTATTTTATCTATACTGGAAATATTCCAGTATAGATGCCTGATTTTTTATTTTTTCTCAAATGATTTTGTCGTGTTTAATCAATGTTATTTTTTATGTCTGCTTATGTCTGTAATAAGTCGAAATATCTGACGTTAGCTAAATTAGCACTGAACAGTAAAAAATTAACTAATGCCTTAGAATAGTACAGCGTGATTATGCAGCGACGTTAACACGATATTTAATCTTGCGAGTTACCCGGAGATTGTCACCACAACGGCAATATTCAGGAGCTGCGCATTACTGGCCGGTAAAGGCCTGGTATTTATGGACAAGGTGCCGAACGTCACCGCGCACTATTACGCGTTTTATGCCTGCGTGGGCTTGGACGATTACGACGATTTACCCGGCAATTGGATAACGAATAAATCATGAAAACATTCAATCAATTAAAATTCCTGATCGACTTTTGCCAGACCGATGCGTTTTTCCTTGAGCACCTGAACCGGCTTCAGATCGCCGGCGTGATTTATCTTGATGAAGGCGATATCGATGCTGACCGCAAGACCGTAAGTGATGATTTTGATGATCGCCTTGCCAGTGTGTACGGCATTGAGCCAGCAACAAAAAATGAGGAGGCATAATGGCCACGGGACTGACACTAACCACGGCGGGCGCCGCCGAAATCGAGGCCGCGTATCAGGCGGGGGAGGTTGGGGATATTACCGCTGTACTGATCGGCGATGGTGGCGGCGTGACATTGCCGACCGATCCCGATGACCTGGCGGCGGTGACGGCGCTTTTTGGACAGTTTGGCCGTGAAACCTTTGACTCTGATTCAAGCTATGAGGGGTTTATCAGCGGTCAGATCGTTATCAACTGTCAGGATTATCCGGGTAAAATGCTCAGAGAAGCGGGGCTGGTTAGCGCTAAAGGTACGCTCATTGCTTACGGCGCATACCCGGCGACATACCTCCCGGCGCAATCAGATTCCATCATCAAAGAGATCATTTTGACGCTGGTGTTGACGCTGACGCACAGCTCAAATGTACAGCTCATTATCGATCCGACGCTTGCCACACTCACGCAGGAAACAGGTGATAAACGCTATCTGCGGCGAGCGCAAAATCTTTCTGATTTAAACGATACCAAAGAGGCCCGGGAGAATCTAGGGCTGGGGAACTCAGCCACGCGGGACGTGGGCACCGAGGCGGGAACGGTAGCTGCGGGGGATGACTCGCGCATCGACGGCGCACTTCAGAAAGAAAATAATCTTTCCGATCTGAGCGATACATCCTAAGCCCTGAAGGCGCTGGGACTCAACAGCGACGGAGCTGCCTATAGGGCAATTGTTGACGCCATTTTTTATGTCGGAGTTGTTGTCTCTGGCGAGCAAAGTCCAGCGGAGCGGTTCCCTTGGCAGACATGGGCTGACTTAAGTGAAACCTTTGCTGACAGGGTGGTGCGGATTGGTTCTCAGTATGGCGTGACCGGCGGCAGTAACAAAGTAAAACTTGAGGCGGATAACTTGCCTCCCCACTGGCACCGTTCAGGTGATAGATCTCCCGGTGCGACATGGGATCCAAACACCACTCACGGCACTGATAACCAGAAGAGCGGTCCATTGGCACTTACTGAGGGAACTTACATTGATTCTTCAGGCCTGCTGGGAACCTCAAACAAAGCGGTTGATGTTACTAACGAATATCTATCCGTATGTATGTGGAAACGCACAAAATAAAAAATCAAACTTCTTTTTTGCTAGGAAACATAGAACTTTTTTCTTCAGTAAAAGAATATTAGGTGGTTATAAGGCCTGGTGGTAATATTTTTTCATTATTTTTATGTGTTTTTTAGATGATCTTAAGGTGGGTATTGGAAATCAAATGCTTAGTGATCTTCTCTCTTGGTTGTCAAATTTAGATAACGAAAAAAGCTATGATAATATTTTTTACATTTTGTAATGATAAGGATTCATCGTGGCCGCAAAAGACGAAGGTGCAGCAATCAGTGATAAAGTGATAAATGCTGGGGAAAGAGTATTTAATTTATTATGGAGTTCTAACGGTGAACATGATTTATGGCATTGGATTTTATTGATTTTTATAGTTTTAAGTGTGTTTGGAGTAGGGCTTTTTTTTATTTTGAAGACAATTTGCGCTTTAATTGAGCAACTTGCAAAATTTCTTGAGTCATATAAGTCTAGCGGATTTCCAATTTGGTTAAATAAAGATAATAAAATCCGCGTTAGAAAAAGAAAACAATTTTGCGCAGTGCTGGATGCCGATTTGTCATATTTGGCAAAGGCAGAGAACTGGAATGATCAATACTTTACTGATCTTGAGGCAGAAGTCGAAACTGAAGGTGGGTACTATGCTTCTGCATTAGATAAGTTACGAAGGAAAAAATCTTTTGGATTACGCAAAGAACGTTCTCTCATACGTGCTATTTCATCTAGTACAGAGCGTGCTATGCAACTCGTTGGCGAGCCTGGGTCAGGTAAAAGTGTTGCTTTACGGCATTTGGCTAAGCAATTTGCAATACAGGGAAAGAAGTCCAATGATAAAAAAGCAACGGTGCCACTTTATATCAATCTCCGAGAGATGGAGGTCAGTAATATAGATGAAATAAATGCAGATAGCGTACGTAATTTTGTATTAGAGAACATAAGACGAGGAGATGCAGATACTGCTGCATTTGTAAGAGAGAATTGGGAGGATTATTGCAATAGAGGTGTGTGGTTGTTCTTGTTTGATTCTTTTGATGAAATACCTTCAGTTCTACATTCAGCCACAGGCAGTAATATTATTCAAACATACTCACAAGCTCTTAGACAGTTTCTGGAGGGAATGGGAGAGTGTCGAGGTATTTTAGCGTCGCGAGAATTTAAAGGGCCTGAGGCATTGCCGTGGAAAAAAATACGTATTTTACCTTTAAGTGGTGAAAAACAAGATGAGTTAATTCGTAATTCATTCCTTAATGAAAGTAATCTAAACTTGGTACGGCAACACCTGGCAAGCCCTCATACAACCATAGGTACTACGCCTCTTTTCTTAACGCTTCTATGTCGTTATGTCAGGGACGAACAACGCGCTCCTAGTAATGACCATGATATTCTTTTTCAGCATATTGAAAGATTAGCGAAAAGAGAACCTGAATACTTGGAGCGAAAATATAAATTGAGCCCTGAAAATTTAATGATAGGAGCCGAGCGTTTAGCTAGACTATTTGCAGAAAATGATACTTTAAGTCTTGCTCCTACTTTGGATCAGATAATGAATCAATTGTCTGAGGAAGACATTCCTGGTGGTTCAATTGAGCGTTTAATCTCTGCGTTAGTAGATTGTAAGATTGGAAGAGCAGATGTACCTAATGCAGCGCCAGGAGATAGACGTTTCGCATTTGCCCATCGCCGGTATCAAGAAGCTTTATTTGTTCGCTATTTAACTGTCAATCCTGGGATAGTTTCCGAAAAGGAACTTTTAACCGAAGCTCGTTGGCGGGAATATACAGTTACTCTGTTGCAAACTAGTGAATTAGTAGATATCAGTAAGCTGTTAGACTATGCATGTACAATCCTCAAAGAACGTGCTTTAAAACAAAAGTTTATAACTTGTAAAAACTCATGCAGTCTCACTGGCTTAGCATATTATGAATGGTCTTCCGAAATAGCTATACAGCTAATTAGTTTGTTACAGGATGGTTTAAGTCATAGAATAAATGATGTCCCGAGCAGTCTTTCATCCGCTGTATTTGATTTTTTGAAGCCCCGCTGGGAAAAAGGCGACTCTTTAGATCGTAGAGAGGTGTTACGATTAGGAGGGTTGTTACCAGAAAATATACTTATTGAATACGTTGTTGAATCTTTTAAACATGGAACTAAATCTGAGAGAATGAACGCATTCAGACAGGCTACCTATACATCCCATCTCCCAAAGGAAGCACAATCTGTTGTTTTGAAAATGCTTTTTAATAAAGTTATTTCAGCTAAAAATCGTGCTGAACAGCTAACAGTCGAGGCTATGGCAGCAAGACTACCTCCGAATATTGGTGCCAATATTGTAGTTTCTCGGGCGAAAAAATTTAGACGTAATTTGGCGTTGGTAAAAAAATTTGTTCCCCAGTTTTTAGTGCTTGGCCATTTTATGTTGTTTAATGTTGTTGTTAATCGTTCAAACTCTATTATAAGACGGTTCACTTCTATTCCGTTAGACTTTCATAATACAGATGAAGATGGAGTTAAAGAAGAGATATATTTGATTTCATTGTTTATGAGTTTAACTGTTATGTGCGGTGTGTTTTTTTCATTAATTTCAAAAATAACGTCGAGTCTAGTTGTTCTTGGGTGTGTGACATCCTCTCTTCTCTTTTTATATTCAGCAATTATGCTTGCTCCATTTTTAGTACGCTATCAAGCTCAGGAATTTAATATATTCAAATTTTTATGCTGGGCTTCAAAGTTTTTTATAAATCAGGCTTTTATAAAAAAAGTGTTATTGGCGATTATTGTTTTTATTTCTTTTGTGTTGGTGAGTTCTGCTTTAGGATATTGCATGTCGTGGTTTATAACTAAATTTATACCTGTTAATATTATTAATCTCGGGGATGTGAATTTTATTGTTAATGTTTTTTTAGGTTTTGTTCTTATAACAATATTATTTTATATTGTCGTTTGTATTAAGTTCTTGGTTAGATGGAAAAACATGGGGCTACAAATAAAACATCATATGATGAAATTGGATTGGGTTAAAAAAATGGGTTATTCTGATGTTGAAGTGTTATGTTCCGCTGAGGACTATAGACAACTAGTGTTCTGGTTGGAGCGAGATGACCAATTGTTAACAGAAACTCATACCATCCGTTCTTTTTCTAGTTTTGTATTAAGTGTTTTACGCATTAAAATAAAAAAGGATGAGCTTGGCATTGAAAAGATCCCTTCGTGCTTGAAGCATAGTAAAGAAGTTGTAGTAGATGGGAATAAAGAAGGTTTTTATTTTGAAATGTTGCGTCAAATTTTAGAAGACCGCTTAGAATTTTGTAAATAATTCGACATAGTGATCCTATCTATGTATGGGATCACTTAAGTATTTGCTACGTTTGATAGTAAATGTTGCTATTTTTTAGATGCACAATTGGTCACCGCCCTTTAGAATGGTGATCAAGTATAGATAAGTGTAATTCTTCTTTATCTCATAGAGTTGGCATCATTTTACTCACCGATAAATTTTGCAGCCGCTCCCTGATATCCTCATCAACCCGCTGCAACGAGAGTGTGAACTCAATTTTTTTCGCCTTACCATAGCGATCGAACTCCTGATACGTCTCCTGCAAACCCGTGATTACATACATCCCGTAAATAGAGCCAATCCCATCAATTATCGGCCATGCCAGCCCGGTATATGCCATCGTCGAGACGGCACCCAGCGACAGGTTGCCGCCGGTAATTTCAGGGTTCAGCAACCCACCCAGCGTCAGCTGGTTCTCACCTACGCCAACGTACTGCCATTTTGCGCTCTGGCCCACACGGTCATTTTTAAAGTGCCGCCAGTGACGGGACAGCTGCAATTGCTGATAGGGCAGTGTCCTGAGTTCAAATACAAAAAGTCCGAACATCATCATCATAGCTATAACTCCTGTTAATCATGGTCCCGGAACGAACCCCGGGCAGCGCGTTGCTGTTTGTTAATTGCTGCGCGGACCGCTTCGCCAACAAGACGTGCCAGTTCGCGCGGATTGCTGCTCTGAGTGCCATGCAGATGAACATGAATATCACCGGAAAAACTACCACCTGAAGTCGCAGCCGCCATGTGGGTGCTTTGATTTCGGCGAACTGGTTGCCATGCCTACGTCTGTTTTATCAATGGTTCGCCAGCGGCAATAACCGGGCGAGCGCTGACAGACTGGCGGACAAGCTTCGACTCCTGCCATTCACCACGTACTGCAAGGGCTGGAGGGAGATTTTTAAATACAATGTCACCCGGCCCGATACGTTTGCGCTTTTCCTCATCTAAAAGGCCTTTGGTGTTATCCGCGATTTGGCCCAGCCGCCGCTCTGTTCCAGTGTTGCCCCGAGCACATTGGGCGGCGGGGCGCTGCCTTTACTTGCAGGTTTTTTAGATGACCATTGCCACTCCCTTTTAACCATGCGCCCGGATTTTTCATCCCATTCCCACATAACCGGAATAGCCCTGAGTCTGGCCGCTTCCAGCCAGGCTCTTTCAATGCCATTGGGAATGAGATCGAGCTTCTCCAGTAACCAGCCGACGCCTTCCATTAACTTCTGAAGCGGCCAAAGCAGTACGCTAAGTGCGGTCCCCAGGACCTCGCCAAAGGTCTGCCCGGCGCTGGCGCATTTGTTTAGCGCCTCGTGACTCTCCTCTGTGGGCCTTTATACTTTTTTAAACCAGTTCCAGACGTTTTTGACTCTATCCTGCATCTGACCGTGTCTGGCTTTAAGCCTGAAATTGATATTCAGGATTGGATCATTGCAAGAGCGGAATATGTGATCGGTGATAACGGATTTATCACGAAAATGGAGCTTGAGGCTAAAATAGGCGACTGGATTGAAGAGGGGGCTATCCTTGTCAATGTGGTCGATATGTGGACACTTTTGAAATAAATCCTTTTATTTCAATTTATCAAATCCCAAAAAAAAGCCCCGTCGGGGGCGACGGGGAAAAACTCATTGATTATGGAATGATCTGTTCTCTGGTCAGTTCGAGAACAGGGCTACTCTACGGGGGAAAAGTGCAGGCAAGATGGAGAAAACGTGGAGATTCAGGCTAAAATCCCCGGGCATTCAGGAAAGGGAGGAACAATGAAAAAGCTACTGGCTATTCTGCCACTGGTATTAGCCGGCTGTGCCCAGCCGCAGCCCACTGCGCCGACGAAAACCATCGGCATGCCCAACCCCGCGGCGGTATACTGTCAGCAATCCGGCGGCACCTGGCCGAAGACGGTATGCACTTATGGCGGAACATGAAT
>OGXV01002388.1_pt1 | contig 10242 bp, 8 predicted proteins | sample 1576391 | NCBI WGS metagenome assembly OGXV01 (sample SAMEA3541586, study PRJEB24748) | human gut metagenome | biome: human gut; feature: human-associated habitat; material: faeces | place: China | collected 2012 | reverse complement strand
GAGATCTGCCGCTGGCCGAAGGCATTGTTCAGCAGGTTGTTGGCGTCCTGAACGCCTGGGCGGTAACGCCCTGGGCAAGGATATCGAAGAGCAGAAGCAGGCAGTGGCAAAGACAGCTGAGGTGATTGTTGACCTGGTGCAGCAGGGCATGGACCTGATTATCACCCATGGCAACGGCCCCCAGGTGGGCATGATCCAGAATGCCATGGACCAGCTGGCCTGCAGCTATGAGAATTACAAGGAAACGCCGCTGCCGACCTGTGTGGCCATGAGCCAGGGGTATATCGGCATCGACCTGCAAAATGCCATCAAGTATGAGCTGTATAAGAGGAACATGGATGTAAAGGTATCCACGATCCTCTCCCAGGTGGAGGTGGACCCGGAGGACGAGGCATTTAAGAATCCCACAAAACCCATCGGCAGGGTCCTGACCGAGGAAGAAGCAAGGAAAAACATGGAAAACGGGATTCCCTGCATGGAAGACGCAGGAAGGGGTTACCGCATCGTGGTGGCCTCCCCCATGCCCATGAAAATCCGGGAGCTCAAGACCATTGAGACGCTGGTGGACGCCGGTCATATCGTCATTACCTGCGGCGGAGGCGGTATTCCTGTGGTGAATGACAATGGCAGGCTCTCAGGAGTCAACGCCGTCATTGACAAGGACAATGCCAGCAGCCTGCTGGCAGCGGAGCTGGAGGCGGATTACCTGATTATTCTGACCGCTGTGGAAAAGGTAGCCATCAATTTCGGCAGGGAGAACCAGGAATGGCTCAGTGACCTTACAGTAGATAAGGCCAAGGAGTACATTGCCCAGGAGCAGTTTGCCAAGGGGTCCATGCTTCCGAAAATCGAGGCAGCCATCCGTTTCGCACAGTCTGGAGAAGGCAGGCGTACACTTATCACCTTGCTTGACAAGGCGGCGGAAGGAATCGCCGGCAGCACGGGGACAGTAATACATAAGTAATCGGGAGATAAAATATGAACGTACCAACAAATCTGTTTATGTGGATAATGGCATGTCTGCCAATCATTGTCCTGCTGCTGCTAATGATTAAGTTCCAGTGGGGGGCTACGGAAGCAGCCCCCGTGGGGCTGGCCATTACGATTATTACCGGCATTGTATTCTATAAAGCTGATATCAGGCTGCTGGCAGCGGAAAGTGCAAAAGGAATATGGAGCGCTCTTATTATCCTGCTGATTGTATGGACTGCGATTCTTCTGTACCAGGTGGCGGATGAAGCCCGGGCCTTTCTTGTAATCCGCAACGGGATGAGAAAGCTTTTGCCCAATGAACTTTTGATGGTGCTGGCCCTGGGATGGATACTGGAGAGCTTTCTCCAGGGAATTACAGGATTCGGTGTACCGGTGGCAGTGGGAGCTCCCCTGCTCATGGGCATTGGAGTAGTTCCCGTATTCGCGGTCATCATACCTTTATTGGGGCAGGCATGGGGCAATACCTTCGGTACCCTGGCAGCTGCCTGGGATGCCCTGGCCATGTCCACCGGACTTGTGCCCGGTACGCCTGACTATCTGGCGGCTGCCTTTTGGGCAGGTGTGTTCATCTGGATGTGGAATGTGGTGATTGGTCTGGTGATATGCTGGTTCTACGGAAAAGGAAAGGCTGTGAGGAAGGGGCTTCCCGCCCTCCTTATCCTGTCCCTGATTCAGGGAGGGGGAGAGCTGCTTCTGACCCGGGTCAATACAACCATAGCCTGCTTCCTTCCGGCCTGTCTCTCCCTGGTGGCCCTGATACTGATAGGCAGAATGAAGATGTACAGACAGGAGTGGAGTGTGGAGGACAGCCGGATTATGGACCGTGGCGCTGCGTCCGGCACATCGGAGGAGACGCCGGATGGCATGACGCTGGTACAGGCATTTGTGCCTTATATCCTGCTGACTGCGGTTACCATGGTGGTGCTGGTGGTGCCTCCGGTAAATCGTTTCCTGAACCAGGTGTCCATTGGATTTTCCTTTCCGGAGACTTCCACGGGGTATGGATTCGTCAACCAGGCTACGGAACAATTTTCGCCGTTGCGGCCCTTTACCCATGCCAGTATGTTCCTGTTTCTGTCATCCATTGCAGGGCTGGTGTATTTCGGCAGGCACGGATGGATTCGTCCGGGAGGCGTAAAGCGTGTGTTTGTCCGTTCCATAACCATGTCCATGCCGTCGGGAATCGCTATCATCGGTCTTGTCATTATGTCCAAAATCATGGGCGGAACAGGGCAGACCAGCGTGCTGGCGGACGGGATAGCAAGGGTACTTGGCAAGACTTATGTCATATTGGCGCCTCTGGTGGGAATGGTGGGATCGTTCATGACCGGAAGCAATATGTCATCTAATATACTCTTTGGAGAGTTTCAGGTAACCACAGCCAATCTGCTTCATCTGAACCAGGCGCCAATCCTGGGCGCCCAGACAGCGGGAGGTTCTATCGGAAGTGCCATCAGCCCCAGCAATATCATCCTGGGGACTACCACAGCGGGAATCCTGGGAAGCGAGGGACAGGTGCTAAAGAGAATCATACCCTTCACAACCATTATGACGCTGGCAATCGGTATTATCGTATTTTTATCAGTGGCTGTTTCATGACGCGCAGGCAGTGCCGGGGCAGAGGAGGATGACATATGGAGACAGAGAAATTTTTCAAGACAAAAGGGGGCAGGCTCACAGTGGCCTTTGCAGCCATCCTGGCGGCCTTTGCCCTGATACTGACAGGACTTAAGATGCAGGGAGACGGGGTATGCCTGTTGGGATTTATTCTGCTGGTGGCGGCTATGCTGTACTCGCCGTTTAAGGTATATGTATTAGACAGAAAGAAATAAGAGGAAACACAAGTTGGTTTCCAAATAAAGAATAGAGAGGGTTTACTAATGGTGATTGAGGAGATTACAGGCAGGATTGCCAGGGATTTGGAGCATTTAAAACAGTTTACGGCAACACCGGGAAACGGCTGCACCAGGCTGCCGTTCACAAAAGAGGCCAGGCAGGCCGTAGAGTATTTAAAGGAGCTGATGACGGAGAGCGGACTTGATGTGAGGGAAGACGCTGCCGGCAATGTGATTGGGGTATTAAAGGGTGAGGACTCCCAATTACCCTGTGTCATGATGGGCTCCCACTATGACTCTGTATATAACGGCGGAGACTATGATGGGATAGCCGGCGTCATCTGCGCCATTGAAGTGGCACGTCTCCTTTTAGAAGAAGGAATCAGACCTAAGAGAGATTTCGTGGTGGTTGGATTCTGTGACGAAGAGGGAACGCGGTTTGGAACCGGCTATTTTGGCTCAGGAGCCATCCTTGGTCACAGGGATGTGGACTACATGAAAAAATTCCGTGACAAAGACGGTATATCCATCTATGAGGCCATGAAGGAATACGGTATGGATCCGGAGCGGATCAAAGAAGCAATCTGGGAAGACGGAAAAATCGGCTGCTTCCTGGAGGCGCATATTGAGCAGGGACCGGTCCTGGATACGGAAGGCACAGAGCTTGGACTGGTAGACTGTATCGTGGGCATTCAGCGCTACATGGTGACGGTGCACGGCAGGGCCGACCATGCAGGAACCACACCCATGGATATGAGGATGGACCCGGTGGACGCGGCGGCAAAGGTTATCTCAAGAATAGCTGACTGGGCCAGGGAAAAAGCGGACGGAACCGTTGCTACGGTGGGATATGTGAACACCATACCGGGCGGTATGAACATTGTGGCGGATACAGCGGAGTTCACAGTGGATATCCGTTCCAGAAATAACGACAATATAAATGATATTACAAACAGGATCAGAAAGGCTCTTGAGCGTGCGGTTGGTGAGTATGGCGGCAGTTTTGACATGGAGAACAAACTGACCATAACTCCTGTGGAGCTTTCAGGGGAAATGCTGGATATCATGGAGAAAGAATGCGGGGAGCGGGGCTACAGCTGCAAGAGGATGTTAAGCGGCGCAGGCCATGATGCCCTGGAAATCGGTCAGGTACTTCCCACAGTCATGCTGTTTGTGCCGAGCAAGGACGGACGGAGCCATTGCCCGGTTGAGTTCACCAAATACAGCGATCTGGCCAAAGCGGCAGTGGTTATGGAGAAGCTGGCAAAAGAAAAGGTCATGAAATAGCATATAAATAGCAAAAGGACACAGACGTGATATTTTATTATACGTCTGTGTCTGTTTGTGCTATAATTAGGAGGTAGTGTTGGCAGGACAAATGATGGCGGTGAGGGAAAAGATGGGATTAACAGTAAGAGAACTTCTTTTGGCAGAGGAAATGAAGGATATCAAGGTACTTGCAGGCGACAGGGGACTGGACAAGGAAATTAAGGGTGTGACAATCATTGAGGCGCCGGACATCGTAAAGTTTATTGACGGCGGGGAGGTACTTCTGACAGGTCTGTATGCTTTCAGATCCTGTACGGTAGATGAGTTTCGCACGTATATCAACGAGTTGAGCAGAAAGAGTGTCAGTGCCCTTGTGTTAAAGCGGGGCAGGAAGGTGGAGAATGCGGACACCAAGATTGAACTGCTGTTTACATTTGCCCAGGAACATAACATTCCGGTTCTGGAGGTGCCGTTCGAGGTTTCCTTCCGGGATGTCATGAGTCTGATTATGGAACGGCTTTTTAACGAGGAGGTTACCAGGCTTAAGTATTTTAAGACAACCCACGACAATTTCGCAGCCCTTGCCATAGCCCCTGATTCCACAGGAAAAGGTGTGGATGAGATACTGGATGTGCTCTCCAAGCTGATCCGCAACCCGGTAGCCGTATACAACCAGAACCTGACCTGCCTGGCGGCTACGGATCAGGCGCCAAGAGAGTTCGCCGTCAGCAGGGACGCGGTGCCGTTTGATCCGGGCACTTATTCCAATTACACCTATATGAGGCAGAAGGGAGAGATCCCCCAGTGCCTGATCCAGGTGAAGATGAGTTTTCGGGAGAAGATATACCTGGTGGTGACAGAGTTAAACCAGCCCTTTGGGACCATGGACTGCATAGCCGCAGAGAGCGCCATTACGGCCCTGCGCTTTGAGTTTTCCAGACAGTACGCGGTGACGGAGCTGGAGAAGAAGTTCCAGAATGATATTATACACAATATTCTCAATGGAAAAATCCATTCCATGGGAGAACTCCAGAAGAATACCAGCCTGCTGGGGGTCGACATCAACGGCAGCTACCGTGTAATTGTGTTCGGCATGACAAACGAAAGCATGGCCAGGGGAGACTTTAAGGCAAAGGTAAAAGATATTGATGTCTTAAGCGATTTAATCCGAAGCCGTATATCCAAAGCCAAAATCCATAACGATCTCGATAAAATCGTGGTGATACAGGAGGTGGAAAGGGAGCAGACCCAGGAGGAATACCGCAAAAACATCAAAAAGATAGCGGAACAGGTTCAGGCGGACGTGGCCAGATATAACAAGTATCTTAAAATCAAAGCAGGAGCAGGCAGAGTGGTGGACGGCATCATCAATCTTCCGGATAGCTTTAAAGAAGCCAACGAGGCGTTCATGTTCGTGGATGTGGCGGGAGAGACGCCGGAGGACGGAGGCCCCCAGGTTATGCTGTTTGCGGACCTGGGCATATTTAAGCTGCTGTGCCAGTTAAGCGACCCTTCCATGCTGTTGGAGTATGTGCCGGAAGGGCTTCAGAAGCTTTATAACTATAAGAAACCCCAGAGGGATGACCTGATTACGACCCTGAGGGCGTATCTGGACCGGAATCTGAACCTTTCCAAGACGGCCCAGGATCTTTATGTTCACTATAAGACAGCGGTTTACCGCATTGAAAAAATAGAGAAGCTGACCGGGATTGATTTTGACAATGCCAACGAGGTGCTGGCGGTGCGGATTGGACTGGTGGTGTATAAGATGATAGAGAATTACAACAAGGATTTTATATAGCAGCAGGGGGTTGCGGCTGTGAGAATTCAGCCTGTAATATACCATAGAGAGATAGTTTATCCAGACTAGATAAATTATCTCTCCATTTTTATCAGTTTGCTCCGATGCAATCTGTTAAAATATTATCTATAATGTGCAATATAGATAAGAAGTTCAGGAAAGAAATAAACGGTGTGTGCAAGATTGACAACGAATAGAAGCGAGGAGGGGTTAAATGGATATCAATTTAGACAGGGTTCTCGGACGGCTGGAAGAGCTGTACCAATGCGGAGCCCAGGAAGACGGAACATTCACCCGCATGGCATATTCGCCGGAGGACAGGAAGGGACGGGAGATCTTCATGGACTATTTCCGGAAGCTGGGAATAGAACCTGAGATGGATGCTGCCGGAAACCTGATTGCCAGACTGGAGGGAGAGGATAAAACACTGCCTGCCATCATGACAGGCTCCCATCTGGACACGGTGCCGGACGGCGGAAGGTATGACGGGGCGCTGGGCTGCGTAGCCGGCCTGGAGGTCTGCCAGACACTGATTGAGAGCGGCAGAAAGCTGCGCCATCCGCTGGAGATTGTGGTATTTACGGATGAGGAGGGCTTCCGGTTCGGAAGCGGAATGTTGGGAAGCGGAGCCATGTGCGGACAGGACCTTCATGTCAGCGAGGAGGACCTGGATATGTACGGACAGGCCAGAGGGGATGTGCTTAAGGCCTGCGGATTAAAGGTGGCTGACCTGGGCAATGCCAGACGGCCCAAAGACTCTGTGCACTGTTTCCTGGAACTGCATGTGGAACAGGGGGCGTCCCTTCACAAGAAGCAGATTCCCGTAGGTGTGGTGACATCCATTGCAGGAGTGAGCCGGTTTGAAATCAAGATTACGGGAGAGGCCAACCATGCCGGGAGCACGGTGATGGAGGACAGAAAGGACGCGCTGGTGGCTGCGGCCAGATTCGTGGCCCGGGTTCCGGAAATCGTAGCTGCTTACGGTAATCCGTTTACAGTGGCAACCGTGGGAACCATGAAGGTGGTGCCCAACTCAGTGAATGTGATTCCTGGGGAGGCTTTCTTCCACCTGGAGATACGCGACCAGGATGAGAAAGTGATGGAAACCATAGAACAGAAGCTGAGAGAGTGCCTTGGGGAAATCTGTGAGGCGATGGGGGAAGAATACAGCTTTAACCGGTTCTCCTACCATGAGCCGGCGCCCATGACCGAATGGGTGAAGGATGCCATTGAAGCCTCTGTCAAAGAACTGGATATTCCTTACACGAAAGTCCCAAGCGGGGCCTTCCACGATTCACTGCTCATGACAACAGTTTTTCCCACAGGCATGATATTTGTGCCAAGCGTGGGGGGAATCAGCCATTCCAGATATGAATTTACAGAGGGACGGGATATCGGACAGGGGTGCAGGGTGCTGCTGGAAACAGTCCTTCGTGTAGATGATATATAAACCTTGTGATAAAAAAATAAAAATGTGAAAGGCAGGTAAAGTTATGGAAAAGAAAAGAATTGGTATTATTGGCGGAGGTATTTCGGGAACATGTCTCGGATATCATCTGAGTCTTTATGACAATGCAGAGGTAATTGTGTTTGAGAAGGATACCATCGGCGGAGCTTCCACAGCAAAGTCCGCTGGAACCGTATGTCTCTTTGACGATTCCTTAAGAAACAGATACTGGGACGTAAGGCTGTATGGCTTTGAGTCATATTTAAAGATGGAAGCAGAGGAAAAGGGTTCCGCCGGATTTGATAAAACAGGTACTCTGGTGGTCGCAACAGATGAGAAGGTAGAGGCTACCATTAAGACAGGCATCGCCCTGGCAAAGGCAGCCGGCTATACAGGCGAGTACATAACGGACAAGGACAGAATCAAGGAAATCCTTCCTGACATCTCCACAGACAATATCCTGGGCGCAGGCTACACACAGGATGACGGATACTTTGACGGAACCATGATCTCCAACACCTACGCAAAGAAGATGCAGAAAAACGGCGGAGTTATCAAGACCGGCGTAAAGGTGACGGAAGTTCTGAAAGAGGGCAATAAAATAAAAGGCCTTAAGACAGACGACGGTCAGGATTATGAATTTGACTATGTTGTGGACTGTACCGGCCCATGGAGCAAATTTACCGGCGAGATGGTAGGCATGGACGTGCCGATCTGGCATACAAAGGCAGAAGCCTTCTTCTTATGCCCTCCAGGCAAGAAATTAGGCTATACCTTCCCGGTGCTTAAATACCCGGCCTTCTACGCCCTGCGCGCAGGAGACAACATCTTTATCTGCAAGTCCCACCTTTCCATGGATTTAAGCAATCCTATGCACGCAGGCCAGTGGGATCCGGACAAACTTCCGGCCACAGGCGGAACCGATGATTACTTCATTGACTTCCTGTTAGATCAGTTAGAGTGCAGGGTACCGGGAATCGTGGACAGCGGACTGGTATCATCCTGGCTTTCATACCGTGCGGAGCCAAAGGATTTCCTTCCGATTCTGGGAGAGACACCGGTGGAGGGCTATATCCTGGCAACCGGTTACGGCGGGAACGGCGTTATCGAGGCACCTGCCGCCAGCAGAGACCTTGCAAAATTCATTATGCGCGGAGAAAAGACACCTTTATTGGAAGACTGGGCGTTTGAGCGTCTGTTAAAATAAGAAAGCGGCGGAGAGGAGAAAATATGGATATAGCGGTTCTTATAAAACAGGTTCCTGTTTCCAACGATGTTTCCGTTGACCCAGAAACCCATGCCCTGATCCGTTCCAGTTCAGAAGGCATGATCAATCCTGCGGACCTGAACGCCATAGAGGCCGCCATGGTCTTAAAGGAGCAGACCGGCGGTAAGGTGGCCGTGTTCACCATGGGCCCCACTGACGCGGAGAAAGCATTAAGGGACGCTATGGCCCTGGGCTGTGATGAGAGCTGTCTCATCACAGACCGGTGCCTTGCCGGAGGAGATACCATTGCCACAGCCAAGGTGCTGGCAAGAAGCATTGAGAAATACGGGAAATTCGACCTGATTTTAAGCGGCGCATTGTCTGCTGACGGCGCCACCGGACAGGTGGGAGCTATGGTGGCGGAATACATGGGCATCCCCCATGTGGCTGAAATACAGGGACTCTCATATGATGAGGATGACAAGGACTGTATTACGGCTGTGAAAAAGTACCAGGGTATGGAGTGGAAGATTAAGGCGGCCCTGCCCGCGCTGGTGAGCGTGTGCTTCGGAAGCAATGAACCGCGTCTGGCGACCCTGCGTTCCAAGAGAGCTGCCAAGAACAAGCCCCTGGAGGTATATACCAATGCAGACCTTAAGATGGCGGCGGACGAGATTGGACTTCCGGGATCTCCCACAATGGTGACGGATTCATTTCAGCCTGAGAGTACCAGGAGAGCCCAGATGCTTTCAGGTACTCCGGAGGAACTGGCAGCCAAGCTCAAGGAACTGATTGAGATTGAGAAAGGAAAGGAATAGATGGCGAACGGAATTTGTGTTTTTGCAGAAAATTATAATGGGAACTTAGAACCCGTTGTGGCAGAACTGGTCCGCGCAGCTCATTGTATCAAAGAGACCACCGGTGAAAAGATACAGGCCGCTGTCCTGGCTGAGGACTGCAAGGCTTTGGTGGCCCAGCTGGAACAGCTTGGGTTTGACGAGATATATGCCGTTGAGACAGACAGGAACTGCCTGTTCCAGGACGATGCGGTAAGCCAGGCAATGGCGGAAATGCTGAAGCGCATAGACCCGTCCAGTGTTCTGATTCCGGCTACCCCCACGGGCCGCTCCGTTTTTTCCAGAGTGGCTGCCCGCCTTGGCTGCGGAATGACTGCGGACTGTACGGAATTATACCTATTTACCAAACTACTTCATATGTGTTTAAAAATAGTGCACATGCAGCAGCTCATGTTCTCTGCCTTCCAGCAGCCCGCCGTGATACAGATTGTAAATCACGGGGTTTTCTTCACTTCTCTTGATGGGAGCGGCTTTATCGGAGCGGTACATGCCTGCCATACGCTCTTTTTTGTCCACCTTATGGCAGAAGGGCTGGCCGGCGCCGGCAATACATCCGTAAGGACAGGCCATGACTTCCACAAAATCATAGTGAACTTCCCCGCGCTCAATCTGCTGGAGCAGACGTCTCGTATTGCCAAGTCCGCTGACAACAGCCGCTTTTACTACCGCATCGCCGATCCGGATTTCAGCGGATTTTACGCCCTTGCCGTCATTGCGGACATCCTGGAATGCATCCGGATCCGGGTTCTTGCCTGTTACGAGGTAGTATGCGGAACGAAGGGCCGCTTCCATTACGCCGCCCGTAGCGCCGAAGATCACGCCTGCGCCTGAGC
>OGXV01002383.1_pt1 | contig 10250 bp, 10 predicted proteins | sample 1576391 | NCBI WGS metagenome assembly OGXV01 (sample SAMEA3541586, study PRJEB24748) | human gut metagenome | biome: human gut; feature: human-associated habitat; material: faeces | place: China | collected 2012 | reverse complement strand
GATGATAAATCATGAAGGCTTTGGCTGCTTCGGGAGCGGAGAGTTGACGGCGCCGCCACCTACATATGCTATCTCACCATATCGATAAATAGAGGATAATAAACCGAAGCAATCAATAATCAGGCAATCAGCTTTCAGCACATTCTTTTCGTCCGCACGGGTATAGCGCACATACGGGCGTTTCAATTTCCGGATTATCTCTACCAGGTGATTTTCATCTATCACATGCGGAGCTATTATAAGTTTTACTTCCGGGTGATTATTGAAATATTCGATAAACAAATCTTCATCCGGTTGCCAGGAACTACCGGCAACAAAAGTCATCGTATCATTCTTAAAGAGCTTTACCAAAGGCAATTCTTTAGCTTCTTCACGTATCTGCAAAACCCTGTCGAAGCGCGTATCACCAACTACCGTCACGCGATTGATACCGATCTTAGCCAAATAGCGTTTAGAACGTTCATTCTGCACAAACAAATGATCGAAATTACGTAATACGTGGCGATAAGTCCCTCCGTACCACTTAAAAAAAACCTGTCCGCGACGGAATATAGACGATACACTATATACCGGGATACGACGTTTATGTAATTCATCCAGATAATTCTTCCAGAACTCATATTTGATGAAGAAAGCCATGCAAGGATTCGCTATATCCAGGAATTTCTTCACATTCCGGGGTTTATCAAACGGCAGGTAACATACCACATCCGCCCCACGATAATTCTTACGTACTTCATATCCGGAAGGAGAGAAGAATGTCAGCAATATACCATAATCAGGATATTTGGCACGAATTTTCTCTATCAGAGGACGCCCTTGTTCAAACTCGCCCAAGGAAGCCGCATGAAACCAGATGTAGCGCACATCCTTTTCCAATTGCTGTCTGAGAAGTTCATACACCACCCAATGCCCTTTCATCATTTTACGGGGTTTACGGCTAAAAGGAGCCGCCAGATGCACCAGAAGGTCATAGATACCTATTGCAAGGTCGTAAAACATACTTTCTTCAGCTTGGGTTTCAATTTTATTTCAGTACCTCAATTGCTCGTTTCATACGCGCCAGTGTCTCTTCTTTGCCCAGCACCCAGGAGATGTCGAACATATGCGGGCCTTTCCCCTCGCCTACCAGCGTCAGGCGAAAAGCATTCATTATATTTCCGGTATGGTATCCTTTTTCTGCAATCCAGTCCATCACAATCTTTTCCTGGTTTTCGATGCCGAAATCTTCGATACCTGCCAATACTTCCATCAATTCAGTCATGCACTGGGCAGAATCTTCTTTCCAGCGTTTCTTCACAGTTTTTTCGTCATATTCGGTCGGAGCTACAAAGAAGAAACTGGATGCTTCCCAAAGTTCGCGCACAAAGCTTACACGATTCTTCATCATGCCTACTACAGTTACCACTTTCTCAAACGGAGCTTCCACGCCCTGTTCCTTCAGAACCGGAACAAAAAGTTCTGCTATTTCTGTATCCGGCTTCAACAATATATATTCGTGATTGAACCAGATTCCTTTCTTATAATCAAACTTAGCACCGGATTTGCTGCAATGGCTCAGATCGAACAATTTTATCAGTTCATCCATCGACATGAGTTCCTGATCGTTACCCGGATTCCATCCCAGCAGAGCCAGGAAATTAATTACTGCCTCGGGCAGATAACCCGATTCACGGTATCCGGAAGAAACTTCACCTGTTTTGGGATCATGCCATTCCAGTGGGAATACGGGGAAACCAAGACGGTCACCGTCACGCTTGCTCAACTTACCGTTACCTTCCGGCTTCAGCAGCAAAGGCAAGTGGGCAAAGGCCGGCATCGTATCTTCCCAACCAAAAGCACGGTACAACAACACGTGCAACGGTGCAGAGGGCAACCATTCTTCACCACGAATCACATGGGAAACCTCCATCAAATGGTCGTCTACAATATTTGCCAAGTGATAGGTCGGAAGCTCATCTGCTGATTTATAAAGTACCTTATCATCCAGAATAGAAGAATTAATTATCACCTCACCCCGAATCAGGTCATTTACATGCACATCTTCATTGGGGTCTATCTTAAAACGAACCACGTACTGCTTACCCTCGGCAACCAATGCATCTACTTCTTCTTTAGAAAGTGTCAGTGAATTACGCATTTGCATACGGGTAGAAGCATCATATTGGAAATTGGCTATTTCAGTACGCTTTGCTTCCAACTCCTCGGGAGTATCAAAAGCAATATAAGCCTTACCTGCATCCAATAATACTTTCACATACTTCTTGTATATTTCACGGCGTTCGGACTGGCGGTACGGTCCATGCTCTCCACCAAAGCTGACTCCCTCATCGAACGGGATACCCAACCATTTGAAAGATTCCAATATATATTCTTCTGCACCCGGCACAAAACGGTTACTATCAGTATCTTCGATACGGAAAATCATATCACCTCCATGTTGGCGTGCAAAAAGATAATTGTATAATGCTGTACGCACACCACCAATGTGCAACGCCCCTGTAGGACTTGGGGCAAATCGAACTCTGACTCTTCTTTCTGTCATATTTTGCATTACTTATGAGATAATTAGACGGCAAAATTAAACCTTTTTTTCCACACTAATGTTTTTTTTTGTACTTTTCGCAAAAAATTCAACCGATATGAATAAAATCAAGACCCAAAAAAGCTTTTCTTATAGAGATTTGCTATATAAAGTACTCATATTTATCGGCACGGTAGCTATTATTGTATACTTCCTGCCGCGTGACGGCAAATTTAATTATCAGTTCGATATTGATAAGCCGTGGAAATATGGACAGCTTATGGCTACATTCGATTTTCCTATCTATAAGGACGATGCAGTCGTGAAACGGGAGCAGGATAGTATTCTTGCTGCTTTCCAACCTTATTATCAATTAGATAAAAGTATAGAGAAGACTGCTATCAGTAAGTTGAAAGCAGATTATCAAAGCCATCTGCGTGACATTGTCCCATCTTCCGACTACATGCGTTATCTGGAAAAAAGATTGTCGGAAATTTATAAGGCGGGCATACTTTCTACGGAGGGACTCGACCAACTACGGCAAGACAGCACCACTGCCATTATGGTAATTGATGATAAACTTGCCAACCAACGAAGCACTGAACAACTGTTTTCCGTAAAAGATGCCTATACCTATCTGCTTACTGCGGACACTGCGCACTATTCACCTTTTATTTTACGACAATGTTCTCTCAACGAATACCTGTATCCGAATCTGTCATACGATGAACAGCGCACGGAAACAGCCAAGAAAGAAACCCTCGATAATTATGCCTGGGCAAATGGCATAGTTGTAAGCGGACAGAAGATCATAGACCGGGGAGAAATTGTAGATCAGGAAACCTATAATATTCTTGAAAGTCTACGGAAAGAATCTATTCAGCGCAGTGAGTCACTGGGACAGAAACGCTTGATACTAACAGGGCAAACACTATTTGTCGGTATCTTTATTCTGTGCTTCATGCTTTATCTCGATTTGTTCCGTAAGGACTATTATGAACGTAAGGGCAGCCTGTCCCTACTCTTTACACTGATCATGTTTTATTGTGTGGTAACGGCCCTCATGGTAGCAAATAACATCTACAATGTTTACATTATTCCCTATGCGATGCTGCCGGTCATTATCCGTGTATTCCTCGACTCACGTACGGCATTCCTCACACAGGTAGTCACTATACTGATATGCTCCATTTGTTTACGCTATCCGCATGAGTTCATACTCCTGCAACTGGCCGCCGGTCTGGTTGCCATATTCAGCCTGCGGGAATTATCACAGCGTTCTCAACTTTTCCGCACAGCCCTGTTGGTGATACTTACTTACGCTGCACTTTATTTCTCATTTGAGTTAATTACTGAAAACGACTTGTCAAAACTGAATGGAAGCATGTATACCTACTTCACAGTGAATGGAGTACTTCTATTGTTTACTTATCCGCTTTTATTCTTGTTGGAGAAGACTTTCGGATTTACTTCCAACGTTACTCTGGTAGAGCTTTCCAATATCAACAGTCCGTTACTGCGTCGCTTGTCCGAAACAGTTCCAGGTACTTTCCAGCACTCCATGCAAGTGGCCAACCTTGCAGCAGAAGCAGCCAACCGTATTGGGGCAAAGAGCCAGTTAGTGCGTACCGGTGCTTTATATCATGACATTGGCAAGATGGAAAATCCGGTATTCTTTACTGAGAACCAATCGGGAGGTGTCAATCCGCACAAAAATCTCAGTTATGAACAAAGTGCACAGGTCATCATCAGCCATGTGACGGACGGACTGAAACTGGCTGAGAAGAACAACCTGCCTAAAGTGATAAAAGACTTTATCAGTACTCACCATGGCAGGGGAAAAACGAAGTATTTCTATATTTCCTGGAAAAATGAACACCCGGACGAAGAACCAAACGAAGAATTATTCACTTACCCGGGTCCGAATCCATTCACTCGTGAAACAGCTATCTTAATGATGGCAGATGCCGTGGAAGCTGCATCCCGCAGTTTGCCCGAATATACGGAAGATAGTATCAATAACCTGGTGGACAAGATTATTGATTCGCAAGTAGAAGAAGGTTACTTCAAAGAATGCCCTATCACCTTCAAGGATATCGCCACCGTAAAATCAGTTTTCAAAGAAAAATTGAAAACGATTTACCATACCCGTATCAGCTATCCCGAACTTAAAAAATAAGAAATATGAAAACAACCGCCCAAGACCAAAAACGTACCGAAAGCCTTCTGCAACACAAAGGCGTCCGGCTGCATGACATCCAGAGTTTCAGTTTCATGAAGCGTTTTCGCGAGGTTCCACGCAAAAGCAACCTGAAGGTCAAAGATAAATATGGTGCGGGCATCTTGACATTACACCTGAAACAGGGTAGCCAAAAGGCTTTTTATGTTCGTCCCTTCCAGAAGCCATCATCTATTATCCGCTATCTGATTTCGCAGAACATACCTTTTGATAATTCTATCTCGCGGGAACGGACAGCGGCGGAAATTCCGGCGACTACCTATCAGCGCCCGTCACTCTATATGTTTTATTTCTTTGTGCTTTTCATCACGTTCATGATATTGGGATATCAGGCTATTGCATTCGGAAGTTGGTGGGCATATATTCTGGGCGTCATTTCGTTCGGTCTGAGTATCTATTTCATGCACATGCTGATGACACGCTTCTGCTATCTGAAGATAGACAATAAAAGTCTCAGGATATATAGTGTAGGACGTGAAATAGTGTATCCCTACGAAAAGATACTTAAAGTCAACTTTGACTTTGCACGCGAACAGGCTTTCACGCATGTGATGGAAATATTGGATAAAGATTATCACTATCGTCTTTACTACATAGGCAGGGTATCCCGGCGAACACTGAATGACATTGCTGAGACACTGCAAAGTGCAGGTGTAGACGCTACATGTAGCCTGAATGAAGATAAGAGGTTCTATCAGGATAAACAGATTTTTCACTAAGTAAGCGCTATGAATTACACTCAAAATGAAACGGAAAAGCGCAAAGTTGAGCAGTACTTTTCCAGAAAGAAGATAAATCCGGAGGATATCCAAAGCTTCTGCTTTATGCAGAATTATAAATTCCAGGTAGGTCCTTCAATTCTGATCTTGCAATTGCGGTCCGGAAAAACAAAAATGCTCCGTCCAAACAAAACAGGTACGGAAGTTCTCCATTATTTATTGGACAAACAGATACCTTTCAGCAATTATATTCCACAAGTAAAACAGCTAGTAACAATACCGGAAAAGAGCTATTGGAGTATCTGGAATATACTATTCGACGTTTTCTATACAGCAGTGTTGCTTGTCTTAGGATATGTAATGCTGAAAGCCTTATTACAAGAGCCTACAGGCGAATACTTGGTAAAAGATATAGCCAAGTATTTCGCTCTGACTACCTATGTGATATGCTTTCCTATAGTTCTCTATTATCTTTTCTATAAGTGTCATAGCATCCGAACTGAGCATGAGGGGCTGGTCTTAAGCAACCGTTTTTCCAAACGGGTATTACCTTACGATGAGATACGCAAATTGAACTTCTGTATATTCTCTTCCAAACAGCCACGGGTATTTATAGAACTGATAGATAAGAACTTCTGTTACCAACGTTATTTATTGGGATGGATGCCTCTCAAATCTGCAAAAGAGTTGGCGCTCCTGCTACAATCTTTAGGGATCGATGCAACCGACAGTATTAATCAATAAGGCATAGCGGAAAGCTTCTCTATACCAACGTTAATTCGTCCCACCATAAGGAACATTGCGTCCCCCTATAGGGAACATTGCGTTCCTCCATAAGGGGACGCAATGTTCTCCATAAGGGAACGAATTAGCATCCGCAGTTCCGGCATCTATCTATTACTAAAACAAGGATTAGTATTAGTTGCTTTGCGAAATACGCTCCAACAATCCTACACAAGCATCCTCCAGTAGATCGAGCACATACTCAAATCCTTCGGCTCCACCATAATATGGATCGGGCACGTGGTCGGCATGCGTAAAGCGGGTACAGTATTCCGTCATACGGTGTATCTTCTTCCATTCTTCCGGAGAAGGGGCACGATCTTTCAAGTCATCAATATTCCGGTCGTCCATCCCGATAATCAAATCGAAATTATAGAAATCTTCCGTTCGCACGGGGCGCGAACGATGTGTGAGCTCGTAACCGCGACGAATAGCATGGGCACGCATCCGGCTATCAGGTAATTCCCCCTGATGATAGGACAAGATACCGGCAGAGTCTATCACAAACTGATCTTCCAGTCCGGCTTCTGAAACCAAATGCTTCATCACACCTTCCGCAGAAGAAGAACGGCAAATATTTCCCAGGCAAACAAACAGTATTCTACAAGGTTTCATAAGCACATTTTTTATTTAGAAACGCAAATATAGAAGTTTTTTGTATTCTCTTAAAATATTTCTTCTTCTCAGTTGTCAGCATATACAGAGAACGTTTTCAAAGCAATATGTAAATCATTAAAATTAGAACATCATGAAAAAAAGATTTTTTATTATACCTTTGTTTTGGGTATTAGCCATTGCGGCATTTGGAGCAATAGTCATGTTATTATGGAATTTCGTAGTGCCCGGAGTCTTAGGACTGGCAGCCATCAATTTCTGGCAAGCTCTGGCATTGTTCGTACTTGCACGCATTCTCTTCGGAGGATTCCCGGGCAGAGGAGGTTTCCCCGGCCGAAGAGGAATGCCCGGTGGTAAAGAGGGTAACCCGTTCCGCGCTAAATGGGAGAAGATGTCTCCGGAAGAACGCAAGGACTTCATTAATAAAAGAAAGAAGTTCGGATTCGGCGGTCCTTTCGGCAGAGACGGATTCTTCGACGAGAGAAACTTTGATAGAAACAACGGTAGCGAAACTCCCAAAGAAAATGAATAACCTGACTGGCAAAGACAACAGTTTGGAAGAACTGATTGCAGAACATCAACCCCACCTGAAAGCATTTATCCGCAAGCGGGTTTCCACTAAAGAAGATGCCGAAGATATTCTGCAAGACGTATTGTATCAGTTGGTGAAAACCATTGAAAGCACTTTCAATCCTATCGAGCAGGTTACAGCATGGCTATATCGCGTAGCACGAAATACCATTATCAATAAAGGCAAGAAAATGCAGGAGGAAGAACTGCCGGTTTCGAGCTATGATAAAGAAGACAATGTACTGAGCGAGTTCTCAGAAGTGCTGTTCAGCGATGCTCCCCCTACTCCGGAAATAGAATATATGCGGTCACTCGTTTGGCAAGAGCTTGAAACTGCTCTGGCCGAATTACCGTCCGAACAACGTGAAGCATTCGAATTAATGGAACTGGAAGGATTGTCAGCCAAAGAAGTTGCCAATGCTACCGGAATATCAGTCAACACTTTATTATCACGAAAACATTATGCCGTCATTCACCTTCGCAAACGGCTGAAAGGACTGTATAACGATCTTCTAAATTACTAACCTCAGTTTTTAACTCTCTGTTTATCCACCGGATAACAGCTATTTCCACAAATATTTATGAAAACAATAGTGTCAATTTTGACCATACTACTGTGTATGGTCAGCCCCTCCTATGCCCAACTCATTGCTAAAGATTCTACCGGAGTCATGGCTATCTCTCTGGATGAAGTAACCATCCAGGCACGGTCTATCATCGAAAAAGGTGACCGGAAAGTAATTCTTCCGACCCAGAATCAACTGAAAATGTCGTCCAACGGCATAGACTTATTAGGCAAATTACAACTTCCCCGAATCACAGTTGATATCATATCGGGCGAAATAACCACTTCCGGCAACGGAGAAGTACAATTACGGATTAATGGTGTTCAGGTTACTTACACGGAGATATCCTCCCTCAATCCCGAAGATATTCTCCGCATAGAATATCACGATATGCCGGGTGCGCGCTATGGAAATGCCTCTGCAGTGATCGATTATATAACCAAAACCGCCAAAGTGGGAGGTAGTATCAGCGGAGCAGCCGTCCACAGCCTCAGCGGAAAGCGTTCTTCCATCGACGACGTATTGGCTGGCAGATACAACTACGGGAAATCTGAAATATCAGCCAACGTGCGATATATACAACGGAGAGGAGACTGGACACGTGAGTACGATGAACGCTTTATTTTTCCCGACAAAGAATTACATCGTCTGGAAGTTGGAGAACCTACCTTATTTAATAAAAAGCTACTCACCTCCAACCTTAGCTACAGTTTGCAGGAAAAGGGAAAATATCTCTTTAATGCGCAGTTCAGATATACCCTGCAAGATAATCCCGCCGGATACGAAGATCGGAAAAGTAAACTCTATACCTCCAATTCCGACATTCCTCTATCCATCTATGACCATACCAAGGAACGAAATCACTTACCTGCTCTCGACTTTTATTATCAGCAGGAACTGAAAAACAATCAACGGCTTATTTTCAATCTTGTAGGTACGTACATCAAGAGCAGCAGTACACGCATTTATCAGGAAAAGCAAGAAGACGTAAGTCATACAGAGTTATACTCCGATATCACAGGACAAAAGTATTCGCTGATAGCCGAAGGAACCTATGAGAAGAAGTTGGGACAAGGAACATTGACAGGAGGTCTCAGGCACATACAATCGTACACAGATAACCAATACAAAGGAGAAGAGCAAATGGACGTGATCTTGAAACAAGCGGAAAGCTATGCATATGCCGAATATAAAGGCAAAACACAACACTGGGGATACATAGCCAATCTTACACTCAGCCGCTTCTACTATAGCCAAAGAAACAATCAAAATGAAAGATACGGCCTGCAACCTTCGCTCCTGGTATCTTACAGCCCTCTGGACAAGCTGCATTTCCGCTATCACATCAACCTGAAGAACAAAGCTCCTTCCATTGCTTATCTGAATGATGTGGAACAGAAAATCGACAATTTACAAACGCGCAGAGGGAATCCGTCTTTAAAATCATTCCGTAGTATCATACAGGATTTCAACGCTGTGTTTAGTGCAGGTATTTGCAGTATCGACGCATTGGTCAGCTATACATACGAAAAGAATCCAATCATGCAATCCGTACTTTATGAAGAGGGTATGTTTATTCAGACCTATGAAAACCAGAAGTCCTTCCAACATCTGGCAACGGAGATTACATTCAAGATAAAGCCCTGGAAAGATCACATCAGTCTTTCCGTCACGCCGGGTATTAACCGATACATCAGCACAGGGAACAATTACCTCCATACCTATACCCTGAAAGAACTGCGTATCAACCTAGACGCTTCCTATAAGAACTGGCTCCTGAACTTTATGACTATCACACCGCCCAATCGGTATGTATATGGCGAACAATTAATGAAGGGCGAGTTGATGCATACTTTGATGGTAGGTTATAAACAGTCTGCATGGTCCATTATGGCAGGAATACTCAACCCGTTTATGAAGACCTATCGTTCCGAAAACGAGAACTGGTCAGCATTGACACCAGTAAAGTCGGACATACACAACAATAACATGTCGAATACCTTTGCCATCAAGCTCAACTTCAATCTGAACTTCGGACGACAATACAAGAGCGCTAATAAAAATATTCAGAATATGGATACAGATTCCGGTATTTTGCAGGGGATCAAAGAGTAACTCCTACATCGGATCTACATCGTAATAGACAATCAAAGATTTAAAACGATCCTCCGACACCATTTCTTTCTGAACCTGCACCAACAGTTCACGGGCGCGAGCCATCGGAGCATTATACT
>OGXV01002364.1_pt1 | contig 10332 bp, 10 predicted proteins | sample 1576391 | NCBI WGS metagenome assembly OGXV01 (sample SAMEA3541586, study PRJEB24748) | human gut metagenome | biome: human gut; feature: human-associated habitat; material: faeces | place: China | collected 2012 | reverse complement strand
GCAATTTTTAATGGATTTTTGCGCGTGACTGTGAAGGTACTGAACAGTTACGAAATTAGTAAGATAGGAGCAGAACAACGTGGCAAAATCGTTATTTATAGCCGAGAAACCGAGCGTGGCGCGTGAGTTCGCAAATGCACTCAAGGTAAATGGGCGATCGGTGGATGGCTATATTGAGTCGGAAAATGCGGTTGTGACCTGGTGTGTTGGACATCTGGTCACGATGAGCTATCCGGAAGTATATGATATGAAATATAAGCGCTGGAGTCTGGAGACACTTCCATTTCTCCCGAAAGAATGGAAATATCAGGTTATCGACAGCGTGAAGAAACAGTTTGGAATCGTGAGCGGTCTCTTAAACCGGGCGGATGTAGATACAATCTACGTCTGTACCGACTCGGGACGGGAGGGAGAATATATCTACCGCCTCGTCGCGCAGATGGCTGGCGTGCAGGGCAAGAAACAGAAGCGCGTCTGGATCGATTCACAGACGGAGGAAGAGATTCTGCGCGGCATCCGCGAAGCGAAGGATCTGTCCGAATACGATCATCTGGCGGATTCGGCATATCTGCGGGCCAAAGAAGATTATCTGATGGGAATTAACTTTTCCCGCGCACTGACGTTGAAATATGGACCATCTGTTTCTAACTATATGCGAAGTTCTGACCGGACCGTGATCTCAGTCGGACGCGTCATGACCTGTGTCCTTGGCATGGTAGTCCGCCGGGAGCGGGAAATACGGGAATTTGTCAAAACGCCATTTTACCGCGTGATCGGTACATTTGGACCGGCAGGCATCTCGATTGACGGCGAATGGCGGGCGGTGGAAGGAAGCCGTTACTATGGAACGCCGTGTCTGTATAAGGAAAATGGTTTTAAGGAGCGAAAGGACGCGGAGGCGCTGATTGCATGGCTGTGGGAACGCGAGAATGGAAGCGAAAATTCGGGAGTCATGCAGTCAGAGGTCAGCGACGCAGAAAAAGCGGACACGGGTTTAATGGGCGTATATAATACTTCGCAGGGAACCATTTTAAAAGTGGAAAAGAAAAAAGAAACCAAAAATCCACCTCTTCTCTATAACCTGGCGGAGCTCCAGAATGATTGTTCTAAAATGTTTAAAATCAGCCCGGATCAGACCCTGAAAGTGGTGCAGGAGCTGTACGAGCGAAAGCAGGTTACCTATCCGCGAACGGACGCGCGTGTGCTTTCAACGGCGGTGGCGAAGGAGATCAGCAAAAATATCGGCGGTCTGACGCATTATGAGCCGCTGGCGGCATTTGCATCGGAGGCGATGCAGGCAGGGCTGTGGAAGAACATAGCAAAAACGCGTTATGTCAATGATAAGCAGATTACCGATCACTACGCAATCATACCGACCGGACAGGGACTCGGCGCGCTGCGAAGTCTCCCGGAGTTGAACCGCAAGATTTACCAGGTGATTGTGCGCCGTTTCTTAAGCATCTTTTATCCGGCGGCGGTTTACCAGAAATATGCGGTTGAGATTGAGGTAAAAGGTGAACATTTCTTTGCCGGTTTCAAGGTATTGAAAGAAGCGGGATATCTCAAGGTGGCGGAAATTCCGAAAAAGAAAAAGGACACCGCCGGGGAAAGTGTCGGCAGAACGAACCGCCTTGAACCAGGTATAGATGGAAATGATGCGGAAAATCCGGCAAGAGAAGCAGATGGAACAGACAGCAGCCAGCCAAAGGTAATTGACGCGTCCCACCCAGAGTTTATCCAGATGCTGGAACAGCTCAAAAAGGGGATGAAAGTGTCACTGGATGATTTGCAGATCAAAGAGGGCGAGACATCTCCGCCGAAGCGTTATTCCTCCGGTTCGATGATTCTGGCGATGGAAAATGCCGGTCAGCTTATCGAAGACGAAGAGCTGCGCGCCCAGATCAAGGGGAGCGGCATCGGAACGAGTGCAACCCGCGCGGAGATCCTGAAAAAGTTGTTCAACATCAAATACATGGCGCTCAACGAAAAAACGCAGGTCATCACGCCGACCTATCTGGGAGAGCTGATTTATGAGGTCGTACACACCTCCATGAAGCAGCTTCTCAACCCGGAGCTGACGGCAAGCTGGGAAAAAGGTCTGACCTATGTGGCAGAGGGCAGCATCACACCGGATGAATATATGCAGAAATTAGAGCGCTTCGTTATCGGACGCACCTACAATGCGGTTCATATGGGAAATACGTATGGGCTGCGGCCGGCATTTGATGCGGTTGCTGTGTTCTACCAGAATGCAGGGAAAGAGAAGAAATTGAATTTCAAGAAAGGCAATGATCATGAAAAAAGAAGAAATGAAAATCACAGAATTATATGATTTAACCCATACGCTGGCTTCAGATTATCTGAAACAGTTTACCTACCCGTGGGAGGCGCTGGCAGGTCTCAGTGATTTTATCATCGAATTGGGAAATAGCCTGGATCCGGCAGAATATGAGAAACGTGGTGAAAACATCTGGGTTCACAAGACAGCGAAGGTATTTGACAGCGCCTATCTGCACGGACCGGTCATCGTCGGCAAAGACGCTGAGGTGCGCCACTGTGCATTCATCCGCGGCAGCGCTCTGATCGGAGAAGGTGCAGTAGTCGGAAACTCCACTGAGCTTAAAAACGTTATCCTGTTTGACAAAGTACAGGTACCGCACTACAACTACGTCGGAGACTCCATCTTAGGCTACAAATCCCACATGGGCGCCGGTTCCATCACCTCCAACGTAAAATCCGATAAACTTCTGGTGGAAATCCACGCCGAAGACGGCAAGATCAAAACCGGACGCAAAAAAATCGGCGCCATGCTCGGTGACAACGTAGAAGTAGGCTGCGGCTCTATCCTAAACCCGGGCAGCATCATCGGACGCGGTACCAACATTTATCCGCTTTCCAGCGTGCGCGGCGGGGTAGATGCAAACTCTATCTATAAGAAGCAGGGAGAGGTTGCTAAAAAAGAAGAGCGCTGACAAAGCTCTATATTGAAATCGTATTGATTAACCAAAAAGAACAACATTTCTTGTGCATATGCACCAGCAATGTTGTTCTTTTTGGTTAATCAGATGGCATGAAACACCACCCAACTGGACACATATAGCCTTTCTGTAAAAGATTTTTTATACTTTTTCCTACGGCAAGGTAACTTTCATTCTCCATTATGTCCTCTTTTTTTGCATAATCAAAGAAAGTATACCCCTTATTGCCAGAAAAAAACTTAAAAATCTTCTTTTCTTCTTTTGGCAGAAAATTGCCCTTGATTGTATTCCATAAAGCATTCTTCAAAACCCGAAAACTTCTCTGAGCAAAGATGTTACTGGATAGGCTGATTGTATATGGCTGTATTTGAGTCCCTATTTCATATAAAGATACCTCTTTTTCTTCTGCCTGTGACATGGCAAGAAGTTTTTTCTCTCTTAACTCTCTGTAACTTCTGATAATAGGTTTTTTAGGCTGTATATCACACTCATACCACAAATCACTCGCTGCCTCATACATATCATCCTCAGAAATGATAGTTGCATGGCAGACTAGCCACACCATAAACTGGTATTCATCCAAATAATGTCTTATAAAACGCTGTCCTCCAGCGTTTACTACATCATCTGGCATTCTAGCCGTAACAATATGGGCTTTTTCTTTTTTACTGTATCCTTCGTAAACTCCGACACTTGTACAGTATCTAAACAATTCTGTACTATTATTCACTGTTTCTTTTCCTCCTTGCCCTGATGATAGCGGAGGCATTAGGTTTGCGACCTTTATACTTTATTATACAAGATTTATCCAGAAAAGGGTATGAATATTTTATTACAAAAAATATTTTTAAAAAAAAATGAGGGGTTGCTCATGCAACACCCTCATAATGTTCAAATAATGTAATGATTTTTTCACATAACTTTGTATTTCGCATTATGCCTTCTCGGTTTAAAATAGCCATATTGATGGCTTCTTTGTTTCCAACGCAAACATAACGCACTTTTGCTCGACTTACGGCAGTATTAAAAAGATTCATCTGCAACATTTCCCCATGAGACTCTAACATAGTGGAGATTACAGATTTAAACTCACTTCCCTGACTTTTATGGATGGTCATACAGTATGCCAATGTAATATCGTCCAGCTCATCGTATGCATAATTCACATCACACTCAGCAAAATGAACTTTTACATTGCTTCGAGTCATTTCTGTTATAAACCCAAGATCTCCATTACAGGTTTTATCTGTGTTTCTCTTACTCATTACTCTGTCACCCAAACGGTATACAGTATGAGTAGGAGAGTGGTAAATTTCTGGCTTATCATCCGAAGCTGGATTAATGATGGACTGTATGCGTTTGTTCATCGCAAAAGCCCCGGTAGGTGTTTTCTGCCTTAGTGGAGTCAAACAACACACATTTTCTATTCCAAATGTATTCACCTCATTAATAAAGACATCCGCCATGATTTCTGCTGCCTCTTCCTGCTCATATGCATAAAGCAGAACAAAATCGTCTCCATATTCCAACGATAGATTTCCCTTAACTATTTTTCTACAGTTAAGATAAATATTGGAATTGGATGCTTGCCGAAACACTTTTGTCAGACATACAGTAGTAATATATCCACTATCTATCATATCCTTAAAGAACGCGCCCGGTCCTACGGATGGAAGCTGTTCGACATCTCCCAGAAAGATAATCTGATTTCCATTTTTGATAGCCTGTAAAATTCTTCTGGCTACATAAATATCAACCATAGATGTTTCGTCACAGACAGAACAGCTTTCTTCAATGGGAAATGGCTGTTTTTCAAACAAATTTTCATCAAGGATTTTTAATTGTTTATGAGCCGTAAAAGCCGGATAACCAGAAGAATTATCGTACTGGACTCATACGGAGATCACAATGAGAACTGCCGCGTAACTGCACGTTACAACGAAGATAGAGTTTCTAATCCGCAGTGGATTCAGAGTGTAATCCAGGCAGATAATCAGAAACGTGCAAATGATAAGTACGTGAAGCTGACGGGCAGCGCTACAAAGACGGAAGTTATCACTTCCACAGCAGATGATCAGACCAACGGTGTGGTTTCTGCAAATTGTAACGTAACTATCAACTTTGTAACCGAAGACGAAACAGTAATTCATCCAGAATCTGTTTCAATGAGCCGGAGCCATGTTAATTACGATCTTGCTATTACCAAGGCAGGCGATATTAACAGTGCGAATGTTGGTTATACTGGTTTTGACACAACAGACCTTGACTGTGTTGTAAATCCAGATTGTCCGGTAGACGAGGATCACGAACCGTATGACAGAAGTGTTACTTGGTCTGTATCCGATCCGGACGTATTGAGCGTTGATCAGGATGGAAATATCATTCCTAATAAAAATGCTCAGTGGATTAAAGATGCTATGGTAAAAGCACCTTACAAGGCAACCAAAACAGTTGAAGTTTATGCAACTGCAAACGATAACAATGTACAGGGTGTTACAACCGTAACGCTGAACTATGTAACAAATTGTGTTGAGTTAGACAAAGAGAGCATGAATTACGACCTGTCTTTCACAAAAGCTGGAGATATTAATTCTGCAACGACTAAGAAAGATGGATTTGATGTAAGAACTCTTGTTGCCAGTGTTTACCCGGAGCAGAAAGATGTTGTATGGTCCACCTCCGATGCGGATGCAGTATCCGTAAAAGATGGACAGGTAATTATCAATGAAAATGCTCAGTGGATTAAGAATGCTATGGCAAAAGCACCATACACAGCTTCTAAGACTGTAGACATTAGCGCATCCTATAATGGCATCGTTGATACCTGCACCCTTAACCTTACATTCAAGGCAAACTGTGTAGAGCTTCCAGTAGAAACACAGACCTATAATATCGAACTCACAAAAACTGGTAGAAGTTACAGTCCGGTTTATACATGGGCTGGTGGTGATGCGAGAAACATCAAAGCAACACCATACCCGGATATAACAAGTGCCGTAAGCTATGCAAGCTCTAATGCTGGTATTCTGACAGTAGATAAGAATGGTACAATTACACCAGTTCTTGATCCAAATGCAAGCTGGATGCAGGCAGCAATGTCTTATCCGTATACCGCAACAACAAAAGTAAATGTTTCCGCTTCTAGTGGAGCAAGTACAGACGTATGCGTAGTAACACTGAATATCAAAGTTACAGATAACACCTACTCTGGCGGAAGTTCTTCCGGCGGTGGTGGCGGACACTCCGGCGGTGGCGGAGGCGGCGGTGGAAGCACCAAATCCTCAACTGCAACTTCAACTGGTTCTGGTCCGGCAGCTTCTGTTCCGAGCTATGTAGTGAAAGATGGCGCATGGGGATTCGATCCGCAGACCGGAAAATGGAGCTACGTTGCTAGTGGAGCGAAAATAGCTAACTCATGGGCTGCAATTCTTAATCCATATGCTGATACATCAAAAGGACAGGAAGCGTTTAGCTGGTTCCGTTTCGATGTAAATGGCAATATGGTAACGGGTTGGTTTACTGACACAGATGGAAATGTATATTTCCTTCATAACGTATCTGACAATACCCTTGGACGTATGTACACAGGCTGGAATTGGATTGCTGGTGCTGATGGAAAGCAGAGATGCTATTACTTCAATGAAGTATCCGATGGTTTCAGAGGAAAACTTATGAAGAGTACCACTATCACAGATAACAATGGTTCCTGGACTGTAAATCAGAATGGCGAGTGGACTGTAAACGGAGTTGTACAGGTAAAATAAAACCGTAATGGTTCCATAAACCAAGTAGAAGGGTCATTTTGCAAGAAGCAATTTGACCCTTCTTCAAAAAAATGTTGCAATAAAAGAGAAAGTAATGTGAGGATGCTGGAAGAAAATAAGGCTGTACTGTTCGAAACAACCGAAGAAAATGAACAGAAAAAGATTGCTCGACTTCGTGAATATGGGAAGCAAATCAACAATAAAAAATCAGGGTATGAGAATCGCGAAGAGAAACGGAAACAATAACATGAATTATAATTTAAAAAAGAAGGTTGAAAAGAATTTAAAAGTTTATCAATTAAAATCTAATTCTGCGGCATTAATAGAAGTAAAATATCCAGATCCATCTAAACATGAATTTACCCTGGAAGATGGGACATCAATGTTTACCTTAAATGTAAAAGGAGAAGAACATCTCTTCGTTAGGCAGCCAGAGCCAGATTTGGACAATATTATGTCGTATCTGAATCAAATAAGCTACTGGGCGTTCGAATTGTATTTCAAACATTATGATTCGTTTGAAAAAATCATCAAACAGACTGAGGGTATACAGAAACCAAAAAATTATGCAATGAGAATGAATTTTTATGATGAAAGCGGACGGGAATGTTTCGTTGGATTCAACTGGACCCATGTAAAAGCCTGCTTCGATATTGTGACGCATGAATTAGAGCGCTATCAGTATGTGGTAGAGTTTTATAAGGATTGTAATAAAAACACTCTCCAGATAAAAAGCTATTTGGAATGGTCTGATGCGTTAGAATGGATGAGATATAATCTGGAACATCACCCAACAAAACGCTATTTTTTTCCGAATGATACAGAATGGCACGATTCGGATTATAAAAATTTCGTAATTAATTAAAATAAAAGGAAAGCTGCTGGAAAGAAATATGCAGAAAACCAAAAATGTTTTATTGGGTTCAATTCCCAATCTTTCTATTTACAGATTTAATCTGTAAACAGCACATTGAAAACCGAATAAAAATATTTGATAGGAACGATAAAACTGTTTCTTTAATAAAAAAGTAATAGATTTTTTGATTAGATAATGTTACTATACATATATAATCAAATTTAAAATATTAACAAATTCTGATCATTATTTTTATCTGATATGCGTTGGCATTAGGAATTGCGACCTTAATGAACGCATAAGGAGGAAAAAATATATGAAAAAGAATTTTGTTAAGGTCTTGACCCTCGCTACCTTATTAAGTGCATTTTATCCATTAACTTCTTTTGCCGGAGAATGGAAGAGTGATAATAACGGCTGGTGGTATCAGAATGATGATGGCAGCTATCCTAAAAATACATGGCAATGGATTGATGGAAATAAAGATGGAATTTCCGAAAGTTACTATTTCAATGAAAACGGTTATCTGCTGACAAATACCACAAAAGACGGTTATACCGTAAACGGAGATGGCGCGTGGACCGTTAATGGCGTAGTTCAGACCCAGGGACAGCAGGTTACTACGAATCTTGTACAGAATACAGATGATCAGTATCCATTAAAAGGAAGAATTGAAAAATATTTTTGTCATGAAGAATCAGCAGGGTTAGTTGCAAGATTTAATGGAGCACATTTTCCGTGTGCGTTATGTGCAGCGCAAGGGTTCACCAAACCGGATGGAATAACGGGACAGTTGTATATTTCTCAAAAAGCCGTAGAAGATAGGGATATTTCCTATCTTTATCCAGAGGGAGGCTACAACTTGGAAGTCCTTGCAGAACTGGCTGGATACCCAGATAAAAATGCTACAGCTGGTACGCCGGAGGTTAATGCCTTATTAAATGAAGTTAAGGCTTTTATGAATAGCTTTGACTGGAGAAACGCATCTGACTTAGAAAAAGCAACTCGAATTTGTAATCGTATTCATAAGGCATCCTATGATAACGATGCTGCAAATGAGGCAGCTACAACAGGTTGGTCCAATTCTTTGAGTTATGGTGCATATGGTTGTTTGGTAAAAGGAAAAGCTGTTTGCCAGGGATATACGGAAGCAGCTGGATTGCTGGGATACGCAGTTGGTCTTAAAACATTTGAAATGGGGGATATAGGACATACTTATCCATTGTTTTTAGTAGATGGCGTTTGGCTTGCTAATGAACCAACAACTCAGAATAAATATTTTACAGTGGCTGATGTATATGAATATAATCCAGGCTATCGTTTGATGTTGCAATTAGGGGATACTTCCGAATTTACAGATGTAACTAAATACCAGATGATTGGTCAATATTGTATTCAGACAGGTTATCAGATTCCAGATGCATCTCAGGTAAGCAAGTTCGGCTCCACAAGAACTGTTTTTGGAAAGACTGCGATTGACTTCAACTCTTCTTATAAATAAGAAATAAAAAGTGACAGACTATCAAATATTTTTATTCGGTAGTCTGTCACTTTTTATTTAAAAATTGGGCGAGTTTTTATCAGAGGATAATAAATGACAAGATACGCCCGGTGTAATAACACCGGACATCTTACCAAGGGCGGAGAACCGCCCTATGGAACCCACCCTGCGCCAGCTGATAGTCAGTGGAAAATAACTTTTGAAGATTAAAACGAAAGGGGGTGAATAGATGAACCGAGAAATACTATTCAAAGCAAGAAGAGAAGAATGGAGAACCCTGCCGGAAGAAAAGCATTGGGTAGAAGGAGATCTATTATATTCAAAAGAAGGAACTTATATATCTACTTCATTCATTACTGGAGGAAGAGAAATTCCTATGGTTGTAGCCATTTCTTATCTGGTCGAACCAGAAACAGTTTGCCAATACATTGGAAGGATAGATACAGAAGGAAAGGAAGTTTTTGAAAATGATATGATTCAATATACAATACCAATGTTGGATGGACATGGCAATTTTGAGTCGAAAGAAGTGATTGGAAGAGTAAAATGGATAGAAGAAATACCTGGTTTTGGAGTCCCAAAGGTTATAAATAATACAAACTATGATGATTTTCGCGAATGTACCGTAATTGGAAATTACTTTGATGAACGGTTTTTCGGCGGAAGAGAGCTGGTATTTATTTAGAAAATTCGAAAGCGTATCAAGCTGGATACACCGCAAAGCCAGATATACTTTTTTATATAGATAACATATTTATATTCTTGAACCATTTAGGGCAGGAAACAAACATAAATAGGGAGGTACTTATGAAAAAGGGACGATTGAAACGAGGGGTAGCCTTGCTCTTGTCTACCATGACACTCAGTATGTCCGTCATACCCCATCTTCCACCCAATATTTTGACGGCATATGCTTTTCATATGACTTTTAATACGTCTACCAGTGGAGACGGGCACTATGACATTAAAGGTGCAATGCCAAATCAGCCAACAACAGACTTCCTTTGTATGAAAAAAGGAGCCAGTGCAAGGGCAGCATATGATTACTTCAAAACAGATAATGACGTTAGCTATTCGGAAGGCTCATTGGAACATAAACGCTTATTCTGGGCGTATCTGTTGACTTATGGAAATACGCCGGGTATTCATCCCCAGTATAATGACCATTCTATTGAAGGCATACGCGGTGCATCATGGCTACTTTCATAATTTTGGTCAGCGCATAAAATGCAG
>OGXV01002350.1_pt1 | contig 10370 bp, 6 predicted proteins | sample 1576391 | NCBI WGS metagenome assembly OGXV01 (sample SAMEA3541586, study PRJEB24748) | human gut metagenome | biome: human gut; feature: human-associated habitat; material: faeces | place: China | collected 2012 | reverse complement strand
GGTCACAAAACCCATCCTTGAGGAAAGCAACTATTCGGTGATCGTCGGCAGCGGTTGCCGTACAGAGGGTACACATTGCTGTCGCTGATCAGGCAAATGCGCTTGGCGCCGGACACGCGACGCACCAAGTCACCGGCTTGCTCCAGCAGGCCATCGTCAATGAGAATATCATACGGTCTGCCGGTATGTACTGTGATCTTTTGCATCAGCCGATCTCCTCCTTAATTCGGTTGCCCTGTTCCATCAGCGCTCGCAGTGCCGGCGCATCCTCCGCCTCAATCGCAGAGCGGAACTTTTGCAAATTGCCAACTAAGTCATCAATCTCGCGAATCAGCGGCTCCTTATTATCAATAAATAACTGGGCCCACATCTCTGCATTGATGCGCGCCACCCGGCTCACATCCCGATAGCTGCCGGCGCTGAAGCCAGCGTGCTGGGGCGCCAAAGGCGACAACACATACGAGCAGGCCAGCACATGGGCAATTTGAGAGGTAAAAGCAATCATCTCATCATGATGCTCCGGGGTGGTCACCACCGTGCGGGCGAAGCCCATATCCTCTGCCAAACCGATCAGGGCATCCACCTTGCGGCGGGGTGCGTCCACCGGGGTACAAATAAAGGACGCGTTGTCAAACAAGTTGTTCAGGCTGTTGTCATAACCGGACACCTCACGCCCGGCCATAGGGTGGGCGCCGATAAAAGTAAATGGCAGTTCCTTATGCGCTGCCATTTGGCGACAGATCTTGGTTTTGATCCCGCAGGAGTCCGTAACCACACTGTCTTTCTTAAACAGATCCTTGTGCTCCAAAATAAAGGGCACAATCGCCTCCGGATAAAAGTTAATAATGGTAATATCTGCCTGGGGCAGCAGTTCCTCCAAAGTACCGGTGGCATCAATGGCGCCGTCTGCCAAGGCGCGCTGAGCCACACTGGGCGTGCGGTTCCAACCCAGCACGCGATGTGCCGTGTTTTTCTTCAATGTTTTTGCCAGACTGGCACCGATCAGGCCCAGTCCTAAAATCAATACTGTCATGCGCATTCCGTCTTTCCGTCCGTACCTATGGACCCAAAGTCACAGATACTATAATAATATATTCCCTATCATAAGTCAAACGAAAAAGGCGAAAAGCGCTCCTTTGGCCAAAAATGAACAGAAAAACGCCGCACCGAGTTACCTCAGTGCGGCGAATTCATTTTAATTCCAGCGCTTATTTGCCGAATACATCGTACTCAGAATCGTCAAACAAGTCGTTGCCCTTGTTGTTTGAAGGGTCGGATGTCATAACCACATCCTCGGACTTAAGCTGGTACTTGCGAACGGTGATCACCGGTTCTTCATAACTTTTTCTCATCTTAAAGTCCCTCCTTCCTTAAAACTGCACGGTCTCGCTTACAGCCTTGTCAGCATACACGGTATAGTTCTTGCCGTTCAAGGTGTAGGTCACATAGGATCTGTAAGTCAGATTATAGGAACCGGACAGCGAAGTGGACTTGATGCTGACCACATACTGGCCGTAGTTATCATTTTCACCGGTGTGCTTGGAGGCCTTCAGGCGCTTAATGCTGCTGTCGGTGCTGGCATTCTCCAGAGTCAGAGTCTTGCCGGCAGCGGTGGTGAACAGCATACCGTACTCCACAGCTTTGGCATTCTCCGGCAGAGCAAAGTTGCCGATCATGGAGAACTTGGTGCTGGCTTTTACGATGCCATCACGGGTGGAGGAGGAAGCACCGTTTGTATCATTATCCAGCACATTACAGGTCTCCTGGTCTTCCAAGATGCCTTGCCAATCGGAAAGAGTATACGCATCATACTCAGCATCTTCACAAGCACGCAGAGTCAAGGTTTTGCCGTAACCAACAATCACAAAGGTGCTGCGCTGAACAGTTTCTGTCTGACCGGTACTGGGGTTCACATAACTACCCTCAAGTTCGCCCAGATACTTCACCCAAATCTCAGCGTTTTTATCGGTATAAGTCACCAGATCATTGTAATTGAAAGTCTTATTGATAACACTGTCTTGGTTTACATTCAGAACAGAGATATTAAATGTGGCAATGTTGGTCACATCGTACTGTGCGATAATGGTGGTGTCACCGATTACGTTAATCTTGGAACCGGCGGCTGCGCCGTTGTCATAACCGCTGAAGGTGTAGAATGCACAAGCGGGAGCGGTGGGCATGGTCACGGAGCCGCTGGTGTAAACCACATCAAATACATGACCGTTAATGCCGTTGACAAAAGTCACTACATAATTGCCCGCGTCGCTGTCCGCCTTCTCTGTGGTCAGATACGTATTGCCCTTAACCACAAAGCCGTAGCTGGGTGCGGTGGTCATATACTTGGGTGCGGTGGTCTGGGCAACCTGCACGGAGTTGTAGCTGTAGTACCAAGCATACTTGGCAGCGCCGGTCTCCGTTTCAATGTCATCATTGGTGCTGACGGTACCGTCACCGTTAACCTCAATGCGGGAACCGTAATTGTAAGTACCCAGCGGCTTACCGTTCAGGTACACATTGTAGGTCATGGGCTGTAAGGACTCCAGCAGCGCCTGGATGGCAGCATTCAGGCTGTTCATGTCTTTGTAGGCAATACCCACAATGTCCTTGCCGTTGACCGTCACGGTCTTGTACAATTCAAAACCTGTGATGGCAGACAAATCATACGCATCGGAATCCTTGCCGTCCTGTGCCTTGGCTAGTGCAGCCTCTGCTGCGGACAGATCCAGAGTTGAAGCGGTAATGCTGTATGCATTTACCTTTGCGGTCTCTGCGTCGATCTCAGTTTGCTTGTCGCCCATGGTAGCGGCACGCTGATCTGCGTCATAGTTGTAGTAAGTCAGACCCTTAATGAGCGCAGCCACGCCCTCCAAATCGCTGGCGGCATAGGTCTTGTCGGCCAAAGTCGTCAATTTGGTCACCGCTGCGTCCAGCGCAGAGAAGTCGCCATTATCCATTGTGGAGCTGTACTGAGCGGTGTAAGTCACAGCACCGGTCACCAGCATGGAATCGGTGATCTCCGGATCCCAACCGGTAAAGGTGTAAGAGTAGCCGCCTTTCTTATAGTCGGTTACATCAACCGTGTCGGCCTGCGCCTTCAGGTTTGCACCGTACTCCACATTCTTAATAATCTTGGAGGTATCGTCCCCGTTGGCATCCTTATAGTTAAAGGTCAAGGTGAAGGTGTTCAGCTCCAGAGCGTTGTAAGCACGCAGCAGCGTGGTGTATCTGGTCTTCGCCTCGGTAAGGATCTCGTCCGCGGTCATCGTGTTATACGCCATCTGACCCTTAGCTTTTCTCAAAGCATCGGCAAACTTAGTCCAGGAAGCGTCGGTGTACTTGTTGCTGTCGGTCAGTGCGCTGCACTGGTTGATCAGGTCAAACAGATACGCAATATCTACTACCGTAGCGGTCACGCTGTAGTTCTGTACATCGTGGCGAAGTGTAGTCCAAGCGCTCAAGGGCTGATAGCTCAGCCGGGTCACAGCACCCACATTGCCGGAAACGGTATAGATCTTCTTGTTGGGCAGTGTTGTGGTGGTCAACTTGGTAGAGGCGTTATCCTTCGCAACGCTCATGGTATAAGCGCCTGCATACGTGTTGCCGCCAAAGTTACCGCTGCCGCCCTTACCATGTACAAACAGAACATTCTGCGTACCCTGGTTATTCGAAGCCACGCTGGTGGCAATGTCCAGCACATTGGTGGACTTGTCATTAATTCGGTTACCGCTTGCATCCACTGCAAAGGCATCCGTTTTGTTATCTACCTCTACCGCGTACAGGTCCTTCAGTTCCCATGTTGCGGCAGCGGTACCGGAAGTCTTAATGGCATTACCGGGCTTAATGTTCTTCTTGGTTACATATTCGTCCACATCGGTGTCTTTCAAACTGGGGGTCTGACCGGCACCTATGGCACGAGCCACCAACTCACCGGTATCCCCTTCGCCTGTAACGGTATCGTTCAAATTGAAGAACAGAAGCTGGTGACCGTAGTCACGCCAGGAGCCGAAGAACAGCATCATGTCGCCCAAATTAAAGGTGGTGGCTTCATGGCTGGTACGGATCATAACCGCATTGTTGGGGAAGCTAAAGCCCAGCGCCACAGAACCGCTGATCTGTGTATCGTTAACCATACTGCCGCTGGCACTCTTGGAGTTAGGAGAACCAACGATCAGGTGCTCCGCATTGGTAGCCACCGTGCCGTTGGGCAGTTCTGTGAAGGAGAATTCCAGTGCGTCATAAGCAGTCAGAATCTTCTCCAAAACCGCAGTGTAGTCAGCCAGCAGCTGCTCCGGCGTGGTCATGTCTTTGTTGTCCAGCGCAGCCATCTCAAACTTTGCATCAGACACAGCCTGTACCAGCGTGTCGAAGTTTACATATTTGGAGCCGTCCAGTGCTTCATAAGAAGCCAAAATGCTGTTCCAGCTCACATAGTGGGTTCCGCTGGTAATGTGCAGATCATGATTGATCCGCAGGGCAGGAATGGCAGCCAATACCGCAGCGGTCTGATCCGCAACGATCTGGGTGTTCTCATCCGTCTTCTGCAATGCAGCAGAGGGAACGCCGTAGTTCTCCTCAGTGCCCCAAACAGCCTTCTTCGCATTGGCGACAGCATCGGTCAGGTTGGCATAGGTGTCCGGCGCAAAGTAGGTCTCATACGCCTCCATGCCGTTTGCCTTGGTGATGGCTTCTACCAATGCGGTGGTATCTACTCTGGAATTCTGTGCTTCCTCCAGCAGAGCATCATAAGCCTGCTGCAGCTCTACTGCCAAAGGCGTTACGGTGCCGTTAGGCTGATAACCGCTCCCCACAGCCATAATGGCGGTGTAGGCAGCCTCATACGCGGACTTAAAGGCGTTCCAATTATCAGAAGAATAAACGCCGTTATCATTGCCGGCTGTGTAAGTGGCCTTGGTCAGGTCAATTACATTGCGCAGCTGATCATAAGAGTCATCGTCTGCCGTCAGTGCACTCTGTGCGTTGGTCAGCGCCGTGCGGGCGTTGTCAATATCCGTAGCGCACTTGGACGCAGCATCTGCAGTGTTAGAAGCAAAATTGTATGCGGTGCTGTCGGACGGATTGATAGATGCCAAAGCGCTGGCAGCCACCAGCAGGCTGCGCATATCCGCAGCGTCATTACAATAGTTTTTAATATTAGAGATGGTGGACTTGGCAGTGGCCAAAGCCTCTTTCACCCCGGCATAGTTGATCACATAGCCGTAGTTGTGACCATCGTGTTTTTCCTGGCTACCGCCCTTATCACCGGCCAAGCACTGGGAAGCAGCAATGATGGCTGCGCGATTCTTGTCGTGGTCATAAATGGTGAAGCGGGTATCGATGGTGGTCAGCGGGGCACTGGGAGTTCCGCTGTAAGTCACAAAGCTGGAACCGGTGTTCTGCCTAGTGTTGTTTCTGCCGGCGGAATCACGAGTCCAATAAATGGGAGAATCGGAGCCGGAAGCAGCTGCTACGGTAGGAACCATTGTGCCGTCGGAAGTCATAAAGGGAATATTACCTTTCTGGTCCTTCTTCACCGTCCAATTCGCAACCGTCAACTCCGGATTGTTCACAGCCACAGCCGTAATACCACGAGGCTTTGCGTTATTGTTGTTATTGATAAGATACTCATTGCGATACTCATAGCTGAACTGTACCGGTGCCCGCAGGGGCGTAGTGCCGTCATACAGGAACACATAGTCGTTCATAACGATTTTGAACCACTGCTTGGCGCCGTCATCAACGTACCAAGAGCCAACCACATCGTTAGAGAAACGCAGATTGCCGCCGTAGTACAGCAGCCCGTTGGCATAATCGGAAGCCACAGTTGCACCGCTGGAGTCCGTTACGGTGGCATAGGTCACATCAGAGGAGAGCACCGTCTTCTGCATCTCCGTCGTTGCGGTGGTCAATGCCTGTGCAGCAGTTCTTAAATCCTGGGACGCATCGCCGCCATAGACATACATATCCCGCGCTTGTTTGGCGGCCATATACTTGTCGTAAGCCGTGGCCATATCCGCATAAATCTTGCCGTCCATGGCAGATTCGTATGCGTTAATAGCATTGTCCAGGGTGATCAAGGCGTCCGACTTTGCAAGGGTGGGACCCTCAGCAAGAGCGGTGAGCGGCAGAGCCGTCAGCACCATGATCGCAGCCAAAAGCGCCGATAAAAAGCGCTTGCCCTTTCTTGTTTTCATAAATCTTTTCCTCCTTATTCTGCAACCGGCAGGTACGCCTCGGCGCCCTGTGCATCCGTCCGCCTTTCTGACCAAAAGGCCGACGGCAACGCGCCTAAAGACCCACCCAAATGCCAATTGAGAAAGAATTAACAATACAGGTGATGGGCATACTCCTGCCCATACATGTATTACAAGACAATAATACCACTTATACCCCTGCAAGTCAAGGTGAATCCGTTGTTTTGAAGTCGTAAAAATTAACAGAATGTTCAAATTCCTTTTGTGCATAGTACACAAAAAAAATGAGTGATTCGTGGATTCCGTCCAATAACAGACAGTTGTCTAAAACCGCAATATGCTGTCTGTATATATACTGTTGGAACAGGCTGCAAATTAAGCCGCCGTCCTTTTTCTACCCTTATGCGCCTTTTGCAATCGCCTAAGGCACAGCAAGACAAAGTGCATACGAAATAGATACAATACTATATATGCGGTTATGCGGTAAGTTGCGGCTCCGATTATACATTTATGCATGCCAATTCCCGATTTATGCAGAATTTTCTTGTAATTTTATACAAATCTTCCTGCATATTTGGCTATTTTTTGCATTTTTATACGAATTTTGCCAAATCGCTTGCAATTCCAACCGGGAGTTTTATATAATGGGTACAGTTTTTGAAACAAGGAGCGTGCTAATTATGGCAAAAGAAATTAAAAAGGTCGTATTGGCTTACAGCGGCGGCCTGGATACATCCATCATCATTCCGTGGCTGAAAGAGCATTACAACAACTGCGAAGTGATCGCCGTGTCCGGCGATGTAGGTCAGGGCACCGAGCTGGACGGCCTGGAGGAAAAAGCGCTGAAAACCGGCGCCTCCAAGCTGTATGTGCTGGACCTGAAAGAGGACTATGTAAAGAACTATATCTTCCCCTGCTTAAAGGCCGGCGCAGTGTACGAGGAATACCTGCTGGGCACCAGCCACGCCCGTCCCTGCATTGCCAAGGGACTGGCAGAGATCGCCATCAAAGAGGGCGCAGACGCCATCTGCCACGGCTGCACCGGCAAGGGAAACGACCAAGTGCGTTTTGAGCTGAGCTTAAAGGCGCTGGCACCGGAAATGCAGATCATCGCCCCTTGGCGTGAGTGGGACATTAAGAGCCGTGAAGAAGAGATCGAGTATGCAGAGGCGCACAACATTCCGCTGAAGATCAATCGGGAGACAAACTACTCTAAGGATAAAAATGTATGGCACCTGAGCCACGAGGGTCTGGATCTGGAGGACCCGGCCAACGAGCCTCAGTACCTGAAAGATGGTTTTCTGGAGCTGGGCGTTGCCCCGGAGAACGCACCGGACGAGCCTACTTACATCACCGTTCACTTTGAGAAGGGCGAGCCCACCGCCATTGACGGCGTCGAGATGAGCCCCCTGACCCTGGTGGAAAAGCTCAACGAACTGGGCGGCAAGAACGGCATCGGTCTGTTGGATATTGTTGAGAACCGTTTGGTAGGCATGAAGAGCCGCGGTGTATATGAGACCCCCGGCGGCACCATTCTGTACAAGGCCCATCAAATGCTGGAAATGATCACCCTGGATCGGGACACTGCCCACTACAAGAAGCTGGTGGCGGAGAAATACGGCGAGCTGGTATACAACGGCCTGTGGTTCTCTCCCCTGCGTGAGGCACTGGACGCATTTGTCAACAAGACTCAAGAAACCGTAACCGGCGATGTGAAGCTGAAGCTGTACAAGGGCAATGTGATGAACGCCGGAATCACTTCCCCTTACACCCTGTATGACGAAACCGTAGCCTCCTTTGGCGACGACGGCGGCGCATACAACCAAAAAGACTCTGCCGGGTTCATCAACCTGTTCGGTCTGCCGCTGAAAGTAAAGGCGCTGTTGGACCAAAAGCGGGAAGCAAACAAAGACTAATCGCCGACAAGCCTAAAACAACAGGGCGCACGGCCCACCGTGCGCCCTTAGACTGTCGATAAAGTGGCGAAACCGCGCTGTGTAAAAATATAAACGGACAATTCGTAGGGCTGGGGCTTGCTCCAGCCGAAGTTTTTCTTAATCATTTACATTCTAAAAAGTGGCTTAAACATCGAGTTCAAGCCACTTTTGGCGCTTTTCGTATTTTGCTCGGGAGCAGTACCTATGTACGGCACCCACTCGCAAAATACGAAATTTATCTCACTTTCTCTCAGTCTACCCGCACACATTGCATTTTACAGAAAGCAGGAGATTATGGCACAATTATGGAAAGGCCGGTTCAAAAAGGAACTGGCAAAAGAAACCAACGATTTTAACGCCTCCATTCACTTTGACAGCCGTATGTATAGAGAGGACATTACCGGCAGTATGGCCCACGCCACCATGCTGGGGGCATGCGGGATTATTGAAAAGAGCGAAAGCGAAAAGATCGTGCAAGGGCTGAGCGAAATCTTAGCGGATATTGAAAGCGGCAAGCTGGCGATTGATCCGGGTGCGGAAGATATTCATACATTTGTTGAAGGTGAGTTGACCGCCCGCTTGGGCCAAACCGGCAAGCGGCTGCACACCGCCCGCTCCCGCAATGACCAGGTAGCGCTGGACATTCGCATGACACTGAAAAAAGAGATCGACGCCATTGCCGCAGACATTAAAGACCTGCTGGCAGTGCTGTGCAAAAAGGCAGAAGAAAACAAAGGTGTGATCCTGCCGGGCTACACCCATTTGCAGCGGGCGCAGCCCATTACCTTCGGCCATCATCTAATGGCCTATGCCGCCATGCTGTGCCGCGATCTGGATCGACTGGCAGATGTAAAAAAACGCATGAATGTGCTACCCCTGGGCAGCGGCGCTCTGGCCGGCACCACCTACCCCATCGACCGGCAAATGGTGGCGGCGCAGCTGGGCTTTGACGATGTAAGCGCCAACAGCCTGGACGGGGTGTCCGACCGTGACTTTTGCATTGAGCTGGCGGCAGCACTCTCTCTGGTGATGGTGCACCTGTCCCGCTTTAGCGAGGAGATCATTATGTGGTGCTCCTGGGAGTTTAAGTTTGTGGAACTGGACGACGCCTTTTCCACCGGTTCCAGCATTATGCCCCAAAAGAAAAACCCGGACATCGCCGAGCTGGTACGGGGCAAAAGCGGCCGCGTTTTCGGCGATCTGACCACCCTGCTGACGGTGATGAAGGGCATTGCACTCGCCTACAACAAAGATATGCAGGAGGACAAGGAAGCCATCTTTGATGCAGTAGACACGGTAAAAATGTGCCTGCACGCCTTCACGCCCATGATCGACACCATGACCGTGTTAAAAGACAACATGCGGGCGGCGGCAGCCAAGGGCTTTATCAATGCAACGGACTGCGCCGATTACCTGGTGGGCAAGGGCTTACCCTTCCGGGACGCGTACAAAGCCACCGGCGAGCTGGTGGCCCAGTGCATTGACCGGGGGCTGACCCTGGAAACGCTGCCCCTGGAGGACTACCGGGCAGTTTGCGATCTGTTTGATCAAGAGGTCTACCACAAGATCAATTTGGACACCTGCGTGGCCACCCGTATTTCCGAGGGCGGTCCCTGCCCGGAAAGTGTGGAGCAGCAGATTGGCAAAGTACAGGCGTTTCTCGACAATTATCCATTATAAAATATTGGCACTCTCGCCTTGACTACGCCGGGGTATAGGTTTATAATATTAAGCAAAACCGGAGTACCGATTGAAAGTTGAGAACGATATGGACTACAAGATCATTGCAGACAGTTGCTGCGACCTGACCGACGAGATGAAAGACTGGGGCAACCTGGCTCTGGTTCCGCTGACGCTGGAACTGGGCGATTACCGCATTATGGACGATGAAAACTTCGATCAGGACGATTTTATCGCTCGTATGCAGGCACTGGGCGATGTGCCCCGTTCCGCCTGCCCCTCGCCGGACGCATTCTGTGCCGCCATTGCCGCGGACGACGCCAAAGAGGTGTATGTGCTCACCATTACAGACAAGCTCTCCGGCTGCTACAACAGCGCCCTGCAAGGGGTTATGCTCTATGAGGATGACCACCCGGGAGAGAAGAAGATTCATGTATTCAACTCCCTGGCCACCAGCGGACTGGAAACCCTAATCGCTTATGAGATCCGCCGCCTGAAGGACAGCGGTTTGCCCTTTGAGCAGGTAGCCGGCAGCTGTGCGGGCGCCTCCTCCGTATTAGGT
>OGXV01002339.1_pt1 | contig 10399 bp, 10 predicted proteins | sample 1576391 | NCBI WGS metagenome assembly OGXV01 (sample SAMEA3541586, study PRJEB24748) | human gut metagenome | biome: human gut; feature: human-associated habitat; material: faeces | place: China | collected 2012 | reverse complement strand
AAATAGAACTTCTCCGTTACGTTCTATATATATAAAGGTGGTATGTCCTCCGGCAGTTGCTATCCGAACCGTATCGGATTTGCCTACGCATTGAATCCGGGTTCTCCTTATGGTATCAGCGAAGAGGAAGAAACGGTGGCCGAATTGCTGCACAACAAAGGTTATGCCACGGCTATTTTCGGGAAGTGGCATTTGGGAGATGAGAAAAAATTCCTTCCTCTCCAGCATGGTTTCGATGAATATTACGGATTTGTTCCACGATGTGGATTTCTCAGTAAAGGCCGGCGAGGTGCTGGGGGTATCCGGGCTGATGGGAGCGGGGCGCACGGAAATCATGCAGGCTGTTTTCGGAAACCTGCCCTATGACAGAGGCAGCATTTTTATCAACGGAAAGCAGGCAGTGATTAAGAATCCCCTGCAGGCCATTGAACATGGAATCGGATTCATAACAGAGGACCGAAAGACAGAGGGACTTTTGCTGGAGGAGAGCATTGAGAAAAATGTATCCCTGACCAATCTGGGGCGTATTTCAGGCAAGGGCAAGGTGGTAATCAGCAGGGAGAAGGAAAAAGGGCTGGTCACAAAGGCCATAGAGGAGCTTCATATCAGGTGTTTCGGGCCCGGACATGAGTGTGTGAACTTAAGCGGCGGCAACCAGCAGAAGGTGGTATTCGCAAAATGGATTTACACGGAACCCAGAATACTGATTTTGGATGAGCCCACAAGAGGCGTGGACATAGGCGCCAAGAAGGAAATATACAGCATTATAAACCAGCTGGCCGAAAAGGGGGTTGCCATTATCATGGTGTCCTCTGAGCTGCCGGAGGTATTGGGAATGAGCGACCGGATTATGGTGGTGCGCGAAGGTATGGTCAGGGGAATCATAGGACAGGATGAGGCTGACCAGGAGAAGATAATGACATTGGCTACGGGAGGTACCTTATCATGAATGAAAATAAGAATAAAGTCATCAATTACGCCCAGGATTTTGGAGCGCTCATCGCCCTCATCCTGCTGGTGGCAGGCATCAGCATTGCCAGCCCAAGTTTCCGCACCGGGGCCAATTTCCTGTCCCTGCTGCGCCAGTCTTCCATTAACGGACTCATTGCCTTCGGCATGACCTTCGTCATACTGACGGATGCCATTGACTTGTCCGTGGGCTCGGTGCTGGCCCTCAGCACGGCTCTGTGCGCCGGAATGATTTCGGCAGGGGTTCCGGCTGGGCTGGCCATGATTCTGGCACTGGTCCTGGGCTGCGCCATGGGCGTTATCAGCGGCGTTATGGTCACCAAGGGACGTCTGCAGCCATTTATCGCAACCCTCATTACCATGACGGTATACCGCGGCCTGACAATGATATACACCAACGGAAAGCCAATCTCCAACCTGGGAGACAGCTTCATCCTGAAGGTGGTTGGAAAGGGGAAGTTCTACGGCGTTCCGATTCCGGTCATCCTTTTGATACTCCTGTTTCTGCTCTTTTATTTCCTGTTAAATAAGACCACCTTCGGACGCAGGATTTACGCCACCGGAAGCAACTGGAAATCCGCCAAGCTGGCTGGGGTAAACATACACAGGACAAAGATCATCGCCTATGCCATATCCGGCACCATGGCGGCATTATCCGGACTGATTCTGCTCTCCAGACTTGGTTCCGCGCAGCCTACCCTTGGAAACGGCTATGAGCTGGACGCCATCGCCGCAGTGGCCCTGGGAGGCACCAGCATGAGCGGCGGCAGGGGAAAAATCTACGGAACCCTGATTGGCGTACTGATTATCGCGGTGCTGAACAACGGCCTTAACATCCTTGGCGTATCTTCCTACTATCAGGACGTAATCAAGGGTCTGGTCATCCTGATTGCCGTACTCTCAGACCGCAAGAGATAGGAAAACAGTACACAGCACACAGAAATCTGATATGAAATTAAGAATATGAATTTTGGGAGGGAAAGACCGTGAAGATTAAGAAAATACTGGCACTTATGGCAGCAGGCACAATGCTTATGACAATGGGAGGCTGCAACGCCATCACCATTGACGGGGAAGAAAATGTCAGGGAGGGAAGCAGCGGAAACGTGATTGGTTTCTCTGTCTCCACCCTGAACAACCCGTTTTTCGTGACTCTGACAGAAGGAGCCAGAAAAGCCGCGACAGAGAATAACGTGGAGCTGGTGGTTGTGGACGCCGGAGACGACGCTGCCAAACAGACCAGCGACATCGAGGATTTGGTGTCCAGAAATGTGGGCGTGCTGATTGTCAACCCGGTGGATTCAGATGCGGTTGCACCGGCGGTAAAGAGCGCCATGTCCCAGGGCATCAAGGTGATTGCAGTGGACCGCGGGGTCAACGGGGTGGATGTGGACTGTCAGATTGCCTCAGATAATGTGGCAGGAGCCAGGATGGCAACAGAGTATCTCATGGAGCTTGTGGGAGAGGGCGCCAAGGTGGCTGAGCTGCAGGGCGTGCCTGGGGCTTCGGCCACCATTGACAGGGGAGCGGGCTTCCACCAGGTGGCAGACCAATCCCTTCAGGTGGCTGCCAGCCAGACCGCTAATTTCAACCGTGCCGAGGGCATGACGGTTATGGAGAACATACTCCAGTCCGACGGAACCATCAAAGGAGTGTTTGCCCACAATGACGAGATGGCCCTTGGGGCAGTGGAGGCAGTTGCTGCTTCCGGAAAGGACATAAAAATTGTGGGATTTGACGCCACGGACGACGCCCAGAAGGCGGTGAAGGACGGCAAAATGGCGGCCACGGTAGCCCAGAAGCCGGATAAGATGGGCGAGACAGCCATCGGGACAGCTGTCAAAATCATGGCAGGAGAGACAGTGGAGAAATCCATACCCGTGGAGGTGGAGCTGATTAAATAGTTTCAACAGATTGACACATGAGAAATGGACCCTCCAGAACCGGAATTTCCGGACTGGAACGGGTCCATTTTCGCCTGTATATTACTATTTTTTTAATGCCTGTTTTTGATCCCTGTCATGCTCCGGGGCTTACCATGTCTTTTCAAGCTGCATTTTAAAGTCCACAGAGTATGGATTGTCCTGCCTGGTCTTTAAATCCTCATAGAGAGCCCTGCGTTCATCGGCGCTTTCCTCGGCCCAGTACTCATAGCCCCGCATATAGCTTGACATCAAATCATCCCAGGATTCAAATAAGGGCTGCATGGTCCGGGCGATTTCCAGGGATGTATCCAGTGCCTCCTGCTCGGTGTAGTAGCCGGCCAGATAGTAAAAGCTCATCAGGTTCATGGCGCGGCAGTAGTCCCAGCCTGCAATGGCGTCAGGACCGTACTGCTCATAGAAGCCGAACATTTCCGCATAATTTTGGGCCTCATCCTCAGTCATCTCAAACTGGTCCAGCAGGAAAGCGCTTCTCTCTTGCGGGGCAATGTCCCGGATGCCTGCTTCTTCCAGGTATGCCATGTCCTCTGCAAAAGTAGCGCGGTGTCCCTCGGTCAGAATCCAGTCCAGGGTGCTGTCTGCTGTGGCGCGGTCTGTAACGCTCCACCATTCCTCCAGGGATTTCTGCTCCATGGCCATGACATCATCATTGGCTGCCAGGCCGGCAAAACGGTTGTAGTCCCAGCCGTTTAAGTCCGTGAGGACCGCGTAGGAAGCATTGAACCAGCGAATGGTATCCGTCAGCTCTGCGGTGGTTCTGTCCTCCACCTCAGGAGCATTTTCACGGAATTTAGAACAGGAGACCTTGAAGGAGGCGATCTTGCTGTCATTCATTTTATCCGCCGCATAGGCCATGGAGTAGTAGGCATAGTCCGTCTCACCATAGACAATATAGGCATCCACCTCGGCGCTGTCCACGGACATCCTTCCGGTTATGGCGGTCACATTGGTCATGCCCGGTACCTCCGGGGCCTCGGCTTTGGTCTCGCCGGACAGATTGTAGCTGGTCTTAATAATATCCTTTACATCCTCCATGCTGCCGGCCTGGCTGGAGAGGCCGTTTTTGATGAACTGGAGCAGGAACACGGCGTTGTCTTCCCGGCTGCTGGCGGCAATCAGCCATCCGTCCATGGGAGCCTCCTGGGTTTTCCAGGACTTGTCCAGGTAAATGGACGCAGTGTCATCCGGTGTGGAGAATTCCTGCATCCGGGCCAGCATATCCTCCGGGGTTTTGGCCCTGCAGCCCTGCAGGGCTGCGGACGCCAGGGCAGCCGTGAGACAGATTACCAGGGCCAGTTTCTTTGGTTTTGTGCATTTCATGCTTTTTTCCTCTCTTTGTGGGCCTTACAGGTCTGTTTATAGTTACAGAAGGGGGCGGATCTTATGAGTACAGTATACTATAGAACCATCCCTGTCGGCAACGGTAATTTACAGAGATTTCCATAGAAAGGAGGCTGACGGGCAGAACTAAAAACAGAACCAAAAACAGAGGGAAAATCAAAAGCCAAAGGCCTTGACTTATGTTTCCAATCATAATAGAATAAAAATTGGATGATTTTGGGCGTACTTCCAAAGTACGTCCATCTTTTACTCAATGGAAAACGGAGGACGAATAACTTGTCACAGATAGATAACCAGATGACAGAAGAGATAAAAAAGCGGAGGACATTTGCAATCATATCCCACCCCGATGCCGGAAAGACCACGCTGACAGAGAAATTCCTGCTGTACGGCGGCGCCATCAACCTGGCCGGAACCGTCAAGGGGCGCAAGGCTGCCAAACATGCTGTGTCCGACTGGATGGAGATTGAGAAGGAGAGAGGTATCTCAGTGACCTCCTCTGCCATGCAGTTTAATTACGACGGATTCTGCATCAATATCCTGGACACGCCGGGACACCAGGATTTCTCAGAGGACACTTACCGTACCCTGATGGCGGCAGACTCCGCGGTCATGGTCATCGACGGTTCAAAGGGCGTGGAGGCGCAGACCATCAAGCTGTTTAAGGTATGTGTCATGCGTCATATCCCCATCTTTACGTTTATCAATAAGTTTGACCGGGAGGCCAGGGACCCTTACGAGCTTCTGGACGAGATTGAAGAAGTGCTGGGAATCCGCACATGCCCTGTGAACTGGCCCATTGGATGCGGCAAGAGCTTTAAGGGCGTATATGACCGGTTCTCAAAGAAGATAACCACCTTCACGGCTGCCATGGGCGGTGCCAGGGAAGTGGACAGCCAGGAATTTGCCGTGGACAGCGCGGATGTGGATTCCATCATCGGGCAGGACTATCACCAGCAGCTGAGGGACGACATCGAGCTCCTTGACGGGGCCAGCGACGAGTTAGATATGGAGCGGGTCAGGATAGGAGATCTGTCCCCTGTGTTCTTCGGATCGGCCCTGACCAATTTTGGAGTGGAGACCTTTCTGGAGCATTTCCTTAAAATGACCACGCCGCCTCTTTCCAGGAAGACCCTGGACGGGGTGATAGACCCGTTCCGCCCTGATTTTTCCGCCTTTGTGTTTAAGATCCAGGCCAACATGAACAAGGCCCACAGGGACAGAATCGCTTTTATGCGTATCTGTTCCGGCAAGTTCGAGGCAGGGATGGAGGTAAACCATGTGCAGGGAGGAAAGAAGATCCGTCTGACCCAGCCCCAGCAGCTCATGGCCCAGGACCGGAAAATCGTGGAGGAGGCATATGCCGGCGATATCATCGGCGTATTCGATCCGGGAATTTTCGCCATCGGCGATACCCTGTGCGCTTCCAATGAGAAGTTTCAGTTTGAGGGCATACCTACCTTTGCGCCGGAGCATTTTGCCAGGGTGCGCCAGGTGGATACCATGAAGCGCAAACAGTTCATAAAAGGCGTGAACCAGATTGCCCAGGAAGGTGCGATCCAGATATTCCAGGAGTTTAATTCCGGTATGGAGGAAATCATAGTGGGAGTGGTGGGCGTGCTGCAGTTTGAAGTGCTGACCTACCGTCTGCGAAACGAATATAATGTGGAGGTCATCCTGGAGAAGCTGCCCTTTGAGCACATACGCTGGGTGGAGAATCCGGGCGAGGTGGATGTGGCCAGGATTCAGGGTACATCTGATATGAAACGAATTAAGGACTTAAAGGATAATCCGCTGTTGCTGTTTATCAACAGCTGGAGCGTGGGCATGGTATTGGACCGCAATCCAGCGCTGAAGCTCTCAGAATTCGGAAGAGCCTGATCCCATGCAGGAAACAGGACCATGGGACCGGAATGCGGTCCCTGAGTGCTCATAACGAGCCGCTGCACTAAGCTCGAAGGGACCTCGCTAAGTGCCAGCGGAATGTATCGCACGTAAGGGACCAAACTACGGTCCCTGAGTGCTCATAACTAGGAGGTAATATTTATGAGTAAGATTGATGCTGTAAGGGCTGCCATGGTGGAAGCCATGAAGGCTAAGGACAAGGCCAGGAAGGATTCTCTTTCCATGTTGCTGTCCGCCCTCAAAAATGCGGAAATCAACAAGAGGGAGCCTTTGACGGAAGAAGAGGAGAACGCGGTCGTTAAGAAGGAAATCAAGCAGACCCAGGAGACGTACGAGATGGCGCCGGCGGACCGTGAGGACATCCGGTCAGAGGCAGCCGCCAGGATGGCTGTTTATAAGGAGTTTGCGCCGGAAGATATGAGTGCGGAGCAGATTCGGGAAGTTATAAGTGCGGTCCTGTCTGAGATGGGAATCGAAAACCCTACGGCTAAGGATAAGGGAGCCATTATGAAGGTCCTGATGCCCAGGGTCAAGGGAAAGGCAGACGGCAGGCTGGTCAATGAGACGCTGGCTTCCATGTTCCGGTAAGGACGCCCAGGGGCTTTTGCAGGTCCCGGTCCACCCCGGTTTGGTGCGCTGAGCAGCAGGCCGGACAGAACAGCAGGCCGGACGGAGCAGCATAATAAAAGGATGCGGGGCTTAAGCTTCGCAGGAAAAGGAGACGGTTACGATGTATAGGAAAGAAATTGAAGGTTTTATTGATTCCCACAGGGAAGAAATGATAGAGGATATCTGTACGCTGTGCAGGATTAACAGTGAGAAGATGCCTTATGTGGAGGGCAAGCCTTACGGGGAAGGCCCGTTCCAGGCCCTTCAGGCAGCTCTTGGCATGGCAGAGGGTTATGGTTTTTCTATCCGCAATTATGACAATTATGTGGGAACAGCCGACCTCAATGACAAGGAGAGACAGCTGGACATCCTGGCCCACCTGGACGTGGTTCCTGCCGGTGAGGGATGGACGGAGACAAAGCCCTTTGAGCCGGTGGTAAAGGACGGAAAGCTCTTTGGACGCGGTACCGCGGATGACAAGGGACCGGCCGTGGCTGCGCTTTATGCAATGAGGGCAGTGAAGGAGCTGGGAATCCCGTTAAATAAAAACGTCAGGCTGATTCTGGGTACGGACGAAGAGTGCGGAAGCTCTGATATTGTAAATTATTACGACAAGGAGGAAGAGGCGCCCATGACCTTTTCTCCGGATGCGGAATTCCCGGTCATCAACATTGAAAAGGGACGTCTGGAAGGTCATTTCCATGCATCCTTTCAGGCTTCTGAGGCAATGCCAAGACTGGTGAAGGTGGAAGCCGGAATAAAGGCGAATGTGGTTCCGGGCAAGGCCAGGGCTGTTGTGGAAGGTCTTGACCTTAAGACATTGGAGGCTGCGGCAGAGGCTGTGGAGAAGGAGACAGGAATTTCTTTTGTGCTGGAAGGTGATTTGCCGGTTATGACAGTTACCGCCCAGGGAGAGGGCGCCCATGCATCCACACCCCAGGAGGGGAAGAATGCCCTTACAGGCCTGCTGGTGTACCTGACACGCCTGCCTTTTGCAGAGTGCCCCCAGATGGATATGGTGAAGAACCTGCTGAAGCTTTTCCCCCACGGCGATACCTGCGGAAAGGCTGCCGGAATCAGCATGGAAGACGAGCTGTCCGGTGCTCTGACCCTTGCTTTCAGTATGCTGACTGTCGGTGCTGATGGACTGGAAGGCGTATTTGACAGCCGGTGCCCGATCTGTGCCACAGAAGAATCTGTGCTGGGAGTGGTAAAGCAGGCCATGGCGGACCAGGGGCTTACACTGGAAAATGATTCCATGATACCGCCTCACCATGTGGACGGAAATTCTCATTTCGTAAGGACGCTGCTGTCCGTATACGAGGAATACACAGGCCTTGAGGGCAGCTGCCAGGCTACAGGAGGGGGAACCTATGTCCATTCTCTGAAGAATGGTGTTGCCTATGGCGCGGCCCTGCCGGGAACAGATAACCGTATGCATGGAGCCGATGAGTTTGCAGTGGTGGATGAGCTTGTCTTAAGCGCAAAAATATTTGCACAGGTTATTGTGGAGCTGTGCAGCTGATAGAGGAAATATACACTGTTTTTCTGTGACCTGATTGTGAATGAGGGGATGATGGAATGGTGAGATTGGGATGTGTTCCGGAACAGGGCGGGCCATCCGCTTATATGGAAAATGCCAAGGCGGTCCGGACGGCGGCGCCGGGGCGTCAGGAGCAAACAGATGATTTGGGTAAAAATGGTCCCGAAACAACGGCCGTCAGAAGCAACGACAGTGCCTGCCGGGATCAGGCTGTGTGGAGCTGGACAGAGGGGGCGGACGATTGGAGAGAGCAAGCTGTCCGTATGCTGGAACAGCTGAAAAAGCAGTATCCGGGCATTGTGTTCCATTTGGCGCAGGAGAAGGACGCCGGTGATTTGGCTGCCCTGGCTGTCCAGGCAGGGACCGGCGTACATCTGTATCTGTCCCGGGAATTTGTGGGGCGCATGGGCAGCAGCCGGGAGGACTTCAGCCAGTGCTGGTCTGAGCTGGTATCTGCGGCCGGAACTTTGTCGGCAAAACAGGGACAGACCAGGGCCGTGGGAGCATTTTTAGGGGAGAACGGGACTTCCTACTGGTCTGTGCAGGATAAAACGGAAAAGGAAGCTGTGCCTGTGGTCTCACACACAGGCGCACAAGAGACACCTTCTGCAGGCAGCGACCCCAGGGTGCGAGTTTCTGTTTCACTCAATGTCTCCAGCCATTTTTCCCGGGTGGCCAGGGCCCGCACCAAGGGTCAGGTGCAGGAGGCTGTGTGGGACATCTACAGGTCCATTTCCAATCTGAAGAGGGCGGCAGCCTGCGGTGATGACCAACAGCGTGTAAAGGCATCCAGAGCCCTGCGTTCCCTCCAAAAGCTGCTGGGCCGCAGCGGCAGGAAGATGCGAAAGCTGGAGCGGGAACGGCTTAAGGAGCAGGAACAGAAAAAGGCGGAAAAGGAACACCAAGACAAGCGGGCCTTCCGGCTTAAGCAGGAGAAAAGGCGCATGCGCTCGGCCAGACTGGGATCAGATGCCTGTCTTGTGAAGGAAGGCCATGGAGATGACTTTTATATTCAGGCGTACAGGCGGTTTTCAGGAACCGCTTATAAATGGGAGTACCAGATGCCAGCGGGTACCATGGCAGGCCTTTTTGACGCCGTTCCATCAGGAGGCAGTGGGATGGCCGGCACGGCGGAGGCCGGATTTACGGCAGCCGATGTGATTGTCTCGGGAGACACCCTTTAAATCATAACGAACATATTAAGATGGTGTTTCAGGAAAAAGTGCTTGACAAATAGGTTCATGTGATGTATTTTCTTAACTAAGATAAATCCCAGCGATTTAATAGGAATCAATACAGGAGGAACGTATGAATCAGTTTAGAGCCATGCAGATGAATATGGATATGATGAACAGCATGTACATGATGATGTGCTGTGTATCCGCATGGGCAAAAAACTGAATGTAAGTTTCATCTGTATGGATTGTGATTAATCAGGAGATATCCCGGTAGCAGGGAAAGATTCAGGGCCGCAAGTCCGTGCAGGACATGCGGCCTTTTGCTGTGATTTTGCCTGAACGCTGCAGGCCGGCATGAAGCGGCCGGGGCGTTGGCATGTGCGGGACCCCGAATATGTGCTGCAGGAACAAAAGAAAGGAATTAAACCTATGGAAGCAAATAACGAAAATCCCATCATTCAGCTGGTGGGGCTGGGGAAACAGTTCCAGACCATGAATGGTCCGGTTACTGCCCTGGAGGATATCAATTTGGAAATCCGGTATGGAGAGGTGTTCGGTATCATCGGCCTGTCCGGTGCGGGTAAGAGTACCCTGGTGCGGTGCATCAATTATCTGGAAGTGCCCACCTCAGGAAAAGTCGTATTTGAAGGAAAGAACCTGTCTGTGATGAAGGACAGGGAAAAGCGTCTGGCCAGGCAGTCCATGGGCATGATTTTCCAGCAGTTTAACCTGCTGTCCCAGAGAAATGTGCTTCAGAATGTATGCTTTCCGCTGGAAATTGCAGGGGTATCCAAGGCCGAGGCCAAAAAGCGGGCAGAGGAGCTTTTAACACTGGTGGGTCTGGAGGACCGGATGATACAGTCCGGATATGCCCTACCAGCCGCATCATCTGCATGAGCGCCATACCACAC
>OGXV01002325.1_pt1 | contig 10461 bp, 9 predicted proteins | sample 1576391 | NCBI WGS metagenome assembly OGXV01 (sample SAMEA3541586, study PRJEB24748) | human gut metagenome | biome: human gut; feature: human-associated habitat; material: faeces | place: China | collected 2012 | reverse complement strand
TATTGAAAACAGTACTCTTTGAGGCTCAAACAACGCACCAAGCCGGCTGCGAATCTTAAAAAAACGTGGCAAAATTCTCTAGCTGCTCTTCCGATCGTTTATTTATTTTTTATCATATACCAGAAGTCTAGAGTGTGGACAATTTAAGATTGAAAAATTCAAGAGGGTGTGTATGGAGGACTACTATAGTAGTAAATTTCAATTCCATGTGATAGAATTAAGTAAAATAGAAACAACAAAAGGAAAAGAAAGCAAGAACTTTACCGATGGCGAGATTAATTTCAGCTAGTACTTGGGAAGAAGTCAGAGAAGAATCTGAAGGAAATCATTACATGGAAAAGGCGAGGGACGAGATGATTAAGATGAGCAGGGATGAAAGTGAAAGATAATCTTCTGTTAGCGAATACAAAAATGATTAGCCAATACCGTTAAATATACACACAGTGTAGTGGTTTGAATAACGTAAATTATTTGAATATTATAAAAAGAAATCATGTGTTGGCAACCGTACGGACACATGATTTCTTTTTATAATATTCCACCAATAATTTCCGTCATCAAACTACAAATCACAATATATGATTCTGTATGATTAATCGAATTGACTGATACAAATAAGGCTTCAATTCATCAACTGAAACAGGCTCCCCAGTCAAAATAACATTATAGCAAGACCCTGCGACCATCTCGATGATCATATAGATCATAACTTCCGGATGATCAAATTCATGACCAGAATTCTTCAAAAGATCCATATAGATATCATAAATATTTCTCTGGGCATCATCGATCGGTTCTACCAAGGAATTCTTAAACATTCCCCAGCTTAGATGCTTTGAGATCAGTTTTAACAGAGTCGGATTAGCATTTAATGCTCCGATGACCTGGTCAACGATAAAGATCAGTTGGTCTTCAAAATGATCAATGGATTGTTTTTGAAGTTCCTGATAGGCGTGTTTAAATACTTCTGCAGATTTTTTGGCGATTAATTTATATCGGATGTCTAATTTATCTTTAAAATATAAATAAAAAGTACCCTTAGCAACGCCAGCTTCATTTACGATATCGGAGATGGAGGTCTTCTGGAATCCCTTTTCTGTAAACAGTTGGTATGCCGTATTCAAAAGGGCATCTTGTTTCTTTTTCTTATTTAATTCGACCTTTTTCATAGTAATTTCTCCTTTCATCTTCTTTAGTATAACGAAAAAATGACCAAAAGTCAAAAACTTTTAAGAAGTTTATTGACTTTTGGTCATTTTTGGTGTATACCATTATATAGATTAAAAAATGACTATTCGTCATAAATGTAAATGGGAGGATGCTATGATACAATTTGCAAAGAAATTAGTACATCATCGAAAATTCATCGTCTTCCTGGCTTTCATTTTATTGATTCCATCAACCATTGGAATCGTGAAGACAAGGATCAATTATGACATCTTAAGTTACCTTCCAGACTCTTTGGAGACGGTGAAGGGGCAGGATATCATGGTAGATCAGTTTGGAGCCGGAGCCTATTCGATGATCATTGTCGAAGATATGAATCTTCATGACGTACAGAAATTAAAACAGAAACTAGAGAAAGTCAATCACGTTGATAAGATCATCTGGTATGATGACATCGCTGATCTAAGCGTTCCCAAAGAGATGCTTCCTGAGAAAGTAAGGAAAGTTTTCTTTAATAAGAACGCAACAATGATGATCGCAATGTTTAAAGAAACGACATCATCTGATAACACGATGGAAGCAGTCACACAGATGCGTAAGATTGTTGGAAAACAGTGTTTTATCAGTGGTATGTCAGGGGTAGTTACCGATATTAAGAACCTGGTCATGCAGGAGATTCCTATCTACGTAACGATCGCGGCAGTACTTTCTTTGATCGTATTATTTGCCACAATGGAATCCTTTGCCGTTGCCTTTTTATTCCTGTTAAGTATCGGAATGGCAATTCTTTATAACCTGGGAACGAATATTTTCTTAAGCGATGTGTCCTATCTTACAATGGCATTGACTGCAATCTTGCAGTTAGGAGTTACGATGGATTATTCGATTTTCCTTCTGCATAGTTATGAGAGTAATAAGATCAGATTTGAAGGTGACAAAGAACGTGCGATGGCACATGCGATTTCGAATACATTTAAGTCCATCACAGGAAGTTCCGTTACAACGGTTGCTGGATTCGCAGCACTGTGCTTTATGACATTTGCATTAGGAGCTAACTTAGGTATCGTTATGGCGAAAGGTGTTATTATCGGGGTTATCTGTTGTGTAACAGTTTTGCCATCATTGATCCTGATCTGTGATAAATTAATTGAGAAGACACACCATCGTTCACTGATGCCAGATCTTACGAATGCATCACACTTTATCACAAAACATTATAAAACAACGATTGTAGTATTTTTAATTTTGCTGTTCCCGGCAATTTATGGAAATAATCACACAGAGATTTACTATAATATTGATAAATCACTCCCACAAAGCTTACCGAGTAATGTGGCGAATAAGAAATTAAGTGATGAATTTGGAATGAGTAACATCCATATGGTCATGATCAAGAATGGCATGAGTCAAAAGGAATTAAGTAACATGCAGAAAGAGATCGATAAAGTCGATGGAGTTGAATGGTGTCTCGGAATGAACTCCGTGATCGGTTCTAGTATTCCATCTGATATGATTCCTTCTTCCATGAAAGAGATGTTGCAAAGTGATGAGTATGAGATGCAGTTTATCTGTTCAAATTACAAATCAGCAACCGAGAAAGTAAATAAACAGATCAACGAGATCAACAACATTGTGAAGAAATACAGTCCAGGTTCTATGGTCATTGGAGAAGCACCATTGATGAATGACTTGGAGACAGTAACCAATGTTGACCTTAGAAATGTAAATATCGCATCGATCGCGGCAATCTTTGTGATTATTTTAATTGTATTTAAATCCATTTCCTTACCGGTGATCCTGGTAGCCGTGATCGAATTTGCAATCTGTGTCAATATGGCAGTTCCATATTACACGGGATTATCACTGCCGTTTGTTGCAAGTATTGTTATTGGAACGATCCAGTTAGGTGCAACCGTTGACTATGCGATCCTGATGACAAGCCGTTATCAGAAGGAACGTATAAATGGCAAGAAGAAAATGGAAGCGATCCGTATTGCACATGAAACATCCATGCAGTCTATCATTACAAGTGGATTAAGTTTCTTCGCAGCAACGATCGGTATTGCGATTTACTCAAATATTGATATGATCAGTGCGATCTGTACCTTACTTGCACGAGGAGCTGTGATCAGTACCGTTGCCGTAATCTTTATTCTGCCGGCAATGTTTATGATATTTGATAAATTGATTTGTAAAACAACCCTCAAGATGGGTCATTTAGAATAGGAGAGCGATTGTTATGAGAAAAAGAAGATTATCGAAAGCATTAGTAATGTTTCTCGCTGCAGCTCTTACAATTCCGGCAGCAGTACCGGTAGCAGCCAGCGAGTCCACTGCAGATAAAGAAGAAACCGTATACGTAAAAACGAATGCGAATGGAGAAGAGAAAACAGTTATTGTCAGTGACTGGTTAAAGAATTTCTCAGGTGAAGCAAAGATCAAAGATGCTACAGACCTGACAGACGTTGAGAATGTTAAAGGAAATGAGACATACAAACGAGGCAAAAAGGACAGTATTACATGGAATGCCAATGGAAAAGATATCTACTATCAGGGAACAAGTGACAAAAATCTTCCAGTATCCATGAAAGTCACATACTATCTGGATGGAAAAGAAATTTCACCAAAGAAACTGGTTGGTAAATCAGGAAAAGTAAAGATTCGTTATGAATATGAAAATCATTCCGCCGTAACCAAAACGATCAATGGAAAACAGACAACAGTCTATACACCATTTACAATGATCACAGCAGCGATCTTAAATACAGATAACTTCTCTAATGTCAAAGCAACAAACGGAAAAGTTATCTCCGATGGTAACAAACATATCGTTATCGGAGTTGCAATGCCAGGATTAGCAGACAGCTTAAACCTTAAGAATACAAGTATTGGGTCAAACTTCGATATTCCAGAAGATTTCGAGATCACAGCTGATGTAGAAGACTTCCAGATGACAGTCACGGCGACAGTTGCGAATTCCGATACATTATCAGAGTTTGGTTTAGATGATGCAGGAGATTTAAGTGAATTAACAGATTCCTTAAAGGACCTTGAAAATGCGACAGATAAGTTATGCGATGGTTCTGGAGATTTAGTAAAGGGAATTGAAAAATTAGTCACAGCCTCTGGAAAATTAAAATCAGGAACAAAACAGATCGCAGTCAGTTCCAAACAGTTAGCAACAGGACTTGACAAACTGGTCAATGGATCTACAACATTAAAGAATGGAACCAGTCAGTTAGCGAAAGGAACCAGTACTTTACCATCATCTACAGAGAAGTTAGATAATGGAGTGAGACAGATTCTCAAAGAACTGCAGAATAGTACACCAAGCGAAACTGATCAGGCAAAATTACAGTCTAACTTACAGAGTGCACAGACAGGAATCATAAAAGAATTAATGAATATTAAGACACAGACAGAAAGTGTTGGTGTGTCAGCGAAGACATTAGGTGCATTAGCAGAGTCTATTGGAGTATCAGCAGCAGATGTTGGAGATCAGGCAGGAGCAATTGGAGAATTTATCAAGAATAATTATAGTTCTCTTACAGATGAGCAGAAAGCACAGCTTACAACGATTGCAGGTTCTTTAAAGACAGATGCAGAAAACTTAGGCGGTTATGCACAATCCGTAGGAGGTCAGGCAAAGAATTTAGGAACCAACGCAGGATCTATCGGAACAAGCTTGCAAGAAACACAGACAGACCTTCAAATCGTATCAGGATGCTTAACCCAGATTCAGAATCTGCTAACAAAGACAAAGACATCTACAGCACAGTTAGAATCTGCATTAAAACAGATTGCGGAAGGAACTGGGCAGTTAAAGACATCATCTAAGACACTGACATCTTCCATCAAGAAATTAGATGAAGGAGCCAAGACGTTAAACAGTGGAACAAAAACAGCAGCAAATGGAGCGAAGAAGTTAAGCAAAGGTGCCAAAACACTGGATAATGGAATGGGACAGATGACAACAGGAATTGCAACTCTGAAAAATGGAGCTGTTACCTTGAATAAAGGAATGGTAACCTTCAGAAAAGACGGTATTGAGAAACTTGTCAATACGATCAATGATGATGCAAAAGATATCTTAGACAGAGCTGATGCAGTGATGGATGAAGGAGAAAACTATCAGACATTTACGAAGAAGGCTAGTGGAACGAAGGGTAGTGTGAAGTTTATTATTGAGACGGAAGAACTGGAAAAATAAAAGTGCGTAGGATATAATGATGTGTGTTAGGACAGGAGTTTATTTGGCTCCTGTCTTTTTATATAACCAAATATTACAATTTTTTACAAAAATCAATTGACAATCAATAAAGATTTGGTAAAATACTTACATAACACGAATTTACATAAATTGTAATATAAGGAGAAAATATGAATAACAACGAGGGAAGTTTTAATGACGAAGAGTTAAGAAAAAGAGCAGCTAGCAATGAGGAATTAAATATACGCTTAACAAATAATTATGCCTTTCAAAAAATATTTAAAAATGAAGAAATTGTAAAAGGATTTTTAATGGCATTATTGCATTTGAAAGAAACAGATATTGAAACGTTAGAAGTTGCAGATCCATTTGTGGAAGGTGAAGTTAAAGAGGAAAAAGAGGGAATTTTAGATGTAAAGATGGTATTAAACGGTGGCAAAAAGATTAACATTGAAATGCAAAATACATATCAGGAAGATTGGGCAGAGCGAAGCTTATTTTATAATTGCAGAATGTTTACAGAAGGATTGAAAAAAGGGGAGTCATATTATGAACTTCCACCATGTATTCATGTAGGAATTCTTGATTTTAATTATCTAAAAAGTCCTGGGTTTTATCATAGAATTTTACTGCAAGACGATAAAACAGGTGAATTGTACAGTAGTAAATTTCAATTCCATGTGATAGAATTAAGTAAATTAAAAAGTACAAAAGGAAAGGCAAGGAAGCAAGAATTATATCGATGGGCAAAATTAATTTCAGCCAGTACTTGGGAAGAAGTCAGAGAAGAATCTGAAGGAAATCATTACATGGAAAAGGTGAGGGATGAAATGATTAAGATGAGTCGAGATGAGAGTGAAAGATATTTATATCTGAGAGAACAAATGGCAATCAGGGATAAAGCAAGCCAGTTGCGAAGTGCAGAGAATCGTGGAAGACGAGAAGGGGAATTATTAAAATTAATATTACAAATACAAAAGAAAATTCAAAAAAATAAAGAGTTACATCAGATTGCAGATGAAGTAGAGGAAGAAGTGATCAAAATTCAACCAATTTACGAAGCAATCAAAGAGCATCCAGAAGCTGATAAAGAAGAGATTTATAAAATGTTAAAATAGAAAAATAAAATATGCGAATTTTCAACAAATCAAAAATTATAATCAGAAAATTCTTGACAAATAAAAAATCGACTCATATAATATAAACAAATATTTAACAAGTTAAAGTGATAAATCCGATGAACAAAAGTAAGTAGCTCATCAAACAGTCTTACAGAGAGTGACCGGTTGCTGGAAGGTCATAGATATGTGATAAGCGAATGGATTTGTGAGGAGCACAGAGAACTGTTTATGAAACTTAGTAACTGTCGCCGTTATCCCACGTTACGGGAACGAGATATAAAAGCTTTTTATTATCGAACAAAGCGGAGTATCTTAAGTGAGGAGAGATATTTTCTAAGATATTTTAACAAGAAGAGAAGATCAGAAGATATTTCTTGAATATGGGTGGCACCACGGTCTATCGTCCCTAGTAGTAGGAACGATGGGCCTTTTTTATTTCATAAATAAAAGAAAATGTACTGCTTATGCAAAACGGTCCTATCTATAAATCATAGTATACAGATATACAAACTATGAAAAATAAAACCACGGCGATAAATTTTGATCAGGAGGCAGATATGTTATATCCGACATTAAACAAAGTTGAAGAACTATTAAAAGAATATCAGATGGTACCTGTATTTTACGAAGTACTGGCAGATTATATGACACCGATCCGTATGTTCCAGGCACTGAGAAAAGAAGGAACGCCATGTTTCATGCTTGAGAGTGTGGAAAATAAAGATCAGTGGGGAAGATATTCCTTTATCGGGATCAATCCTAAGTCAGAGATCAAGATTTCAGGAAAAGAATTAGAAGTCGATGGAGTAAAGCAGGAAGAAGAATTCAAGATGAGTTACCTAAGTGATCTAATCGAGAAATATAAATCTCCAGTTATGGAAGATTATCCAAAATTAACTGGAGGATTGATCGGATATTTTGGATATGACATGATCCGTCAGGTGGAAAAGAAATTAACAAATGTACCAGAAGATGATCTGAAGATGCCAGAATGCCACTTATGCATGTACGATGAGATCATCGCATTCGATCATTTAGCAAACAAAGCTGTGATCATCCAGAACATCCACAAAGGTGATAATATCAAACAAAAATATGAAGAATTAGAAGATAAAGCAGAATTGATCCTTCACAAGATGGAACGTCCGGTATCACTTTCCAAAGATAGATTTACACCTGTGAAGACAGAAGTAACATCGAATCTTACAAAAGAACAATATGAAGCGAACGTAAAGAAAGCTAAAGAATATATCAAAGACGGTGACATTTTCCAGGTGGTCTTATCCCAGAGATTTGAGGTAGAGACAGATGTTGATCCATTTGATGTCTATCGATGCTTAAGAACATTAAACCCATCTCCATACCTTTACTTCTTTGATTTCATTGACTATCAGGTGGTTGGAGCTTCACCAGAGAAGTTAGTCAGTGTCTTAAATGGAATTGTAGCAACCAAACCGATCGCAGGAACGGTTCCAAGAGGAAAGACAAAAGAAGAAGATGATATGTTGGTAAGACAGTTAGTCAATGATCCAAAGGAAAGAGCAGAACATACGATGTTAGTTGATCTTGGAAGAAATGATGTCGGAAAAGTCAGTAAGTTTGGAACTGTAGAAGTGAAAAACTTTATGACCGTTGAAAAATATTCCAAAGTCACACATTTAGTCAGTGATGTACAGGGAGAATTAAGAGATGATGAAAATCCAATCAACGCATTGATGAGTGTTCTTCCGGCAGGAACATTATCCGGAGCACCAAAAGTAAGGGCCATGGAGATCATTGATGAGCTGGAAAATAAAAAACGAGGTGTTTACGGTGGAACCGTTGGATATCTTGGATTTGATGGAAATATTGATACCTGTATTGCAATCCGGACCGTCGTATTTAAAGATAGAAAAGGATATGTGCAGGCAGGAGCAGGAATCGTCAATGACTCTGTTCCAGAGAAAGAATTTATGGAGACAAAGAATAAAGCATTAGCCGTTGTAAATGCAGTGAAGGAGGCAGCAAGGTTATGATTTTAATGATAGATAATTACGATTCATTTACCTATAACGTATATCAGTACATTGGATCTTTGTATCCACAGATTCAGGTTGTAAGAAACGATGAAATAACAGTTGGCGAAATCAAAAAGCTTGCTCCCTCCCACATCATCCTTTCGCCCGGCCCCGGCTATCCGAAAGATGCCGGAATATGTGAGGAGGTTATAAAGGAGCTTGCAGGACAGTTTCCGATTCTCGGTATTTGCCTCGGTCATCAGGCAATATGCGAGGTTTACGGTGCAACAATCGCCCACGCAATAAAGCTTATGCACGGCAAAAAGAGCGATATCATTGTTGACACGGACAAGAAAATTTTTAACGGACTTCCAAAGGTTGTTGAGGGTGCAAGGTACCATTCTCTGATTGCGAAAAGAGATACGGTTCCCGACACACTCGAGGTAATCGCAGAAGACCGTGACGGCGAGGTTATGGGAGTTAAGCACAAGGATTTTGAGCTTTACGGATTGCAGTTCCACCCCGAATCAATTCTCACCTCACACGGTATGGAAATGATAAAGAATTTTATTACACTTTGCAAATAACACGGAAAGGATTGAGGTTTTATGATTAAAGAGGCAATAAAAAAGTTGGTTGCAGGCAATGACCTCACTTTTGATGAGGCGGCACAGGTTATGGACGAAATGTTCTCAGGCACAGCAACGCAGTCGCAGATGGCGGCATATCTCACAGCCTTGAGAATCAAGGGTGAAACAATTGACGAAATTACCGCAAGCGCACAGGTTATGAGAGAAAAAGCACTCCACATCAAGCCTAACCGTGATGTACTCGATATCGTCGGCACAGGCGGTGACGACACAGGCACATTCAATATTTCAACAACAGCCGCATTTATAATTGCCGCCGCAGGAATCCCCGTTGCAAAGCACGGCAACCGTTCAATGTCAAGCAAAAGCGGTTCGGCAGACTGTCTTGAACAGCTCGGAATCAACATTAATATCTCTCCCGAAAAGAGCGAAGAGGTTCTTAACAAAGCAGGCATCTGCTTTATGTTTGCACAGGGTTATCACTCATCAATGAAGTATGTAGGTCCTGCCCGTAAGGAAATCGGAATCAGAAACATTTTCAATGTTCTCGGACCTCTCACAAACCCTGCAGGCGCAGACCTTCAGGTAACAGGTGTGTATTCAGAGACTCTTGTTGAGCCGATTGCACAGGTTTTTTCAAACCTCGGTGTTAAGAAAGGCTATGTTTTCTACGGCATGGACGGTATGGACGAGGTTACTCTCACAACAACAACAAAGGTGTGTGAGATTGACAACGGCAAGTTTAACACATTCATTCTCAATCCCGAAGATTACGGTCTTAAACTTTGCACTCCCGAGGATCTTGCAGGCGGTGACGGAAAAGAAAACGCAGAGATTACAAAAGAAATTCTCAGCGGTGAAATTAAGGACGCAAAGCGTGATATTGTTGTTCTCAATGCCGCACTCGGACTTTGCACAGGCGGCAAGGCTGATTCAATTCAGGACGGCATAAAGCTTGCAAACGAAATTATTGACAGCGGCAAGGCTTATGCAAAGATTGAAGAATTTGCAAAGGCTTCCAACGAATAAGGGTGACACAATGATACTTGAAACAATTGCAGATGCAAACAGAGTAAGATATGAAGAAATCGAAAAGCAAGTTCCGCTTGAAGTGATAAAGCAAAAAGCGCTTTCAATGGAAACAGGCAATGAATTTCCGTTTGAAAAGGCTCTTGCAGGCAAGGACATTTCATTCATTTGCGAGGTCAAAAAAGCGTCCCCGTCAAAGGGAATTATCGCAGAGGATTTTCCCTATGTTCAGATTGCCAAGGATTATGAAAACGCAGGTGCAAGCGCAATTTCCGTTCTGACAGAACCGAAGTGGTGTCGGAAACCTCCATCAGTTCCGATATGGAGAACGGTTTGAACAGGCATCC
>OGXV01002320.1_pt1 | contig 10474 bp, 10 predicted proteins | sample 1576391 | NCBI WGS metagenome assembly OGXV01 (sample SAMEA3541586, study PRJEB24748) | human gut metagenome | biome: human gut; feature: human-associated habitat; material: faeces | place: China | collected 2012 | reverse complement strand
CAATATAATAGAACAGCAGAACACAATAGATTAGAAAAATGAAATTTTTCTAATCGGCACACTACATCCTTAAACTTAAGTACGAGGTTTTGTGTGCCTAAAATTTGATAAAGTCTTCTCTCATTATTATATTTTTAGTCTATGCAAAAAAATAACCTGACAACCCTCTGCTATCTAGAACAGGATGGCAAATACTTAATGCTACATCGTACTAAAAAAGAACACGACATCAATAAAGATAAATGGCTTGGCATTGGCGGCCATTTTGAAAATGCAGAAACTCCTGAAGAGTGCTTGCAAAGAGAAATGCTCGAAGAATGCGGAATTACTCTTGAAGATCCTAAATTAAGAGGAGTAATTACTTTTGTATCAGACTTATATGGTTGTGAATATATGTTCTTATACACAGCAACTAAATACAAAGGCGATCTTTTTACTTCATGTAATGAAGGCGACCTTGAATGGGTTAAAAAGGAAGATGTTTATAACTTACCGCTTTGGTCTGGCGACAAAATCTTTTTTAAGCTATTAGAGGAAAGAGCTGACTTTTTCTCACTAAAACTTTGCTATGAGGGAGATATCCTTGTAAAAGCTTGCCTTGATGGCAAAGATCTTTAATTATTTAAAAATAAGCCCTAAAAAATTTGTTATCCAATTATTAAAGAAGAAAGTTCTGCCTTTTTATTCGCTATTTAATTGAAAATTAACAATCCACAGGCACAATAGACGCAGATTTTTTGTGAGGATGTATGCGTCTATCTTTTTGCAATGTTGGTTATGGTGAATGCCAGCTTATTATTCATAACGACGAAGTAACTTTAATTGATGGTGGTAGCGCTGATGCTTCCACTTATGAGGATGTAGGAACTATTCGTCTACTTGAAGTTATAGAACTATATAAAATTAGACATATCCACAACCTCATAATTACCCATGCACATTATGATCACATCGCAGCAATAGCAGATCTCATTAAAATTCCTAATCTTAAGATTGATAATCTCATCATAAATCAACTTTTACCGCCTAACTTTAATGCTTGTGATGAGCTCTCAAAAGGTATTTTAGATTTTGAAGATTATAGATTATGGAAATACGCTCTTAAAACCTATCAAAATCTGATTTCATTCTTAAAAAACACAAACATAAGAGAATCAAATGAACATGAGGAACTCTTTTTTAAAGATGGGAGTAGCCTTGAGATTATGGGACTTAGTGAATCACAAAAAAATGAACGTCTTTTAGATCTCAATAGTCTTATCAACACACAAGGACAAGCCTTTATTGATTCACTAAACAATTTAAATCGTCATGAAAATAATAAAAGCTTAAGCTTTATTTTAAAACTTAAACACTACAAGTGCCTTTTAACAGGCGATCGTCAACTTTGGGATAGTCTTGACGGTAAATTACCTCAATGTGAGCTTTTAAAACTTACACATCATGGACAAAAAGACGGCCTTCCTGAAGTTTTACTTAAAAATTGTCAAAGCAATATTTTTGTAATTTGTGCCGATAAAAAACGTAAATATAATTCAGCTTCAATTGAGGTTATCAATAAAATTGACCATTTTTGCGCTCATAAACAAAAATTAGCCAAAACATTTATTACAGGAATCCTAAAGGATAAGCAAAACTTAGACTATACACCTGCTTCTATTAGCTTTGATGATGAGCTAAATGAAAGCTTTGATATTGTCTGTAGCAATCATCCTATAGAAAATCATAAATCTTGCTTTAAAAAAATCATAATTAAACTCAAAAATAACGATATTTTGCTACCTGAGGATAATTATAAATACCAAGTAATTTATAAAAAGCTACAAGCTAACTCTTCATTAGTAGGTGAAATAAAATTAAAATCTCAAGATTTTGGTTCTTTTGCTATAAAAAATTCTCAAGATAATGACATAACTTATATACAAAGAAATTATCCTCACAAAATTGAACTTGTAGTTTTTGCCAAAAATTTAACTACTACTTTTACACTTAAAAATAAAGACTCTTTAACTATCACTGAAAGTTTTTACTATTTAATTTAAGCTAAATAAGTACAAGATTTTTTTTAGATAAGTTTTTCAAATTTTAAGATTTACACTCCTGTGTAAATCTTAAAATTCCCACCCTTAATAAGAGTAGCTCTTATTTACAAAAATCAAATAAAACATCAATATAACAAACAGATATTTTTTCTGATTTTACACAAGTTTTACTTAAACCAAGCATACATATAACAGTCTTTTTTTAAAATACCCAGCGCTATCAACGTTTGGACTGTTATATGAATACGTCAACAAAAACAAAATTATTAAAAATCTTTATTGCAATTATCATCCTAGTTTGGACTTTATTTCCCGTCTATTGGATGCTGACATTATCAATCAGATCGGGGGATGATTTAAACGCAGGATTCTCTTTTTATCCGCGCTCCTTTTCGTTTGATAACTTCATAAATCTATTTACAAAAAAACATTTTGCTACAGCACTTTTCAATAGCATTATTGTCACAGCTTGTGCTTTAACTTTGTCATTAGCTATAGGTCTTTGTTGTTCATATATCCTAGCCCGTCCACGTTTTAACTTTATCTACAGACGCTTCATGATTTTCTGGGTGTTGCTAGTACGCATTCTCCCACCGATAGCCTTTGCCATTCCGCTATTTATCATGATGACAGAAGCTAGAATTGGCTCAACCCGTATTCCTATCATTCTATGCCATATTCTTGCTCTAACACCTTTTATCATTTGGTTTATGTTGTCATTCTTTGCCTCCTTACCTAAAGAGGTTGAAGAAAGCGCTTTAATTGATGGTGCTACAGAATTACAACTCTTTACCAAAATTGTATTACCACAGGTTTTACCAGGCATTGCCGCCGTTGGCATTCTATCTTTTATGACCTCATGGAATGAATACCTTTATGGTGTGATTTTCGTACAGTCATCATCGCAATTCACTATACCTCTAGCCTTGGCCACCATGAATTCTGAACAAGAATTAACTCAATGGGGTGCTATTGCTGCAGGTGGTTTAGTGTCATTAGTTCCAATCATTATTTTCGTGTTTTTTGCCCAGAATTTTCTCTTAGCAGGCCTCTCTAATGGTGCTGTTAAAGAATAATTATTTAGGAGTTATTATGAAATTTAAGAAAACCGTTATTGCTACTGTTTTATGCACCTTACCATCATTTATGAGCATCAATTCTGCCTTTGCTGCAGATCTGCAAAAGCTTGTTATCGCCGCTCGTGGTGGCTCTCATGTTGATGTTATCAATGCTGTAAAGGCTAAGTTTGAAAAAGAACATAATGTCGAAATTGAGGTAATGGGCCTTGAAAATGCTGATTTGAAGCAAAAAATTGCTTTAGATTCTCGCGCTAGTGATGGTGCTTTTGACTTAGTCATGCTTGACGATCCTTGGATTCCAGAATTCGCAAAAGCCGGTGTTTTATGCAATTTAACTCAAAATGGTTACACCGATGATACTGATTTTGTTAAGATTTCCTTAGATATCGGTAAAGATCCTTATGCTCAAGGCGATACCTATGCTCTCCCCTTTGCAGGCAACGTTACCTTATTATTCTTCAACCAGGATGTACTTAAAAATTTAGGTTATGAAAAAGCTCCTGATAATTGGGATGATGTTTATAACATTGCTAAAAAAGCTCAGTCTCAGGGTACCTTAGGTTATGTAGTTCGTGGTCAACAGGGCAATCCTATTGTCGGCGACTATATGCCACTTTTATGGGCTTTTGGTGGTGATGTCTTCGATGACAATTGGAATGTTACTGTCAACACCGAAAAAGGTCTTGCATCATTAAATCTCTATTTAGAATTAGCTAAAACTGGTAGCAATTATGAGAAAAATGATATTGTTGCCTCTGTTTCATCAGGTAAAGCCGCTATGGCTTTAGGCTGGCCTAGCTGGTTTATCTCTGGCTCTGATACCTCCGCAGCTTATGCTGTAATTCCAGGAAAGGTAAATGCTCAGAGCGAATCTTATAGCTCAGGCGTTATCGGTAACTGGATGATGGGTGTTACTGCTAATACTCAAAATAAAGATTTAGCTATTGAACTTTTAAAATACTTAACCTCATCTGAGGTACAAAAAGCCGCTGCCGATAAGGGAGCAGTTCCGACCCGTATCTCCGTATTTAACGATAAAGAATTAAGCGCTAAATATCCATTCTACGCAACATTATTAGCCGGCACTCAAAATTCCAAGGTTCGTCCGCGCACCGAACTTTGGGGTGAAATTGAGAACGTTTATGGTATTGAGTTATCAAATGCCCTCTCTGGTACTAAGAGTGCTAAACAGGCTTTAATTGATGCCCAAAAAGCCATTGAAAAAGTAATCAAGTAATTAAAAAACCGCCTTTTAAAGGCGGTTTCTATTTTCTAAAATTTATGCAAAAACCCAAATTTTTTTCCTTTTTAATGGTCTCTCCGGCAACATTGATCTTTGCCTTAATGACCATGTTTCCTTTAGGATTTATCATTTACTATAGCTTCAGTGACTATTACTTTTTGTCATTGCGCCCAACTCGCTTCATTGGTATTGATAATTATCAAGATATCTTAAATGACGAGTACTTTTTAATGGCACTCTATAACACTGTAACCTTTACATTACTAGCTGTTATCACTGAGGTAGGTGCAGGTCTGCTTCTAGCTCTCTTTTTAAATTCAATTGTTAAATTTAAAAAGACCTTACGCACCTTAGTTTTGATTCCAACCTTGATTCCTCCTGTAACAGTCGCATTGATCTGGCAAATCATGCTTGCCAATCACGATGGCTTAGTCAATGAAATTTTTGCTATTTTCAATTTAGACGCAGTCAATTGGTTGAATAATCCTAAAACAGCATTTTTTTGTATTTTGCTTATCGATTTTTGGCAATACACCCCTTTTTCATTTTTATTGATTTACGCAGCTTTACAATGTGTACGCAAAGATCAATATGAAGCAGCCGCCATTGATGGAGCTAATGCTTTTCAGCAATTTCGCTATATCACCTTACCTGCAATATCAGGCAGTATTTATTTAGCTGCAATTTTGCGCGCTATTGATTCTTTCCGCCTGTTTGACAAAATCAATATCTTAACCGGAGGTGGACCGGCTAATACCACAGCTACCGTTACCCAATATATCTATCACTTTGGTACACAGGCTTTAAAGATAGGTTATGGTTCTGCCGCATCTGTAATTATGACCATTATTATTCTCTTTATCGCCGCCTTCTACATCCGCTATAACTTCAAAAAACAGGTTTAATTAGCCATGTCCGCCATTTCTATTTGTAATTTAGAAAAAAAATACAGCCCTCTTCATGCAATTATTTCCGACCTTAATTTAGAAATTCGTGATAAAGAATTCTTAGTATTAGTAGGTCCTTCAGGTTGTGGTAAATCTACTACCTTACGTATGATTGCTGGACTTGAAACTATCACAGGTGGAATTTTAAAAATTGGTGATCGTGTGGTTAATGATATTCCAGCTCGTGAACGTAATATTGCAATGGTATTTCAAAGCTATGCTCTCTATCCACATATGACTGTTGCGCAAAATATGGGATTTGCCCTCAAGCTTGCCAAAGTTCCTCAAGATAAGATTTCAAAACGTGTCGATGAGGTTGCTGAAATTTTAGAGATCAAAGAGCTTTTAGGTCGCAAACCTGGCGCTCTTTCAGGAGGTCAGCGTCAACGTGTAGCTTTAGGCCGTGCAATGGTTAGAAATCCCGAAGTATTTCTCTTTGATGAACCATTATCAAATCTTGACGCTAAACTGCGTACACATATGCGCACTGAGCTTATAAAATTACATCAAAGATTAGATACTACCTTTATCTATGTAACTCACGATCAAATAGAAGCTATGACTATGGCAGATCGTATCGTAGTTATGAATAAAGGGAAGATTATGCAGGTTGATACCCCAGAAAATCTCTACCTATATCCAGATAATATGTTTGTCGCAAGTTTTATTGGTTCTCCACAGATGAACTTTATTGAGGCAGAAATTTTAACCCAAGGCGATTTTTTATATTTAAATGCTGGTCGTTCTATTTTTAAATTACCAGATAATTTAAAGTTCAATCTACGCCAAGAACAATTACCATCAAGAGAGCTTATCTTAGGTTTGCGACCTGAAAGTTTATGTATAGATCTGCCTAAAAAAGCTGAATCTAAAAATTATGCCAAAATTCATGCCCGTATTGATGTACGTGAACTTTTAGGTGCTGATGCTTACTTGCACTGTACTAATGATGCTGGCAAATTATGCATAAGAGTAAAAGCTGATGATTCATTACGTGCAAATGATGAGCATGACTTCTTTTTTGATATCAATAAAATCTATCTCTTTGATAAAAAAAGCGGCAAATCAATTATTGAAAGACGTAGTTAATTAAACAAATTAAAACTGTATTTAACGCGACATTATTGTCGCGTTTTTTTTAGCTAAAATTTGGGGCTTGGCTTGCTTTTTGCTAAAATTAGCGGATAAAGGAGATATGCATGTCAGAAAGATTTAAACCCTTTGCCACTGTTGCCCTCATTATTGAACATGACGGTAAATATTTAGTAGTTGAAGAATACAACGAAGATCAGGATAATCGCCTTGTTTTTGGCAATCCTGCAGGTCATATTGAAAAACAAGAAAGTATCATCGAAGCTGCTTTACGTGAAGGACGTGAAGAAACTGGTTGCGAGGTGGAACTTTTAAGTCTTATAAGTATTGACGATTATGTCAAAGATTACGAGACTATCTATCGTTTCTGCTTTGAAGCACGTATTAAGAATTTACCTGAAAATTTAAAAGCAAATGATCCAGATCATGAGATTTTAGACGTCAAGTGGTACACTAAAGAAGAAATCTACGAGAAAAAAGACTTGTGGAGAACCCGTCTTGTAGGCCGTAACTTTGATGCCTATTTTGCCGGTCAACGTTTACCTTTAAGTCTTATTGATACTGTTAAGTCATAATATGCAATTCGATGCCCGTATACCCTATGAAGAGCTTGCCGGAAAAGAAGTCGTGGTAGGCTTATCTGGCGGTGTTGATTCCTCTTTAAGTGCTGCTTTGTTAAAAGAAAACGGTATGCATGTCACTGCCCTTTTTATGAAAAATTGGGAAGAGGATGACAATGAATCTTACTGTGCTGCCGCAAAAGATCGCGATGATGCCCAAAAGGTTTGCGATAAATTAGGAATAGAACTTAAAACAATCAATTTTGCTGCAGAATATTGGGATAATGTTTTTGAGATCTTTTTATCTGAATATGCTGCTGGTAGAACTCCAAACCCAGATATTCTTTGTAACCGTGAAATTAAATTTAAAGCCTTTATGGATTATGCCATTAAGGTTTTAAAAGCCGATTATATTGCTACCGGACATTATTGCCAAAGAAGCTTCAATCTCCCGCATGCTCACCTTTTACGTGGTGCTGATGGCAATAAAGATCAAAGCTATTTTCTCCACGCCATTGAACATAATGTCCTAGAAAAAGTTTTGTTCCCGGTTGGCCATTTAGAAAAGCCTTTAGTACGCGCAATGGCTGCAGAGCGAGGCCTTGATACTGCCACTAAAAAAGATTCAACTGGTATTTGTTTTATCGGCGAAAAGCGCTTTAGACAATTTCTCTCGCAATATCTACCTGCAAAGCCAGGTCCGATTAAGACTTTAGATGGCAAAGTAGTTGGTACTCACAATGGTCTTATGTATGCAACTATAGGTCAACGCAAGGGCTTAAATATTGGTGGAACTAGCGATGGTAACGGTCAGCCTTGGTATGTAGTTGATAAAGATATTAAACACAATACCTTAATCGTAACTCAAGGACATTCTAATGATGCCTTAATGGCTTATGGTTTATTAGCTGTGAAGCCTTCTTGGATCATTGAAGAACCATCTTTGCCTTTAAAATGTACCTGCAAAATCCGCTATCGCCAACCTGATGTTGCTTGTACAATTTACCCTCACGCAAATGGTCTTGAGGTTAAGTTTGACAATAAAGTCGCTGCAGTTGCCCCAGGTCAATCAGTAGTATTCTATCAAGATGCGGATTGCCTAGGCGGAGCTGTGATTGATAAGGCTTTAAAAAACTAAATTATTTATAAGGAGTACTTTAATGGCAGATATTAAGGGCGAAACTATTGCTCTGGCAGCTTTGTTTCAATGCTGTGCCCAAATTAGCCGTGTTGCTAATACAGGTTATATGGATGAGCACGCAGCTGCCGCGGTAGTCCGAGGCCTATTAGTCACAAATCCCCAAAGTGTTGAAGATATTTACTCCCCAGGCCGTCTTATGACTGGTTTTAAACAGCTTGTAGATAGCTTTGATAGAACAATGGGAAATAAAACCTCAGAGACTATTGCTATTACTCAAAATGCGCTTAAGATTATCGCCTTAGAAGTAAATATCTCTCGTAATGGCGAGATCTTCAATCGTATGGGTTCTGAAATTGATAGGCTTAGCACCAATATTTTGGCTAATGAACCTAATTATCTAGATGCTTCTCCTGAAATTATTTTAGATAACAATTACATAAAAGATTTTTCTTCTCTTTACCAATCTTTAATCAGTCCTAATTTCCAAAAACTGATTATTTATGGTGAGGAGCAATATTTGAGTAATCCTGTAAATCAAGACAGGATCCGTGCATTATTACTATCTGGTATTCGTGCGGTTGTATTGTGGCGTCAATTAGGTGGCCGCCGTCGTTTTCTCTTTTTCCGCCGCAAGGCAATTGTTGAGTGTGCCCGTAGAGGCGCTACTTCCGGAATTTTAAATTAACGTGATTTGAGGACTATCATGGAATTATCTTCACTTACCGCTGTCTCTCCATTAGACGGTCGTTATGCATCTAAGACTGCAGAGTTACGCTCGATTTTCTCTGAGTATGGCTTGATGCGTTTTCGTGTTCAGGTAGAGCTCACCTGGCTTAAGCACTTAGCTGCCTGCCCTTTGATTAAAGAAGTTCCGGCTTTTAGCGAAGAAACTATTGCCTTTATTGACAATATCATCAAGAACTTCTCTGAAGAAGATGCTTTAGATATCAAAAATCGTGAAGCTGTAACTAATCACGATGTTAAAGCTGTTGAGTACTTCTTAAAGGATAAGACTGCCTCCTGCCCTGAAATTGTAGCTGTCAAAGAATTTATCCACTTTGCTTGTACTTCTGAAGACATCAACAATAACTCTCATGCTTTAATGTTAAAAACAGCTCGCGATGAAGTTATTTTACCTTTATGTGATGAGCTTATCTCTAAGATAACTGATTTAGCTCACACCTATGCAGCAGTTCCGCTCTTAGCTCGTACTCATGGTCAGCCAGCATCCCCGACCACTATTGGTAAAGAAATGGCTAATGTTGTTTACCGTTTACGTCGTCAGCGCAACGAAATTGCTAAGATCGAAATCATGGGTAAGATCAATGGTGCTGTTGGTAACTTCAACGCTCACACTGTAGCCTACCCTGAGGTTGATTGGTATGCCTTCTCTAAAGCCTTTGAAGAGGACTTAGGTTTAACCTTTAACCCTTATACTACTCAGATTGAGCCACACGATTATATTGCTGAACTCTTTGCTGCAATTGATCGTTTCAATACCATTATGATCGACTTTGATCGCGATATTTGGGGCTATATCTCCTATGGTACCTTCACTCAGAAGACCATTGCCGGAGAAATTGGTTCTTCAACCATGCCGCATAAGGTCAACCCTATCGACTTTGAAAACTCCGAGGGTAATTTAGGTATTGCTAATGCTCTCTTTGTCCACTTAGGTAATAAGTTACCGATCTCCCGCTTCCAGCGCGATTTAACTGACTCAACTGTTTTACGTAACTTAGGTGTGGCTATCGGTTATTCTATCTTAGCTTGGAAATCTACCTTAAAGGGCATTTCTAAGCTTCAGGCTAATGCTAATCACACCGCCGCAGAATTAGACGATAACTGGGAAGTTTTAGCTGAACCTTATCAGACTGTAATGCGCCGTTATGGTATCGCTAATCCGTATGAGAAGTTAAAGGCTTTAACTCGCGGTCAAAAAGTTACCCGTCAGATGATGCTTGATTTCTTAGAGACCTTGGAGATCCCTGAGAGTGCTCGTGAGCAATTGCGTGAACTGACTCCGGCAACCTATATCGGACGTGCAGTTAAATTTGCAGAAGAGATCTAAGAGATAAAAATGAGGACTATGTCCTCATTTTATAATGTTTTTTTAGAAAATCTGCCAACAAGATTTGACACAGGCAACATTTTTTATGTTGCCTTTTTTTTATAATTAGATAAGGTGCCTTCAATAAACTAATGTTTATCTAGTAAAATATCTTTAAAAAGGATTTTTTTGCAAGACAAGTTAGTTACAAAGACAAAATTAGCTAAAAACTAATTTTTGTATAAGCACATAAAAACGCTAAAGGTCTCCATAATAACTTCCCTCACGAGAATTACGATATTGCGTTCCGAAATTAGTAC
>OGXV01002311.1_pt1 | contig 10489 bp, 8 predicted proteins | sample 1576391 | NCBI WGS metagenome assembly OGXV01 (sample SAMEA3541586, study PRJEB24748) | human gut metagenome | biome: human gut; feature: human-associated habitat; material: faeces | place: China | collected 2012 | reverse complement strand
AGCACAACACTTTTAATGTTGGGGTCTTGGGTTCGAGCCCCAAGCGGATCACTGAGAAAAAAGCAGCTATCTAAATTAGATAGCTGCTTTTTTCATTCAAATACTACATTTTTCGCTCTTTGATATAAACCGAAAATTCGTATGAGTGAAACAGTTAATATTTTGTGTTACAAATCTAAAGTTCTTAGTAATGGTAAACATCCGCTAATGGTTTGTATTTGCCAAGATGGTAAGCGAAAGCATCAAAGTTTGGGCATATCTATTAAAAGAGAAACTATGAGATTTCAAAAATAACACACCAAAAGCTAAATGTCCCAATCGGGAAAGAATAATCATCCTAATCAATAAGAGAATATAATGATATACAGAAGACCACTTTAGATAAAAGGATAACAGGTACTTTACGGTTATAATTCTTATTGCAGCCACAAGTACAAATAATGTTGCCAATAAAAAAGAAAAAAATACAATCATTAATTTTAGATTTGCATAAAAGTTGTTTTCTTTAGTCTTTTATTAGCAAACGAGCTGTTTGCCAATTATAAATTTTCTATCTTTGCAGATAGATTAATAGATAATGATATCATAATATGCTGCAAGAAATAAAATTGAAGAATTTCCCTGAAAAAATATCAGTAATAAAAGCTCCCGGAGAAAAGTTACAAATTCATTTTTATGGTCCAAAATCTTATAATAATCAATTGGCATTGATTACACATTATTTGCATAACGGAGAACTGGTTAAAGAGTCTTCTCGCCAGCAAGCGATTAAGTTTCTCCGAGAATATATTGGGTATAAATTTCCCAAAATAGAAATAGCAGATAGCATTCTTTATAATCCTTTACAGGCAGGTTTATTTGGGGATTTCTTTCATATACCTTTCCCCGACCCTGTCAACTATAGATTTACTTTTATAGACCTATTTGCAGGGATGGGCGGATTTCGCTTGGCAATGAGAGAGCAAGGAGGCAAATGTGTCTTTTCATCAGAATGGAATAGCTTTGCACAGAAAACTTATATGGCGAATTTTGGTGAGATGCCTTTTGGGGATATAACGAAAGAGGAGACAAAACAGTATATTCCAGCCCAATTCGATGTGCTTTGCGCTGGGTTTCCTTGTCAACCCTTTTCCATAGCCGGAGTTTCCAAGAAAAAAAGTTTAGGTAGAGAAACTGGATTTAAAGATAAAACGCAGGGTACACTATTTTTTGAAGTAGCCGATATTATTAACCGCCATAGGCCTAAAGCTTTTTATTTGGAAAATGTCAAAAATCTCGTTTCGCACAATAAAGGGAACACCTTTAAAATAATCAAAGACACCCTAGAAGAACTTGAATATTCTGTTCATTATCAAGTAATGGATGGGAAAGCTTTTGTTCCTCAACATAGAGAGCGCATTATGATTGTAGGATTTGATAAAAGATTGTATCATGGTCGTGAAAATTTTTCTTTTCCTGAACTAGGAGAACCAATCCGAAAAATCAGAGATATTTTAGAAGCTGAAACAGATTCAAAATACACGCTTACAAATAATTTATGGGAATATTTGCAAACTTATGCAGATAAACATAAAGCAAAAGGAAATGGTTTTGGTTATGGCTTGGTTGATTTAAATGGCATAAGTCGCACTTTAAGTGCCCGTTATTATAAAGATGGATCTGAGATCTTAATTCCACAAGGCGAGGGAATGAATCCAAGAAGGCTTACACCACGTGAGTGTGCTAGGTTGATGGGGTATCCTGACAATTATATTATTAATAGTGTATCTGATTTACAAGCATATCGTCAATGTGGCAACTCTGTAGTAGTCCCTTTGATTACTGTAGTTTCAGAACAATTAGTAAGAACCATGTTAATGGAAAATGGATGAACGATTTAGCAATAAATATATTAAAAGTTATTCATCCCTCATTGCCATCAATATCCTTCTTTAAAATTTGATAAGGAGAGATTTCCTCAGCTACTATACTGAGATTATCTTTAGATGTGGAATATCTTTTAGGAATTATCTTATATTTATCAATAAAGACCTGATTTAAAGCGGAAACAATCGCGTCTAAGGTTTTGTCTTTATTCCGTGGTTTCAACTGACACTCCCAAATAACCATTGTCCTCCATCCGATATAGCGTAGTTTTTCACGAACTTCTATATCTCGCTGTTTATTTCTATCTATTTTTTGTTTCCACCACTCAGTACGGGTTTTAGGTAATACATAAAACTTGCAGTTCTCATGCCCATGCCAAAAACAACCATTAATAAAAATGGCTGTTTTGTATTTAGGAAGTACGATATCAGGTTTTCCTGGAAGAACATTTACATTCACTCTGTAGCGAAATCCATGACTAAAAAGATATTTACGTACCATTAGCTCAGGTTTTGTATCTTTCCCTTTTATCTTAGACATGTTGTAACTACGTATTAGTTTTGAATGAACATCAGCCATTTTCTATCATAATTATTATGTGTAACCTTATTTTCTTAAATAATTTTAGTATACCCTAATTGAGAAACATAATTACCATATGTAACTTGAATATCAGACAGGAGTTCTCTGTTAAGCATCTTCTTATTATCAAAACTTTTCTTGTAAATTGATACAGGTATTGAAAAACAGTATCGCAGGTCAAATATTAAAGTCAAATCATCATCTATATCATTATGATATAAGTGGTCAAACTTTAATATGCATTTATACTTTTTATCATTAAGCTTTATATCTCTCTTTTCGTTATTTTTTCTTAATGGGTGTCTTATGATTATACCACTTAATAGCTTAAGATTCTTGCCGTATTTATTCTGGGAATAGTCACACGGACGCGTAATATTTAAAACTATATCCTCTATGATTGTTCCTGCGGAGCTGACTTGAGGAGATATAAGCTCTCTTACAATTTCATCATCCGTTATTGAATAAAGTTGCTTTAACAATGACGATTTATTTTTGGCAATGATGCCAGGAAGCGTTTTTCCTTCTAAATCACTTCTTAAACTAAAATGAAACCAACTATTTAATTTTCTATCAATTGTATTGCTTGTTATTGAAGATAGATCATATAAGCCTTTTTTATTCTCATCTGAAATTTCAAAGTTTGCATCAAATTGTGGAATATTTGATAATAATTCTGTAAGCAGATATCTTAGTATAATATAAAAGAAATCAAATGACTTGTTATGAATAAAACCTTCACGGTTCGTTTTTTCAATAAGTGAGACAGACCGTTCCGGATCTAGATAAACATATCCTATATTTTGGTTATTTGAAAACCACTCTTTGTTTTGAATACGTTCTAAGTCAATTCCCAACCAATCATTCCCTTTTTCACCATAATCAAATACACGCATATCACCTTTAAAGACTTTAATTCCAGCGTGTTCTTTTAAAATAGCTTTAGTAAGTCTACTATCACTGGAATAATCTCTCATGGAAGTCGAGTCTAAATCATACGAGAAAAATTCGAATAACACACTACCAAATGGCAGTGATTTTAAATCCTCATCAAATTCCTGTAAAAGAACTTCTATTTCAATATTATCATATCCTTGCTGCACATATAAAGAGCGCAAATAAGGTCTTAAAGAGCTTTTTATATTTCTATCGTAATGCTTATCTTCTTTGATTATTCTTTTACCAATTCTATCATTATTTTTCAAAGAAAATTCATATTCAAACGTTACATTGAACTCTTGATCTACAAATACTGTAATTTTATATGGTGCTTCTTCCAAAAGTTCTTTAGTCGAAGGAGAATCTTGCAACCATTGATTATCAAAAGCCAAGTTAATCTTAAATTGATCTTTTTCGAGACGTGGAGATAACATAGAAATAGTCTGACTTTTTAATTCTTTAGCCATACCTTTAGTCCAGTTCTCTTTTAAACCTCGTAATTCTATATAGGTCCCACTCTTATTTCTAAATCTAAAAGCCGTAGGATCTTTTTTAATTTTCCATGTAACAGGAATATCAGATAAATGTTTGGATAAACCAAATGAGTCCCAATTTATTGATAAATGTACTTCATAATTAGCAAGTGAGGTCGCCAGAATTTTATCATTCTCATCTTTTGTAATAAGTAATGGTCTAGTAATAAGTGTTATCTCTGTTCCCAGTTTGTGAACAGCAAAACGTCCAATACCTTTTTCGCCCATTGGAACGCGATGAAACAGTGGAGATTTTATTATTTTTCTTAACGATGTGGAAGTATCTACAGGTTTGCGAAAATCACTTCCCGGTTCTAACCACACATTCTCAATTATTTCAGATGTCATACCTATACCATCATCTTCAATAGATATAAAAGCTTTCCCTGATAAATCTATATTATTAAAGTTTACATCTATTTTTTTCGCATCTGCATCATACGCATTTTTGATAAGTTCATAAATAGCCATAACGGGACTTTTTATTAGCTCGTCTCCCAATAAACTAAGTATATGTGCTTTGGGCCTGAAAGGTTTTTGCCTTATCTCTTCATTCTCAACACTTTGTAATAATTCATTCGAACTATATTCCTCGGGAGGGAACTCAATCTCGTACTCATGAGGGATAACTTCTTTATTATTATTATCATTTATTATAATAGTATTGAAACTATCTTCACTATATCCAGATTTTAGTTTGAAGAAAGGGATATTTTCTTTATATATGACGAAACCTTCATAAGAATCATCTGGATTTCTTATAATTATCAGTATGTCGTTAATATTATTTTCCTTCAAATAAGGAAAATTCTGTCCAAAACGTGTTAATCTATATTCATTTCTGGTTCCTTTACCATAATAAATAGCACGGCTATCCGTGTATAGGCCACTCCCCCATTGGATTGTTACATATTTGTCCTTATTATATCCTTTTACTCCCGGGGAATCAAAAAACAGTCTCCAAGAGCTTTTAGGGAGGTGAAAACCAGCCTGATGAGCACCGGTTGCACCTACATCATTGGCTTTAATAAGTTTGAGAAAAATTATTTTAGCTCTATTCAGCTTGTTTATAATGTGTTGAATATCCTGTTCTTTCATTTTGCTCTTTTTATAAAGTTATTAAAGGAATCTTTTAAGATGACGATTATAAAGACTACAATCTGTTTTGCAAAAATAAGAAATAAGCCCAACTAATATGAGTTTTATCCCATAATTTTTCGATACTATAATTTTAAATCTTAGCATATTGATTTTTATTTAAACTATTATGCAATATTAGCATGCAAACTACATCTTTGAACCGCATGCAACAATGAGTAATTTTATCCCAACTAACGAAAAAATACAATAAACCGTTTTTTAATTTAAAGAAACAGGATTATTTATAAATAACATTCTCTTCTCCCTACTTCTCTATATCATCTCATGAGTACCAGATCAGAGCATTTTTACAATGCTAATTTCTACAATATTATAGTCTTAGTCCTCCTTTGAATTCCATTTTTAACAAATATAAAATAAAAGCTTAGTATCAATACAATATCTTTAAAATAAAATTTGAGCCTTCCTAAAACCTAATTATAATCAAGTTTTGCCATTAAGTTTATTCTAGAGAAAAATATACTTCTATTAGTATTCCTCATAAACAAACTAGCGCATTTCATGACAAGCGATTATCTTCTCTGTTCTTACTTTTGAAGTTTCTCTCTTTTCTTACCCAAAACAAATAATGGAGAGTGGGGTTTGGGAGGGAATAATCATTAATAAAAAGAACAGTATGATGAAAATGAAGACATTAAAAGAGGGTATTGTGGCTCATGCGGATAGTTTTGGGGAATTGTTTAAGTTCTCGGCGGAGCATACTTGCAGGAGTATGCTGCATAGCTTGGAAGAGTTTGCTAATATGGAGTTAGTTACTTTTAAAGAATTGACGGCAGGATTTTTCTTGGGCTTTGAACACTATTTGTGGGCTTCGGGATGTTCGCGTAATACTTCGGCGTGCTATTTCCGAGCATTGCGGACCATTTGTCGGGAAGCAGAAAAGGAGAAAGAGCTGAAAGACGCTAAGCGGCTCTTTTGTGAGGTGTTTATGGGATACGAGGAGACGAGGAAAAGGGCGCTGAGTATTGAACAGCTTCGTATGGTGGCGGATGCTGATTTGGAGGATACACCAAGTTTGGGGGTGGCACGGGATCTGTTTATTCTTTCTTATTATCTACGAGGGATTCCTTTTATTGATTTGGCTTATTTGAGGAAGACGGATATTCAGGATAATGTGCTTTGCTATCGCCGTAGTAAGACGGGGAGGATGTTGACGATTACGCTTGAACCGTGGATGTGGGAAATTATCGAGAGGTATTTATGTGATGATTCGGGTTCACCCTATTTATTAAGGATTATACGCCAACCGGGAAGTATACCTGAGGAGAGGAAACAATATGAGAGTGCCTTGCGACTTTATAATAAACATTTGTATCGGTTATCTGAACGATTAGGATCGGGGGTGAGACTGACTTCATACGTGGTACGGCATACGTGGGCGACTCTGGCATATAATGAGGATATACCGGTAGCCAAAATTAGCGCAGGATTGAGCCATGCTTCGGAAGAGATAACACATACTTATTTGAGGTCGTTCTCTGATGAACAACTGGCGGTGGTGAATTTGCAAATGGCAGCATTGGTTAATCCGATGGCAGCAAAGGAATGGAAGAGGAAAGAAAAAGGAAACTATAAAGTGAGGAAAAGCACTAAGAATGAGCTTCATACTTCTGTTCCGATTCCCGGTAGGAAACGGAACGATTCCGGCGGTAAAGGAACGACTTACAATTGAGATAAACAAGGAAAGCAGGAAATACTTATCGAAGTTTCCCAGTTTTCTGTAAAAAATCAGTTAAATTACAACACCAGACACGACAAAAACATCTCTCTCATCCTGAAAGTTAGATTTTGTCTCAAAAAGTCATGTCAATAAATATTATATTCCTGTAATAATATAGTATATCAGTGGAAAAGCTCTTTGTATTGATTAAAAAGCTTTCACTTTTTTTGTTTGAATACAAAGTTCCCCTTACCCATACCTTAATACGGAGCATCTCATTATAAAATTGAGGAATACAGGAAGATAAAATTGGTAATTGTCTTCCTTTTTAGTTAGGAAGGACGATTATTATCCGCCTAATTTATGGTTACGGTAGCGCCCGTTCCGTTTCCTACCGGGAATCGGAACATTCCAAACAAAACAGACAATAATCTACATAAAAAGCAAGCGCTATATGTTAACACTCAGAACAAAACTCGCCCTGGCGGTACTGCACGACATACAGTATAAGGATTACCAGTTGAGTACTTCCCTTAATCCTTCGCCTTCCGAAATTACGTACCTGCTGCAAAAGCTATCAAAAGGACGCCTGATAGCACTGATAGAAAATCGACCGGATAATCAGCCGGATAATCACCCCGAATCCTACCGCCTTGCCTGTGCATATCATCAAATCAACCTCCTTTCCATTCTTGAAGCATTGGGAGAAGGCGTTTACTTCAATCGCCCCAGTGACGAAAAATTCTATTCCTGTTATGGGACAACAGCCCGCAAACTGGGCATTGTCAATCAGATGACACGCCTTTATCTGATGGAAATTTCCATAGCGGAACTTCCCGTGAGCGAATGCCTTATCGAGAACTCCATACCCCATATCTAAACTGTGCAATAAATCCGAATTGCCATGAAACGACTTTATTTGCTGTTCCTGCTGCTCAGTCTGATGAGTACCGCTGCCTTTGCCCAACGCGTGGCATTGCGTACCGACCTGCTATTGTGGGGAACTACCACACCCAATGCAGGAGTGGAAACCAGCATCAGCCGTCATTTCACAATGGCACTGAACGGGGCTTACAATGCCTGGAAGTTCGGCAATGATATGAAGCTGAATCTCTACCTGATACAACCGGAATTACGCTACTGGCCTTGCCGCAAGTTCGAAGGACACTTCCTGGGAGTCCACGGACATTACGCTTACTACAACGTAGGCCAGATCCCTTTCTTTTCGGGCATGGAAGACATTATTTACCGGGGCGACCTGTATGGCGGAGGCATCACTTACGGTTACCACTGGGTGCTGGGCGACCGCTTCTCGATAGAAGCCGTAATTGGTGGCGGATATGCCCGCATGGAATATGATAAATACCGGTGCGCAGGCTGCGGCGAGCGCATGGGACATTATAAAAGGAATTATTTCGGGCCTACACGGGCCGGTGTGTCACTCATTTATTTCATACGATGAAAGTTATGGTAATCCTCTGTTGCATACTATGGTTCTGCACCTCCTGCACGTTCGATTTTGACGAACCGGGAGTGTGTCCCTACAATGTACGGCTGAATTACCGCTATGCCGGCAGGCCCGACGCCGGACAACTCTCCATGTATGTGGACAACATCCACCAGTTCCTTTTCGATGCGGACGGAGTGTTGAAGGACATCCGGCTACTGAAAGGTGACAGCCTGGAGTATTGGCAGGGAGAGTTAACTCCCGGACGATATACCCTCGTGGCATGGGGAAACTGGGGATATGAAAGCGATGTAGTACCCGCACCCCAACCCGGCGTGACACAAATCCGTGAACTGGCAATGACTTCGGCTACGGGAACACCCCCAGGAACATCCACAAGCGAATATCGACCGAATACCGAAAGACTATACTATGGATATAGCACGTTTGAAATTCCCACTACGGGAAATTCTGTGAACCGGACCGTCTACCTGACCCACTGCCACGCCGTCCTCCGGATTACCGTACATTGGGAAGACGGATACTATCCGGCGGAAGGAACGGGAGGCTATACATTCCGCCTGCGGGGCGTGCCTTGCGAATACGGCTTTCCGGCAGGTTACGACATACCGCTGGCCGGTGGTGACGGAGCTTTCACATTTCCCTCCATAGGCAGCCCGGTAATATGGCATCAGGCCAAGGCGGCGATGAACTATAACGATGAACTGACGGGAGAATTGGTAACGTATCGCCTGACATCAGGATCACATCCGTTGCTGAGCATCTACCGGGGTAATGAGCGGATTATGAAGGAGATTGACTTGCAGCTATTCTTTCGTAAACTGCCTGTCAATCTGGATGAAAACACGGAACAGGAGTTTGACCTGCTGGTAACCATCGGGCAGAAGATTGTGGTAACACAGCTCAGTTCGTCGGACTGGGCGGAAGGCGGAGGACTGGGATAAAAAGGCAATTAAAAATTAAAGAGGCTGGATGAAAAGGATGAAGAAAATAATAGGATGTCTGGTTGGGGTACTGCTGACTGCGGAAGCATGGGCGGGCGGAACTTTAACACTCGGTTCGCATGTCTTTACGCAGGGAGACAGTCTTCACATAGAACTGCTGCTTAATCTGAGTGATGCAAAAGCGGGGAATGCGGAGGCTTATCTGTTCACCCCCGTGCTTCGTGGCGCAGGGCGTCTGCAAGAGCTGCCCGCTGTGGTAGTGAGCGGACGTCGCCGTGCCCGTGCCGACCACAGGCGGCAGGCGCTTCAACCGTCTCCCGGCTATTTGCCTCCTTACCGTACGCTTTATGACAGAAACCGGAAAGACAGCATTATTTATAAGGTATCCGTTGCCTATAGCCCATGGATGGAACACGCTTCATTGGTATTGATGCGCGAACGGCGGGATTGCTGCCGGATGAAGATGCTCGGAGTAGAGCCGGTGATAACCGATCTTGCCCTGACAAGCCCTTTCCATGTTCCGCAGGGACAGGTATCAATTTCACAGGGGCAAATGGCCGTTTCACAAGGACAGGCTGTAAATCTGCCGGAGCAGACGGCAATCCCGCAGGCAGTTACAGAAAGACATGAAAATGCCACCAACCGACAGGAAACTCCAAGCAGACCGGACTGTATGCCCTGTGCCGAATGTACAGCCATGGTGACTTACCTCACCCCCGATATGGAAACTCAGAAACACCGTTCGGAAAGTGCCACCTTATATATAGACTACCCTACCGGAGTTTATGACGTTCGCCGCGAATTCCACAACAACCACCCCGAACTGGAGAAACTGGACAGCTTGATGCGTCCACTTACCGAGGGGAATCTGGCAAATATTTCGAGTATCTCCATCTGCGGTTACGCTTCGCCCGACGGGATATATAAGGATAATGAAATGCTGGCTTCCAACCGCGCACACTGTTTCAAGGAGTATATGCGTGCCACGTATGCACCGGGGCACGATCTTTATAAAGTTTCTTCCGTGCCCGAAGACTGGGACGGATTGGTGGAACTTCTGCAACGTCACCCCATGAATCACGGTGACGAAGTATTGTCCCTCATTGCCCGAACCGGCATTTTTGAAGGACGCGAAAAGCAATTGATGGATATGCACGGAGGAACCGTATATCGGGAACTACTGAAAAGCTATTTTCCGCAGTTGAGACGTATCCGTATCACGGTGGGCTATGAGGCCCGCGCTTTCAATATCGAAGAGGCGGCAAGTCTGATATATACCCATCCCCGCCTGCTATCATTGCAGGAGATGTACCGGGTAGCCGCATTCTATCGCCCC
>OGXV01002294.1_pt1 | contig 10560 bp, 4 predicted proteins | sample 1576391 | NCBI WGS metagenome assembly OGXV01 (sample SAMEA3541586, study PRJEB24748) | human gut metagenome | biome: human gut; feature: human-associated habitat; material: faeces | place: China | collected 2012 | reverse complement strand
TAGCCTTTAATCTTTTAGCGACACGCTGATATTCTTCTGGTTTTTCTCTGTCAAGGGTGAAATCTGGATTGAATAAGGAACGTACAAATTGAGTATCTCCTAAATAGGCAATGAGACTTTCGTCTACCATGTAATTGACTATTTCACGGGGCGTATAGAACGAACCACTTTGATTTCGCGCTGTTTCCTTTGTTTCGGGGTTGTATGCGCCTAATAGATTCTCAAATACTTTACCCAACAATTCTGGGTCAAGGGCTACCTGCTGTTCTTCGGGTGAATTTTCCTCTATTGTAAAGTTGTAGCGGCTGAGGATTGAAATCAGTCCTTTCTCTGAATCGAAGAACAGATTGTTAGGGATAATGGCACGATTGCGATAGCGCCCATCAGCAAAACGTTTGTCGTTGCGACTGAAGCCATCATAATTGTAGGCCTGTTCAACACCGTCAATCGTCTTGGTCTTATCAAGGCATTCAAAGAGTCCACCATTAAGGAAGGGGACTTCTGAGAATAAGGTAACGACATCATTCTCGCTGATGTTAAACATTTCGGCATAGCGATAGAGGGTTTTGATATCTTTCTTTATATTGGTAGCGAACTTGCGTTTGTTTCCTTGTTCATCTTCAATAGCACGGTTAAGTGTTGCAAAGAACAAGTTCTGGAGAATTGCATTGTAATAGTTTCCAACAGTCTGACTATATGGGTCAAACTCTTTTAGGATAGTCTGCAAATAATCAATATCGAATATCCGTTGTGGTACCAAGTCCTTCTGCTTGATGAACCATACGAACATAATACGGGTAATAAGTCGAATTACTTTTGTTTCTAAATCCTCACGGTCATCATCTTCAGTTCCCGTATTATTGGGAAAAGAAACATTAGATGATGGTTCTATAGCCCATTGATACCATTCGAATAAATCCTTGTAGAACTGCTTTGTGAGTGTCTCGACAGAAAATGCATTCGTTATGTCACTGAGTGTCTGTTTGCTATTTTTCAATGTGCCAAACTGTTCTATGGCAGTACGGCATCCACGACCTTCGCCAAGCAAATATGTATAGCGTTTTGTATTAGTTGACATCTTTTCATATTCGCCTTGTTTGTTAAACCCCCAAGTTTCACTTACGTATGAGAATCTAAGAATGCTTTCATCCTTACGATAACAGAACATAAATGCTCCAGCATACCCCACCCCATATTACGCCAATCTGTAGTGAGCATATCACGAATGCCACGACGGTTACGCTCAATGTCAACTTTGTCACTCAATTCCACTTCGTATATGGCTATAGATTCTCCATCTACAAGAGATATTTTGCCAAGATTCAATGCTTCTTTAGCTAAGCGGCTACTTACGTGGACCGCAGAAGGAGTGTTCCAAAAACTAATTTTGTTTCGGAATATATCATAAAGCAATTTTTGCCAAGCCTCACGATTATATTTAGATTCGATGACTTCTTTGTAGTTCATATTGCTATTTTTAGAGTTTATTGAATGATTCTGATAAAATAATTTCTGCATTAGTCTCTTGCTCATTAAGCAGAGATTCTTGTGCCGTATAATATGGTGCATACTTTTTTGCCATATCAATGATTTCTGCAAGTGCTTCATCATGTGTCATTCTGGCTTTACCTCCTACGCGACGCAAGTTTTTCTGTATGCGTTGTAAGCGTTTAGCTATGTAGGTGATGACACCTCTTTCCGCTAATGTTTTGAGCTGAACTACTTTTATGTATAGTTCATTATCGTCTATTTCACGAATGAAATTATTTAACAAATTTACAGCGGTACTAACTTGCACTCCAACAGAACCTTGTTCCTCATGGGTAGTTTCTTGAGAACGTGCTTCTTCATCCTGCATCATGCGAAATTTTCGTAAAGCCATATTAATATGCTTATGGTGTTGCTCTATACGCTCTGCGGATTGTTCTTCTTTGGGAGCTTTGAAATATTTTAGAGCATCAAGCACAGAAAGTTCTTCTGCTGTTTCTGAGACCAAAAAGAATACCTTACGGAAATTCGTTTTCAGGAATACAAGAGTGTCATTTGCAAGTGTTACTCCATCTACTTTTTTCATTTCACGACCAGTACGGCTACGCAATGAGAGTTTTGCTATGCGATTATATTCTCTACGGTTGTTTTGATAGAGTGCACGGAGTTCCTCGTAATATGGCAATTCTTGATTACATTCTTCCTTTTGTTTCTTCATGCCTTCATCAAAGAGTTTACTTAAGTCGCGGTCAAGAATTTCTTCTTGTGAGTAAATTTGGTTGTCTTCACCGAAGGTGGAATGAAAGGTTTGAATCTTACTTAATGCGATTTGATTTAGATTGATTTCACGGTTTCCTTCACGGGATGGATAGAAAACGTAATTGTATATATGTTTGGATGAAGAACCGATACGATTGACGCGACCAATACGTTGCATCAGTCGGGTGCTATTCCAAGGAGTGTCATAATTTACAATCACATTTGCTCGATGCAAGTTTACACCTTCAGCAAGCACATCTGTGGTGAGGATGATATTGTAGTCATTGAGTTTTGTCTTATAGTTAGCATCAAAATTCTCACGGATAGTTTTGAACTGCTTACTACGATTATCAGCGGAGATTACCAATACGTCTTTACGATTAATACGGCGTGCCAAATACTCTACTGTGTCAACTGATTCTGAAAATACAACTAGTTTCTGTTCAGGATTGCGTTCCGATTTGAACAACTTATGCTTAAGCAGCTCATTGAACTTTGTGAACTTGGAATCATCTTCGTCTTTTATATCTGCCCATTCTGAACATAACATTTCAAGTGTATTCTGATCTCCTCTAAGCATTTCTATAAATTCAGGCTTAAAATCATCAGCAGTGAATACTGCATTTTTGGGATTATCTTCCGCTTTGGCATTTAGTTTCTCCTCAATTTCTTCATCACTCAACCCTGATTCTAATAGCATATTGATATCAAGATCCGGAGCAATGAATACTTTGTTGCGGTCAAACATATCTATCATATTTTGGTTTGCTTGACGGAAATTGTCTAATGAAACTTGGAAAGCATAAAAACTGCTTTCTAGCCGCTTCACCAATCCGTTTTTACGGATTCCAGCTAAGCTGCGGCTTATTAATTCCGCGTTATCATACAGTCCTTGTGCCGCTTCAGGCTTCAAGTAGGCTATAGCTTGATAACGAGCGTACGTCAAGTTCTTTTCAAGAGTAAGCATAGCATGTTCAAACAAATCAGCGAGATGCTCATTAAGCTCATATCGACTTTCTATAGGACGCTCTACTTTTGGAAAGCCATTCACATCCTTATTATATCGAGGCACGTTCTCGATGTCAGTACGTGTACGCCGAACCGTCAATGGCTTGATAACGCGGTCTCGAACTCGTTCTGCTAATTTCTTGAATCGACTTATGTCGAAATTTGGCTCTCTTTTTAGCTGTTTAAATTCTTTAATAAGAGGTGAAAAGAATGCCGTTAAATTTGATACACCATCAATCGTACATCGGCGTGGATCTTGGAATAATTGGATTTCTGTGTATATATCTGCAGGTGTATTATTCATAGGTGTTGCTGAAATAAGCATTACCTTTTTCTTAAAGCCGGGAATATTTCCATTTTCTATACGGGGCATTTTGCATATTTCCTGCAATTGCTCAAAGGCAGAGGTTGTATGCGAGCGGAATTTATGTGCTTCATCAACCAAAATAAGGTCAAATTCATCAGCATTCCAGTAGTTATAATTGTCTTCATCGAGAATCTTAGACAAACTGCCATTGGAAATAAAATTAACAAACTTGTCAATGCCAAAATCTTTAAATGTTGCTTTCCAGTTGTGTTCTACGGCAGGTGGATAGACGACGAGAATTTTTGTTTTGTCACGCCCATTCTCGATTAAGAATTTCTTAGCTATCATTGTAGCAATTACAGTCTTGCCAAGACCTACAACATCAGCAAGAAAAAAGCCATCGTAACGCAGTAGCTTTTGATAACCTTCTTCCACAGCATCCATTTGGTAATCATATTTCTTATACCCTTCCGGCATATCAAATGGATTGTTATCGTCTGTTGCCATGACTCTATCCGAAAAATACTCCATGAGCATTTTAATATAAAGGTCATAAGGTGAAGCATCACCTTTGAGGTATGTATGATCTATTGATGTTTTTACATCATCAGCCGTAATTTCGCATCCTTCGGCTTCTTTCCATAATAATTCAAATTCTTCTTTGGCAAATTTTACATCATCATATCTATCCATTTTTACATTAAACTCATACTGACGTTCCTCCGTGATGCCTAGTCCGTTTCCAGTAAGATTACTGGAACCAGTTATAGCCATTCCTTGGGTGTATTGATTAAAATCGTTTGGATAAAGTACGTATATTTTGGCATGTATTTTTTTTGAAGGATGCGCTCTTAGTTCCAATTTACCATCAATAAGGTCTTTCACCATTTGGAACATTCCATTTTCGACCTCTTTGCTATAATGCGAATGCTCTATATCTCGGCGAATTTCACGTAGACACTCTTCTTTTACTTCTTCTTCTGCTCCAAAAAATATCTTTCCTTGCCTTGTTGCTTGTGCAATGTATTTATCTACATTTATTCCTATTAAGACCCTAACCTTATTTATGTTGTCTAGGAAAGGACGTAAAGAAAAATATCCTGATGCTCTGAGAAAACCGACAACTGCATCAAGATTACAAATATGAGGATTATGGTGTAGTATGCCCTCAAATTCTTTTATGAGGGTATTGTTGTCTCTATTCGTGAAAAAGTTAGAATGAGTATATTTTTTAACATTATCCATGTTTTTGATAATTTAGATATTTATTTCTGAGTGTTTTCTTTTTCCCTTCTTTCTTTTACCTTTTCCAATCCCGGCATCTTTTTAGCCAATGCACTTTCTCCTGCTGGAAAATAGAGAGGAAAAACTTTATATAAGAAACCCACAACTTCACTACGACTTTTATCCATATTGTAAAAAGCAGAGCAGACAAAGTACATTAGTTCTTGCTGACTACATGTTTCTTTGGGCTGTATGCTTATTGAGGGAGCAACTATCAAGTCATGTTCAGCAAATGATAGAGCACTGGCAAGAATAGCTTCCTGTTCTTTTTCGGTAAACATCTTTATTTTCCCAGCTAACCATTCAAGCTCTCTTTGCTGAAGTGCTTGTTGTTTTTCGTTTTGATGCTCCAATAGGATTGCTACATTTTCTTGTTGCTTTTCTGTCAAGGCGTTTTCTAATGCTTGGTTCTTTCGTTTAAGAACATTGAACTTCAGTAAAGCGGCAATATACATACAGAAATATCCTACTGCAATATCGAATATTAGGACAAGCAGATAATTGTTACTTGAGTTTTGTATGCCACCAGCCATATATTCACTAATAGGGATAACAGCTAATAACATGATGATGGCTATTGCATAAAGTACTTTGTATCGCGTTTTATGGTTTACCTGTGGCAAAGAGGCAAACAAAAAGGCGATAATCAAAACGGCAATTATTACACTGAATGGTATGAAAGATGTCTCCATAGTTTTATTGCTCAGTTTGAGGGTTAACAATAATGCGCCAATAGCCACCATGATCTGCTCCTTCACGAGACAAAATTCCCATAGAACGAAGCTTTGAAATATGTTTTTCTACGGCTCGGGAGCTTATTCCTATTTTATAGGCCATTGCTTCTGCAGACATTGATGGGTCGGAAATGACGAAATCAATAATCTTTTGTGTGGTTTTCCCAATGCTTTTAGATTTGTTTTTCGAATCTCCGAACTTTTTCTCCGAACCTTTTGGGATTATCTCCGAACCTTTCTCCGAACTTTCTTGCGTATTACCAAAGGTTTTCACCGAACTTTTGCTGTTTCCACCGAACTTTTCCACCGAACTTTCTTCGTTTTCAGGGTACTTTTCGAGGGTACTGTTTACCCTGTTAGCCACTTCCTCAACAGGTATTCTTCCATTGTCACCCCAGTTCAGATTATAGAATGTGGTGTAGAAAGAAGTCGCTTCCGTTTGATATTGTGGTTCTTTGCCTTGTAGGAAATTGGGTAGCTTCTCTGTAAGCTCTCGCATTTTGCGTAAGCCGGAACCACGTTTCTCCATATAGTCCAATTGTGTGAACATATCTGCAATGACAGGGTTGCGGCGCATGGACGGCACTTTGTATATGTCACGGTCTTGAATCTGTGTGCCGTCAAGCATGGCACCAGGTGATACTAGTTCTACTCGGTCATCGTAAATGTCAATATGTACTTCACCGCCCATCATGGTGTAATCTCGATGGATAAGGTGGTTTACCAATCCTTCGAAGATGGCGCGGTCGGAATAGTCGGGGAGGTTAAGGCGATAGTTTGGCATCTTCACCCAGCCACTCATGGTATAGTTTTTGATGAAATCCATACCATATTTTAAGAGCAGCACAAGGTTAGCCCGATGTTCCACGGAACTGATGGCATCATCCTTATATAGTCCAGTCCAACGGGTGCAGAAAATACGCGATTGAAATACCGTGCAATTATCCACAAACAGCAATCCTGCATTGGTCAGTTTGTCGTCAGGAGTTACTAGTCCGAATGATTCCAGATACTTGTCGTTCCATTCTTGATGGGTTTGCTCACGGAAGGTATTGGCAAGGATGATGAAAGAATGTTTGCTGGCATCCACTTGGGTAGGAAGAGAATCCCATGTCATGTGCGTACCTTTCAATACCAATGAAAGAAGTTGTTGCGAATTACACTCCACACTTTCATTGCCAATTCGTATATATGCGGTACGTGTTCCATCCTGATAGTAATAATAAGGTGTAAGCGTTCCTGTCTTTACTTTCACTTCAAGCAGGGTATGCCCTTCGTGTTCTATCGGAATAAGTTGAACTTCCGGCACAGGGTCAAGTCGTGCCTTTATCATTTCACTGATAAAATCAGCATCGGCTTGTGGATTCTCCAACCCTACAATTACGCCGTCATCATTCACTCCATAAAACAAACTGCCACCGTCCGTATTGGCAAAAGCCGACACGGATTTAAGCCACGACTTCACTTTCTTACGCTCCAGCATTTCCTTGAAATCGTAAGCTGAGCATTCTGTTATCAATGTATTGTTATGTATCTGCATTATTCGTATAATATTTAATTCTTATCACAAAGGTAGTGATAATATGATAAATTCAAGTGTTTTAACTTACAAAGAAAGTCTCAAGTCTGCTAAGAGAACAGCCGTTTCCGTTTCATCTTTCGGTACATCTTTGGGCTTCCATGCCACAACAAACCGTACAGATGCAGATTGCACCTTATAACCTCTTTGTTCCCATTCAGATAACGTGCCCTGCATTCTTGATGATAATTTTGCTATAGGTTTATCGGTCGATGAACTATACAAGAAGAAATCATTGTAAATTAAAGAATCTCCTCCTCTTAGTGCTAAAACCTCTTGTTTCCGTTCTTTGAAGAATCCCAAATTGACATCTTTGTGAGAGAGTTGCAGTACAATTTCTTCAGGCATGTCATATTGTCGCTGATCCATAAGATAGCGGTCTGCACTCAAATGATTGAAACAATCACTGTTTGTATGTATGAACAGCCTGTTTTTCGCACGGGTTATTCCTACGTAATATCGACGCATTAGATGGGCATCCTTTACATAATTGTCGGATATGAGCATATACACATCGTCAAACTCTCTGCCTTTGGCCTTGTGAATAGTTGATACCACAACGTCGGCTCTTGATGTGTCGCAAAAGTCTTCCACTGACGACTCAAATACAAACTCCTTGAAGTCACTGAAATATTTTGTTTTGTTGGTTTGTTCAAACAGTTCCACACACCGCTTCACATACATCAAGCTTAGACTCCTGTCATAAGTAGAGAAGGTGTTATGCTTGGCTTCTTCCCACAGCTCTTCCGTGATTAACGGTGTTTTTATCCGCTTGTTTATATACCTCAGGAAATATCTCATTTCGGCCATATTCCAAAAACGTAGGCCGTCCATTGATTGTATCAGTTTACTGTTTATGCCATGTTTCCGCAAAAGAGCCATCAGGATAACGGCCTCTTCATTTGTTTGGGTCAGTACACAAGAAGTTCCTTTATCCCTATGTTGAAGCAAGTTTTCGACGAGCGGCTGATACATATATTCCGATTGATAGCGTATCACTTCAACCCAACCCTTTTCTTTTCTCATGGAGATAATTGGTGTACTTTTTATCCTTTTATGTATATTTTTCAAGAATCCGTTGGCAAAATCCACCGGCTGGCGCGCACTGCGGTAATTTTCGGTCATTTCGACAAACGTGCTTCCGCTTTCTTGTGCCAGTCGGTACATATAACCGGAATCGGAACCGCGGAATTCATAGATGTTCTGGTCATCGTCTCCCACTGCTATCACACGCATCTCCTCATAATTAGCTATTAAAGCCTTTACAAGCGCATGCTCTTCAGCTCCCATATCCTGAGCCTCATCTATAACCAATACTGTCTTACCGATTTTGTTTGGTTCTACTTCTCCTTGGCATATCATCTCGGCTGCCTTTGAAACGACATTCTTTGAATCCTCAAGATTTCCTATCCGTCCCAGGAGGTCGAAGCAATAAGAGTGGAAGGTTTTTATTTCGACAAAGTGGGCGGCGTTGCCTATCAACTCCATGAGCCTTTGTTTGAATTCCGTAGCGGCTGCCCTTGAAAAGGTCAGCATCAGGAGCTGTTCGTGTTTCACATCTTCAAGTAGCAGAAGTGAGGCCAGTTTGTGGACCAATACACGTGTCTTTCCACTACCTGGGCCGGCTGCAACCACAATGCAACGTGAAACTTTATCTGAGATAATATCCAATTGCCGTTTGGATAACTGTCCGAATAATTGTTTGTACTTATGTGGTGTCAAGTTACGTTGTATCTCGTTTGCTCTGTCTCCTTTGAAATATTTTATGACAAACTTTCTGTAGTCCATTTGGAAATAGTCCTGAACATATTGCAAGGCCGCATGATAATCTTTTACCATCAGATTGGCATATTCGCCTACAATATGCACTTGCTGGATTTTCAACTTGTAGAATTCGTTGAGCATCCGATAGTCGTCTTGCTTGTATCTCGACTTGTTGTCCTTTATTCTTTGGATATTCATGGCATTATAAAGTACCAAAAATCCGCCTTCAAGTTTTAGTGAACCGATTTTCGACAAATACAGAAGTGCTTCTTCCACGTCTTCTAATTGAATGTCATCAAGTCTGCTGAAAAGGGATTGAGTGCTTGACTTTATTCGGTTCAGAAGTTCTACCACGGAGAACTGGATGGCTTTACCGGGCATGTTTTCCTTTTCTGCATAAGAAGCTGATTGATATAGCCATTCCACGGCAAAACGGCTTATCTCCAATCGCTTCTCAAAGCGTCTCATAGTAGACTCGAAGTCTGCCTGGCGACTTATTTCCATATTGCGGACCGCATCTTCTTTCTTACGGGTGTACCCCTTGATGGTGAGGAAATAGAGCAGCGTCCGGATATCTTTTTCTTTGGATGTGCTGATTCCGTCGTTCACGGCATTTTCATTCAGTTGCTTGCATGATATTCGTAAAGTTCCGTCGGGAATATGATTAAGGATGTATTGTTCAAGTTTTGCAAAGCGTTCGAGGAGGATTTGTGACTTTCGTTCCGAATCACCTGCATCCTGCAAATAGGCAGATATATCTTTACTGTCTGCCAATATACCTTCCTGTCGCATGCGCTCCACTACAGATATAACATCTCTTTTGCTTAGTCCCAAAATGTCTGCCAGATAATCGATTCGTGATTCTGCTTCCGAATCCTGAGCCTTGGCGATATGTTTTTGAGAAATCAATGACTTGATGATACGGACTGCCTTTTCTATTTCATCGCTGCCAAAAAGTAGTGATGCTGCTATGCGTTCTCTTGCTTCGTCCATATTCTTTACCGTTATTCCCGTGGCATATACATGAGGTACATTGTTTCCTCTTACCAAGTATCCGCTTTGTTCCAAAGCTGCTAATGCTGTCCGTACACGGGTCTCAATGTCAGATACCGAATCATCCCATCCTGCTTGCCGGGCAATTTCCAACGCAGAACAGTTGACTTTCATACGGTGTTTGGTAAGGTCTTTGACGGCTTTCCATACCTGTTGTATTTCACTAATGCTAAGTTTCGTTTGGTTTAGCAATATAAAATGCTTGTCCAAATCATTGTTACTGTAAAGCACATAACAACGTGCGCTAAGACCAGGATCACGACCTGCCCTGCCAGCTTCCTGTACATAATTCTCCAGCGAATCGGAAATATCATAATGCACTACAAGACCGACATCTTTCTTATCGACTCCCATACCAAATGCAGACGTGGCCACGATGATGTGTGCCTGATCGTTCATAAAAGCATCTTGGTTGGCAATTTTTTCATCGGCTTCCATTTTCCCATTGAAAGGGAGTGCCTTGTAACCGTCACGAGTCAGTTTTGCAGCCAGTTCCTTTGTCCGTTTGGTGCGTGACACGTAAACAATTGCCGGACAATCGGCTTCTGCTACAAGTTCTCTCAATTTTAAATATTTGTCATTGT